>Ga0209652_1002238_pt1 | contig 15152 bp, 16 predicted proteins | sample SaaInl74LU_5_DNA_FD_184641 | JGI IMG/M metagenome (GOLD analysis project Ga0209652, IMG submission 184641) | Marine microbial communities from expanding oxygen minimum zones in the Saanich Inlet - ESP_74LU_5_DNA (SPAdes) (version 2) | ecosystem: Environmental > Aquatic > Marine > Intertidal zone...
CATCGCAGATCGAAAGTCGGCTAGTGTCGGCGGATTCGCGCCGCCCAGAAGAGAGTGATCTGGCATGATCGTCATAATGTTCGGGCTCGACGCAATAAATGGCGGTATCGGGGCTTAGCGCTTCCCCCGCTAGCGCACAACCTGCAGTCAAACCACCGCCACCGCAGCAAATGAGTAACGCATCGAGTTTTTCACCCATGGCCGCGGCATCCTCAAATATTTCCATCCCCGCTGTGCCCTGCCCCGCGATGATATGTCGATCGTCGTAAGAGGGCACAATGACGCCGCCATCCCGCTCGGCTAGGGCGTAGCTTATTTGTTCGCGATCTTCGCGGTAGCGGTCAAAGGTAATCACGTCAGCGCCCAGCGCGCGTGTGTTCGCTAACTTAATAGCCGGCGCATCCTCGGGCATCACAATGCGCGCATGGATGCCCTCGAGCTTCGCGGCTGCCGCGACGCCTTGTGCGTGATTGCCCGAGGACCAGGCGATGACGCCCGCTGCGCGTTCTGCAGCGCTGAGCTGGGCGATGCGGTTGTAAGCCCCCCTGAACTTGAAACTACCGCTGACTTGCAACATCTCGGGTTTTAAAAAAATGTTTTTACCTGAGTCGGCATCCAGAAATGGGTTGCGCAGTAGTGGTGTGCGCCGAGCGTGAGTCGCAATGCGTTTTGCAGCAGCTTCGATGTCAGTGTAGGTGGGCAAGACAGGTGTAGGCATTGTGGGCACCACATAGCGAGAAGGCTCACATCCTAACGCTCGTCATCCGCCGGCGTGAAGGGCTTTTGTTATGCCGAGATACGGTCTGTGGTGCGCGTCACCCTTGCAGCACCTTCGCGTGTATGCCGCGCGACCCTTTCTCTGGCGGGATTCGTGGCCGATAATCACCGTTCATTTGCAATCAGAGCGCTTAATCATGCCTTACACACTTATTCATCACACCGGTTGCGGTTCCTCTAAAAAAGGTCTGGCATTGCTCCAAGCGCATGGTGTTGAGCCCGAAGTACGCAAATACATGAACAAGACTGAGATGCTCAGTGAAGATGAGTTGCGCGATATTGCCAAGAAAATGGGTGCCTCGAGCCCGAGGGACTTTTTACGCAGCAAAGATGCAGTAAAGCTTGGCCTTGCCGATACGGCGTCCGATGATGACGTTTACGCCGCAATGGCGACGGATCCGCGACTGATTCAGCGACCGATTGGTATTAATGGCGGTAAAGCTGCGCTTGGTCGCCCCAATGAAAAGCTGCTTGAAATCATTTGATCGAAAAATGCCGCGGCGTCGTGATGACGCTTCTCACTGTGCAGGTACCTAGCCGCTAGATATTCGCATTAAGTTGAGCGCGCTTTTCCCGCAAGACCCCGGCGAGGTGATCGGCATTCTGGGTGCCTATCAGCAGTTTTCGGCCATTTTTCAGCTCGATCGCTAGTCCGTGTCGCCCGCGCACATTGTAAACCGTGCCATAGCGGGTCCATGGCCGGATGCCCCATCCGCCGACAAAACCGTAATCTAATACTTCGATGTGTTTGATGTCAGACCAAGGCATATGCCGCTTCACAAACGGCACGAACGCCATATGAATGCCATCGTCGTCGATGTCGGTAGTGAGCTGCATTGTGCCAAATAGCGCGACAGCACCTAGCATAGACAGACAGAACGCCAGGAGTCCGGGGGTCGACATGGGTTGGTCGCCAAAGGGCACGCCCACAATCAGCTGTTGGTAGGCCCCGTATAAGGCGAGTAACGTCACGCCAATCACAATCAGCCAAATCCAAGGCTGGGCAAACTTCTGCTGCTCGTGAAACGCAATTCTCATGGCCATCAAAGCGTCTCCCCCTTTTGATCACGTCGTTCGCGATGTGTGTTTCGGTGTCTGCCAGTAACGACAGCTGTGTCGACGTTTGCTTGGCGACACAAATAAAAAATCCATAACTGTGCAACGATTCTCTCGCTGCTCAAGTATATGTTAGTGAATACCACATTTTTGACTGTTATTAGAGGACGCACACATGGCAACATTTCTGGACACACTGGTACCGATTTTCGGCATATTAGGCATTTTTGGCATGCCTGCATTTATCGTTTGGGTTGCGCTGAGATCCGAAAGTAAAAAACGAGAGTTATTTCATGCGACCTTGCAGAAGCTCATCGATAGCGGCCAAGTACTCACACCTGAGCTCCTGCAAAGCATTCCGGGTTATGTTGAAGATGCCGGTAAAATCAACGACATCAAGACAGGGAGCATCCTCATGGCCGTTGGTGTCGGTGTCTCGCTCATCGGTTACCTGGGCTTTGGCAATATGATTGTATTTACGTCGGGCTTGTTAGTGGTGCTATTGGGCGTCGCGTTTTTGGTCTACGGTATTTACGACAAGAATCAGCCGCGAGACGAAGCCGATTGATGGAGTCCGATGTCTCGCTAATACGTAAAACGCTAAACGGTGGCAGCCATCATTATGGGCTGCTCATTCAGCGCTATGCAGATTATCTGTTCGGTCTGGGTATGCGCTTGACGCAAGGTCAGCGCGACTTTGCAGAAGACATTTCTCAGCAGAGTTTTCTGAAGTCCTACACGTATTTGCGGAGTTTTGACCAGCGTAAAAGCTATAAGCACTGGTTGACGGGTATTGCGGTTAACTGCTTTAAAGACATGAGTAAGATCGAAAAAGCCTACTCGGCCTTAGCTGCCGGTGATGAGCCCGTTTATGCGCCAACACTGCACGGGGACAATGACTTTTTTAACTTGCTCAAACCCCTAACGGCGGAAGAAAAAGCGCTGTTTACCTTAAAGTACGTGTATGAATATCAAATCAATGAAATCGCCGATTTGATGGATCTCAACCCCGGTACGGTGAAGTCAAAGCTCAGTCGCGCAATGGAGAAATTAAAATGAAGACCATTGATGAGATCATCGCTCAGGAACAAGCCGAGGTTTATGTTCAGCGTAACAAAGATTTGTTTAGCTATTACACTTTGTCATTGATCGCCAGTGAGCAGGCTGAGCGCAAATTAAAGCGGGCATTCCGGCTGACACTGGTGGCACTCACGATGTGTATGGCGGCTTTTTTTGCGCCCATATCCTCGTTCTGGACTGATATAGCTAGTGGCTTAGGTGCGATAACAGTCTACGATCTCGGCCTCTTCACGTTGGTCAGCTACGCACTAGCCGGAACGTGTCTTGCGGCCTTAATGGGTGGGAAATCTATATTTCGTTGATGCGGGCGACACGGCATCGGTATCTCGGTACCGCCTGCCGCGCTAATACGACCTTGTTGTAGCGAGGCGCGGATTGGCCGATCACGAGGTTTGTGTGCGCTCAAGTCGGTGCGCCGTATTCGCCGAACACCGCTTTTCACGGCGCGGCTTTTTAAAGCACGGCTTTTTAAAGCGCGGCTTGGCGACAACGTGCCAAAAGAATATTTTCTGGTAATTTGTCGAACAGCCGCGCATTGGCCGATGGGGCTGGCATAATCCGCCGCCACAGTAGGAGTCATCATGTCGACAGAACTTGCACGGGATATTAACACCCGACGTACCTTTGCCATTATTTCGCACCCCGACGCGGGTAAGACCACGATTACTGAAAAGTTGCTGCTACTCGGTAGCGCTATTCAAGTTGCGGGTTCGGTTAAAGGTAAGCGCGGTCCTCACGCGACATCGGACTGGATGTCTTTGGAGCAAGAGCGGGGCATTTCGGTGACCTCGTCTGTGATGCAGTTTCCGTATCGCGGGCGCACGGTTAACTTGCTCGACACCCCGGGGCACGAGGACTTTTCTGAAGATACCTACCGCACACTGACTGCGGTGGACTCGGCATTGATGGTGATCGACGGCGCCAAGGGCGTCGAAGACCGAACCATTAAGTTGATGAATGTTTGCCGTTTGCGCGACACGCCCATTATTAGCTTTGTTAATAAGCTCGATCGCGATATTCGCGATCCCATCGAGCTACTCGATGAAATTGAATCGGTACTGGGTATTGAGGGCGCGCCGATCAATTGGCCCGTTGGCATGGGCAAGTTTTTAAAGGGTGTTTATAACCTCTACACCGATACCTTTCACTTATTTACGGCGGGCACCGGTTCTGTGTTGCCCCCCGATCGGCGCATAGCGGGCCTGGATTCAGACGATGCGCGCGCGTTGCTCGGCGATGAATACGCGGATTTTTGCGACGAGATTGACTTGGTGCGTGGTGCCAGTCATACCTTCGACCTCGAGCAGTTCTTAGCTGGCCAGCTGACCCCTGTGTTTTTCGGCACTGCGCTCGGCAACTTCGGTGTGCGTGAGATGCTCGATGATTTCGTCGAATGGGCGCCAGCACCCTTGCCACGCATGACGCAATCTCGGGAGGTTGATGCCTTCGAAGCACCCTTTAGTGGCTTTGTTTTTAAGATTCAAGCGAACATGGATCCAAAGCACCGCGACCGTATCGCTTTCGTCAGGCTCTGTTCAGGGCGCTACGAAAAAGGCATGAAAATGCGTCACGTGCGCGCGGGTAAAGACATTAAAATTGCCGACGCGGTGACCTTCAAGGCGGGTGAGCGTGAGTTGGTCGAGGAGGCAGTCTCCGGTGACATCATCGGTTTGCACAATCACGGCACCATCCAGATCGGCGACACCTTCACGGCGGGTGAGGATTTGCGTTACACGGGTATTCCGCACTTTGCGCCCGAGTTGTTTAGACGCATTCGGCTGCGTGATCCAATGAAGCTTAAAGCCCTGAAAAAAGGCCTGCAGCAGCTCTCAGAAGAGGGGTCAACACAGGTCTTTTCGCCGCTGAATAACAGCGACTTGATTGTCGGTGCCGTGGGCCAATTGCAGTTTGACGTGGTCGCTTACCGGCTTAAGGACGAGTACAAGGTCGAGGCGATTTACGAGCCGGTTAATATTTACACGGCCCGTTGGATTGAAGCCGACGACCCGCGAAAAATTGAAGATTTGCGTAAAAAGGCGTCGGATAACTTGTCGGAAGATGGCGGTGGCTTTTTAACGTATCTTGCGCCGACCCGAGTGAACTTGTCGTTGATGGAAGAGCGCTGGCCGGATGTGCGTTTCCGCGCCACCCGGGAACACTGACCGCGTTACAACAACTTTTCAATATCTTTAATGATGGCCGCAGGTTTGGTTTGCGAGCCGTAGCGCGCGATGACTTCACCTTCGCGATTAATGAGAAATTTAGTGAAGTTCCATTTGATCGCCTTGGTGCCCAAGACCCCCGCGGCCGCGTTTTTTAGGTGCGCGTACAGCGGGTGCGTATTGGCACCATTGACTTCGATTTTGGCAAAAATTGGGAAGCTAGTGTGAAAGCGCATAGTGCAGAATTCAACGATTTCTGCCTCGCTGCCCGGCTCTTGGCCGCCGAACTGATTGCATGGGAAGGCAAGCACATCAAAGCCGCGGTCATGGAATTCTGCTTGAAGGGCTTCTAGGCCGTCATACTGTGGCGTAAAACCACACTTAGACGCGGTGTTTACAATTAATAAAACGCGGTCGCGATAGTCGCTAAGCGCGACCTCTGTGCCGTCGGCCTTGGTGGCTGAAAAGTCGTAAATGCTGCTCATGAGTGCCCCTTAATCAACGTTGCCGCTGACGGTGTCATTACACAAATAAAAACGCCCTAGATCATAGGGCGTTAGTGATGGATTACGCAAATCAGTGTAGTGAGGTTCAGCGCAGGTAAGTTTCTAGCTCAAGTTCCGTGACCCGGTGATTGAACTCGTCGAGTTCTTGCTGCTTGGCCAGTGTATACATGCGCTGAAAATCCGCACTCATGTAGTCGGCAATAATGGTCGACTTCTTGAATCGCTTGATCGCCTGGCCCATCAGGGTCGGCAATACCGGTTCCTCAGGCTCCTGGTCGTAGGCATTGCCCTCGATTGCTGGCGGCGCCTCGAGGTTGTTTTCGAGTCCGTAGAGGATGCCCATGAGTACAGCGGCTATCGCCAGATAAGGATTGGCATCGGCTCCAGCGACGCGGTGCTCTATGCGGATGGCGGCCAGCGGCCCCTCTGGAATACGCAGCGCTGTGGTGCGGTTGTCATATCCCCAGGCGGGGAAGGTTGGCGCATGGTTGCCGGGCTGGAAGCGTCGATAGGCGTTAAAGCTCGGCGCAAACATCAGCATGCTTTCGGGCATTAGCTGCAGGCATCCGGCAATGCCGGCACGCAGCAATGAGCTGCCCTCATCTGTGCCGTCGTTAAATATGTTGTGACCCTGCTCGTCGAGCAGGCTGCAATGCACGTGCATGCCGTTACCGACAACATCGCTCATGGGTTTAGGCATAAAGCTGGCAATCAAGCCGTGGCGCGCAGCAGTGGTGAAAATACTGCGCTGCATCTGAATAACGTGGTCAGCCAGCGCCATGGTATCGGCGCTGTGCGCCATATTAATTTCATATTGCGCCGGCGCGTATTCTTTAATGATGCCTTCGTAAGGGAGGCGCTGAACCTCAAAGCAGGCGCGTAATTCGTCGAGCATTTCTTGGTGCTGATCGAGCGCGTCTAGCGCATAGAGATTGCCGCCAATGTCGTCTTGCACCGAAACCGCGTCCGAGAGAGGTCTGTCTGGGCCTGGGTCAATCAGTAAGCTGAACTCTAGCTCCGCGGCAATACAGGGGCGCAGACCCTTCTCGGTGAAACGGTCGACAACGCGCTGCAATACCTGTCGTGGGTCGCCCATAAACGGCTGCCCGTCGGTATCTTGCATGGTCATGATCACTTGCGCGGCATCGATGCCATTGGGTGTCAGCAGGGGCGTTAATGAGCTCGGCACCGCGACGCAATAACCGTCGATGTCACCGTTTTCTAATGTCAGCTCTATAACCTCTCGTCCCCATATATCCAACGCCAATGCGGATTTAGGCATTTTTAAACCGGGATCAAAGGTGCTGCTGAGTTTGGCTGCGGGGATCTGCTTGCCGCGTGCAATACCGTTGCAATCGGTGATGAGTGCTTCGACCATGGCCACTGAAGGGTGGGCTTCTAAAAAGCGTTCAATTTCAGGGTATTTTGACGGCGGCATTGCAAAACCAAGGTAATAAAGAGCCTGATATTGTGGAGAGCTATTGGGCTGCTGGCAATGCCCCCCTTTGGGGGAGGGTGTTCACCAGTCAAGCGGTGCGGTGCGCCAGCGTTTTAGCCACGCTTTATAGACCTTGTCGCTGTAGCGCGGCGACCCGAGTGAACCGTTGTAGGCGGCGAGCGCGCGCCGCAGATTACCTTGTTCACGCTGTAAGTAATATTGCAGTATCCGACAGCCGTAGCGCAGGTTGGTGTTGGCATGTGTGAGATTGTCATCCGGCCGGCCTATCTCATTTTTCCAGAACGGCATGACCTGCATATACCCCTGAGCGCCCGCTTTCGAAACCGCATAGCGGTCAAAGCTGCTCTCAACTTCGATCACGGCCAGCACCAGCTCAGGTGGAAGAGCGCTCTGCACGGCAATGGCGTGGACGTTGCGCAGCAGTTTGAGCCTGTCCCCAGGGTCGCGCATCAGCGGTTGCAGCCGCGTTTGCATGTCGAGTAGCCACACCTCCGCATCGTAGCGATCTTCGAAGCTCTCTGCGTCGCTGATCGTCACCTCGAGAAACTGCCGCAGTTGCTCGTGCTCTTGTTCAGGGCTGGCAGCGCTTGTGGGTGTGCAGAGTATGACTGCGATGCTGAGCGCTGTAGTGATAGCACTTTTTTGTGCTCTCCCGCCCAGCCTGATGGTGTGTGCGGATACCCCAAAGGCCTTAATCCACAAGGCCTTGATGATTATGGTGTTCGGGGGTGAGGCACCAATAGACGCTATTCGATTGGCGATTGTCCTGCTCAACCCGGCACCGCGAGCGAGGGTACTTCGCAAACGTGACGAGTCACGATGAGCCACCGATTAGCTACCGCTGAGCAGTCCGTTGATGTGTCCGAGTGCATCGCCTAGTTTGACCCGCACTGACTCACCTTCGCGACGGGTTTGGATCTCTACCTCACCGTCGGCTAATGAGCGATCACCGAGCGTGACTCTCACGGGGATGCCGATCAGTTCCATTTCTGCGAATTTCACGCCCGGGCGCTCGTTGCGGTCGTCCATGAAGACGTCGATGCCCTGCGCTTGGCATTGGCTGTATAACGCTTCTGTCGCCTCAGTGACCAGCGCGGACTTGGCCATGTTGAGCGGTACCAGTGCAACAGCGAACGGCGCCATTGCAGCGGGCCACAAGATGCCATTTTCATCCCAATTTTGTTCAATGGCTGCGGCGACAATACGGGTGACGCCGATGCCATAGCAGCCCATCGACATCGGCACGTTTTTGCCATTTTCATCGAGTACTGATGCGCCCATTGCCTCGCTGTATTTAGTGCCGAGCTGAAAAATATGACCAACTTCAATACCGCGCCGTATTTCTAAAACACCTTGTCCACACGGGCTCGGATCCCCGGCGACGACCTCGCGAATATCCGCAAATTCAACGGTGGCTACATCACGTTCCCAATTGACACCGCGCAGATGGAAGCCATCTTCGTTGGCGCCACAGACGAAGTCCGCCAAGGCTGATGCTGCATGGTCAACAATGGTGCGCACAGACAGGCCCGCAGGACCTAAAGAGCCAAATCCTGCACCCGTTGTGGTTTTGACCAGTGACTCATCGGCCATCGTGAGTGGTACCTGAAGGCCCGGTATTTTTTCAGCTTTGATTTCGTTGAGCCGGTGATCGCCACGTAAAACCAGCGCCGCCAGTTGGCCTTCATTGGTCATCACAAACAGGGTCTTCACGGTTTGCTCGACGGGGCCGTGCCCTGCTTCAACGAGTGCTTCGATGGTGGTGAGGCCGGGCGTGGAAAATTTTTCCAATGCCATTTGGGCAGCAGGCCGCGGCTTGGCAGGCGGCAACGCCGCGGCTAGCTCAACGTTAGCGGCGTACTCGCTGCTGGTCGAAAACGCGATATCGTCTTCGCCGGACTCCGCGAGCACATGGAATTCGTGGGAGTGGCTGCCGCCAATCGAGCCGGTATCCGCTTCTACAGGGCGGAAGTCGAGCCCTAGCCGAGTAAATATGGCGCTGTAGGCCGCATGCATACGCCAGTAAGTTTCTTCTTGCGAGGCCTGGTCAACGTGAAATGAGTAGGCGTCTTTCATGATGAATTCACGCGAGCGCATGACGCCAAAGCGCGGTCGGATCTCATCGCGGAACTTGGTTTGAATTTGATAAAAGTTCAGCGGAAGTTGCTTGTAGCTTTTAATTTCGTTGCGGGCGAGGAAGGTGATGATTTCTTCGTGCGTAGGGCCCAGGCAAAAGTCGCGCTGATGACGATCCTGAAGTCGTGCAAGCTCGGGCCCATACTGTTCCCAGCGCCCAGACTCCTGCCAGAGCTCTGCCGGTTGAACAACTGGCATGCTCAGTTCGATGGCGCCAGCGCGGTTCATCTCTTCACGCACAATATTCTCAACCCGGCGCAGCACGCGCAGGCCGAGCGGCATCCAGGTGTAAATGCCTGCGGCGATTCGACGAATGAGCCCGGCACGCAGCATCAGCTGATGGCTGATGACTTCCGCATCGGCGGGTGTTTCTTTAAGCGTTGACAGCAGAAACTGAGATGCGCGCATGGTTGGCTCCGGAATATAAAGGCGCTCTATTCTAATGGTGCCGGTGCCGCCCCGCTAGCCGGACGGGTAATTTCTCAATTTAGTGAGTAAAACCTAAAAAAACAGGTGTTTTCTTCAATTAATGTGCGTTAAGCCCTTGTTTTGAAGGTTTTGCTGTTCTTTAATCAGCCCAACTGCACGAAAAGCGCGGTATGAGTGGTCTCTTTCGGCGGTTACCGAGTCTCCGTTTCAAACTACAAAAAAGGTGAGAGCAATTCATGGCAACTAAAAAAGCAGCAGCGAAGAAAGCACCGGCCACGAAAGCAGCGGCCAAAAAAGCACCGGCCAAGGCGGCGCCTGCAGCAAAAGCGCCAGCTAAGGTCAAAGCGATTTCTGAAAAAATGACCAAAACTCAGATCGTCGGCGCCATCGCAGAGACTACCGGCTTGACCAAAAAGCAAGTTGGTGACGTCATGGGTGAGCTCGAAAAGCTGATCGAAGGCAGCATCAAAAAGCGCGCCGTGGGTGAATTCACCATTCCCGGTTTGATGAAGATTATGACTGTGCGTAAACCGGCGGTTAAAGCGCGTAAAGGTATTAATCCCTTTACTGGCGAAGAGACTATGTTCAAAGCGAAGCCCGCTAGCACAGCGGTTAAAATTCGCCCGCTGAAGAAAGTCAAAGAATTCGCTAATTCTTGATTTTGTCTGGCTGGCCACTGCGGTGGTCAGCCTTTCTTTGGTCATTCCCAGGCCGGCTGTCCCGGCCTGCAGGGTTGGTGCTGCCCCGTGACAATTGTTCGCCTCGCCGCCAGCTTTAATCTGCACGCATATTAAGGTACATTCCGCACCCTTGTTTTTATCCTTACGCGACCTCATTTCCGGGCTGTGAGTCCATGGATTTTGGGGAGGAATTGACCGTGCCAATTTACGATTATCAATGTGCTGAGTGTCAGCACACATTAGAAGCCATCCAGAAGCTAGCGGATGCGCCGTTGGTTGATTGCCCCGCTTGTGGCAAGCCGGCCCTGCGCAAGCAAGTGAGCGCGCCCTCATTTCGATTAAAGGGCGGCGGCTGGTATGAAACTGACTTTAAGACCGGCAAGAAAAAAAATCTTGCCGGTGACAGTGGCTCAAGCTCAGGCTCAGGCACTGCCAGTAGCAAGACCGACAACGGCTGATCGGTAACTTTTCGCTGTATCAGCACTTAAACCTTCGACAACGGACAACACCATGCGCACCCATTATTGCGGCTCGATTAACGAGACCCATATCGACGAAACAATCACACTTTGCGGCTGGGTTGACCGTCGTCGCGATCATGGCGGGGTGATTTTTCTCGACATGCGCGATCGTGAGGGCATCGTTCAGGTGGTATTTGACCCCGACACCGAAGAGCACTTTGCGCTGGCGGATAAAGTGCGCAGTGAATACGTACTGAAAATCACCGGCCGGGTGCGTGCGCGTACCCCCGAGACAATCAATCCGAATATGGCCACGGGTAAAGTGGAAGTGTTGGGTAAAACCCTAGAGATCTTGAATGAGGCGGTAACCCCGCCCTTCCAGTTAGATGAGCACACCAGTGTTGGTGAGGACGTTCGCTTAAAATACCGTTACATGGATTTGCGTCGCCCTGAGATGCAGGCGAATTTGATCGCCCGTTCGAAGATCACTTACGTGATTCGCTCGTTTCTGGAAGCGGAGGGTTTCTTGGATATCGAGACGCCAATTCTCACCCGCGCTACGCCAGAGGGTGCCCGGGATTACCTGGTGCCCAGCCGGACCCACCCCGGTGAGTTTTTTGCCTTGCCACAGTCGCCACAGCTCTTTAAACAGCTGCTCATGGTGTCAGGTTTTGATCGCTACTACCAAATTGCACGCTGCTTCCGCGACGAGGATCTACGCGCCGATCGTCAGCCTGAATTCACGCAAATCGATATCGAAACTTCGTTCTTGGAAGAAAAGGACATTATGGATATCGCCGAGCGCATGGTGCGCAAGGTCGTCGAAACCCACGCCGGTGAAACCCTGCCAACGTTCCCGCACATGGCCTGGCATGAAGCCATGGAGCGTTATGGCTCAGATAAACCGGATCTGCGTATCGACCTCGAGCTGACCTCTATCGATGACCTGATGCAAGGCGTTGAATTTAAGGTGTTCCGGGGCCCTGCTGACGACCCCAATGGCCGTGTCGCCGCGTTGCTGGTGCCCGGTGGTGGTAAGTTAAGCCGCAAAGAAATAGACGAATACACCAAGTTCGTCAGTATTTATGGCGCCAAGGGTTTGGCTTGGGTCAAGGTCAATGACCGCGCTGCGGGTATCGAAGGTCTGCAGTCACCGATCTTAAAGTTCATGCCCGATGAAACTGTCTTTGCGTTGTTGGAGCGACTCAATGCCGCCGATGGCGACATTATTTTCTTCGGTGCCGACAAGCGCAGTATTGTTAATGAAGCGCTCGGTGCACTGCGTTTACGTGTGGCACAGGATCTTGGCTTAGTGCGTGAAGGCTGGGCACCCTTATGGGTGGTCGACTTCCCGATGTTCGAAGATGATGGAAAAGGTGGCCTGACACCGCTGCATCACCCCTTCACGGCGCCTGCTTGCGATGTCGAAACGTTGAAACAGAGCCCGGCGACGGCGCTGTCGCGAGCCTACGATATGGTGCTCAACGGCAGTGAAGTCGGCGGTGGCAGTATCCGTATTTACGATCAGTCAATGCAGGCCGCGGTATTTGAAATTCTCGGCATTAATAGCGCGGAGCAAGAAGAGAAATTTGGCTTCCTGCTGTCCGCCTTGCGCCACGGCGCGCCGCCACATGGTGGCCTCGCCTTCGGTTTGGACCGTTTGGTTACCCTAATGGTTGGTGGGCAGTCTATCCGCGATGTGATCGCTTTCCCCAAGACTCAGTCGGCACACTGTGTGATGACTGATGCACCGGGTGCGGTTTCTGATGCGCAGCTCAAAGAGCTGAACATTCGTTTGCGCAAGACCGAGGCGGTTTCCGCCGAGTAAGTGAGTGCCCCTGCTGTTCCGTGGGGCAGTAATCAGCGCCTAAAACGCGCTGACTTGCTCCTCACGGCGCGCGCTGCTACTGGGGTATTCCCAGTGCGGTCATGATTCAGGTTATTACGCGCTTAATTCGCCTTTGTACATGACGCTTGCCTCCGATTCGGTCAGAATGAGCCAACAGCGGGGGATGATGGCATGGCAGTGATTCTGGGGATTGACCCCGGTTCGCGTAAAACGGGCTTTGGCGTAATAGATTTTCAGCGCGGTAAGTCTCGTTACATTACCAGCGGCATTATCCGCTTGCCGGTCGATGAGCCCTTGGCGCCCCGTCTGGGTGTGCTGTTTACTGCGCTCAATCAGTTAGTCGATGAGTTCGCGCCCGAGCAGCTATCAATTGAGCAAGTCTTTGTCGCGCACGGCGCTGATGCGGCGCTCAAGTTGGGGCAGGCGCGAGGTGCGGCCATGGTCGCCTGTGTGCAGCGTGGCCTGAGTGTCCATGAATACTCTGCGCGTCAGATTAAGCAATCCGTTGTCGGCAGCGGCAGTGCCGCAAAAGCGCAGGTGCAGCATATGGTTAAAGTGTTACTACAGTTACCGGCAGCCCCCAAAGAGGATGCGGCGGACGCATTGGCTGCGGCGCTCTGCCACGCGCATACCCAGCAGACGATGAGTGGCACCGGTGCAAGCCACACTCGGCACGGTCGCTGGCAGGAGACGCGGCGATGATTGGTCGGATTCGCGGCATACTGGCGGTCAAGCGCCCCCCTGAGATCCTGATTGATGTCGGTGGTGTGGGTTATGAATTGCAGGTGCCAATGACAACGTTATTTCAGCTTCCTGAATTGGGCGCTGAGGTGTCTTTGTTGACGCATTTTGTTGTTCGCGAAGACGCTCAGCAGTTGTATGGTTTTATGACCGAGCAAGATCGACGTCTGTTTCGTGAGTTGATTAAGGTCAGTGGGGTCGGCCCGCGCTTGGCGTTAACCCTGTTGTCAGGCCTCGATGCGGTGGAGTTCTCTCGCTGTCTGCAGCGCGATGACATCAGTACCTTGGTCGCATTGCCCGGTGTCGGCAAAAAAACCGCGGAGCGCCTGCTGGTAGAAATGCGTGACAAGGCGGGTAAGTGGCTCGAGGCGCTCTCGCCATCGGGTGGTATTCCCGCTACCCCGAGTGTTTCTAATGGCAACGTGGCTCGAGATGAGGCTGAGCAGGCCCTGGTTGCGCTAGGCTATAAGCTGCCTGAGGCGGCTAAACTTGTCGCGGCAGCTGATACGCCGGATGTCGCCTCAAGTGCAGAGCTTATTCGCGCCGCGCTGAAGTCGGCCGCCCCCAAACAGAATCGGTAAAACAGCGGTAACCAAAGTTAACTCGGGCACAAGCCGCGTTGACGCATTGTTTAAAATGCTGGGATAGAGAAGCGTAATGATAGAAACCGACCGACTAATAGCCGCCGAGCCGCAGGGTAAGTCTGATGAGGCGATTGATCGTGCGATTCGCCCTAAGACGCTGGCGGATTATGTGGGTCAGCGCGCCGTGCGCGAGCAGATGGAGATTTTTTTACAGGCCGCAAAAGGTCGCAATGAGCCGCTCGACCACACATTGATCTTTGGCCCGCCGGGGTTAGGCAAAACTACCCTCGCCAGTATCATCGCCCATGAGATGGGTGTCGATCTCAAGACAACCAGTGGCCCAGTGCTCGAAAAAGCCGGCGATATCGCCGCGCTCATGACTAACCTTGAGCCAGGCGACGTGTTGTTTATCGACGAAATACACCGGCTCAGCCCCTATGTTGAAGAGATCCTTTACCCGGCAATGGAGGACTATCAGCTCGATATTATGATTGGCGAGGGGCCCGCCGCGCGCTCGATAAAACTCGACTTGCCCCCCTTTACGTTAGTGGGCGCAACCACGCGAGCAGGGCTGCTGACGTCGCCGTTGCGCGATCGTTTTGGGATTGTCCAGCGCCTCGAGTTTTACGAGATCGATGATCTGGCACATATCGTCTCGCGCTCCGCCAGTATTTTAGGCTTGAGTGTTGCCAGCGATGGCGCGCTAGAAATAGCCAAGCGTGCGCGCGGTACTCCGCGTATCGCTAATCGCTTGCTGCGGCGCGTACGGGACTTTGCAGAAGTCCGCGCCGATGGTGTGGTCACTGGCGAGGTGGCCCAGCAAGCGCTCGACTTATTAAATGTTGACCAGCGCGGCTTTGACCATTTAGACCGACGATTATTGCTGATGCTTATTGAGAAGTTTGATGGCGGCCCCGTGGGTATTGATAGCCTGGCGGCGGCGCTGTCAGAAGAGCGCGGGACATTGGAAGATGTGCTCGAGCCGTACTTGATTCAGCAGGGTTACATTTTGCGAACCCCCCGTGGCCGCATGGCGACGCGCAGTGCCTATGCGCACTTTGGCTTACAGCCGCCCGCGTCAATGATGCCCGAGACAATGGCGTTAGATTTTGCCGGCGGTGATGCGTAATGTCTGCGGAATTTTCACTGCCGATCAGGGTCTACATTGAGGATACTGACGCAGGTGGTATCGTCTATTACGTTAATTATTTGAAGTACTTTGAGCGCGCCCG
>Ga0209652_1002239_pt1 | contig 15147 bp, 13 predicted proteins | sample SaaInl74LU_5_DNA_FD_184641 | JGI IMG/M metagenome (GOLD analysis project Ga0209652, IMG submission 184641) | Marine microbial communities from expanding oxygen minimum zones in the Saanich Inlet - ESP_74LU_5_DNA (SPAdes) (version 2) | ecosystem: Environmental > Aquatic > Marine > Intertidal zone...
ATTTCCTCCTGGCCTATATTGAAAAAGACAATTATGACAGCAACAATGATGACCAGAAATGACCATTTGAGTACGCCAGGTCGTTGGGTGGCGTTCATCCGTAATTTTGTATACTTGACATTCGTGGATTCGAGAAGAGATCGTTGTTCTTTGGAGGGTGATATTGTCCGTTTTTTATTGGAAAAGGATGCAAATTGATGATTGTTATTCTTGGAAGACGCCGAGGAGCCCGAGTTGGTCACGAGAGCGTGATTCTCGTGCTCTACCTCCAGGCCAAATTCTTCGAGAGCGGACGCGTCGGGCATGGTAGGGAAGTTGTTCTAGTGGGTGATATGCGCTTACTACTTTTGAGACGCGCTGATTCAAAGGGACAGTATCTACTATGTATGCTGGAAGGGCTGATTCGCCTTTTCATTTTGATTTTGAAGATTTTGAGTTCGAGTGATTGATGCTGGAGAAAGGAGCAAGACAGAGAAGAGAGCAGACGGGTTATCCTTCGCTCATCCGGAGGATCCCGCTGAATCTCACATCTTTGACTTCCAACAAATTTGACGGCATGCGACGAGGATAGAATCTCCATGGCCGTCAAACCGCCGGCCTTTCCGAAGCGAAGGATCAATCAATTGGCACACTGGAGATGCCCATGTGACGACGCTGCATCATTTGCTGCTTCTTGAAGACAATGGACGTGAACAAGTAACGGTGATTGGTACACAAAAAGACTTTTTACAATTATTGCACTTTGCTGCAAGCAACCAGTCGATGAACACTGTCGACACAACTGGTGCACAATACAACATCATCATAAATAGTATCCCGCAGGCACAAAAAAATAGGCACCATGCAAAATCTTATCAGCAATTGGACAAAAATCAACCAGGATCACTTTGAATACTTTGAAAAGGATGAAGCCAGCGCTGCAGGCGGGGGAGGAGGTAGTGTCCACAGCGTTAGATCAAACTTGAGCCATGCACTTAATGCGGCCGGGATTGATCCACGTGACGGTCCCATGGGTCCATCACCGCCGCCACCATCAGGCTCTTCGTTATCGAACGTGTCCTTTAGCAAGGGCACGATAACAGCGCCATCGAGACAACCTACACCTGACACTGCCTCCTCGACATCCTTTGCTTCGCCGCAGACTCGAGGTGTCATGTCATCTTCTCATAATGGCTTTACGCAGCAGCATCTAGAGTTGTATCAGCAGCAGCAGCAGCAGCAACAACAACAACAGCAACTTACTCAAGCGATGATGATGCAGCAGCATCAACAGAATGGTAGTAGGCGAAGAGCGCATCAGTCAAATCATGTTCATGGAGGCCACAACAGCAGTAATCATAATCACATCAACCCACTCCCTCCACCCCAGGCTGGAGCAGATGCCATATTAGGGCGACGAAAGCCAGCAGGGATAGGCCAGTCATCTTCCCATCAGCATTATAACTTTGATATGGCATCAGCTATGGGCTTACAACAAATTCACCAGGGCGAACCACCACCGTCATTATCTACCTCCTCAGAACAGCAAGATACGAAAAGGGCGGCGGCTGCTACATCTGGTGGTCTCCAACGATCACAATCGTCATCTCTCTGGCACTCCCAAAAGAGCACTCAGTCCAATCAATCTGGTGGTCACTCTTCTCGCAGCTCTTCCAACTCAGTCACAGCCTCTCTGGATAAAATGGATGCTGCGGCACAAGCAGCCATGGCGGAACTGAACTCGGTCAATTCCAGCCTAAATCAAGGATTGGCCAATTTCTCCGTATCGAATCGAAGTGCACAGCACCAGCCGACAAGGTCAAGTGTCCCAAATCCGATCACAAATATTAGCAGTAATGCCTCGGCAGCGACAAATAACAGCTCTCGCAATATCTTAAAATTCAACCGGCAAAAGCTGCGAAAATCTCATTCAAGGAGTGACTTGGTAAGAGAGATGGCTCTCGATCGAAGGCACAATAATCCATCGGAGCAGGTTCATCAATTCAGCGAAGTCAATTCTCTGCAACGAAGAGTGTCGGAAAAGTCGAGTACAAGTGGTACTGGAAGTAGTAATGCCACGCCCATCTCCAGCTTGAATATGAGCGTGGGCAAGTCTGCCAATTTTCCAACGTCTCTTGAAACTTCAAGTAATAATAGTGCAAGACAAAGTACTTTGCGAAACGGTCGATCGGCTGAGGCGCCTTCATTCAATTCACATACGATGATGCAAGATTGGAATCAATCGTTGGCAATGAGGCGTCAATCCCAAGCATCTGCTGGTATTAGTTCAGGTGGTTCAACCCCCGTTATCAGCAATCAGAATAATTTGACTGGAGACAGGCGTGTGAGTAATCTCAGCCAGGGAGGGAATTTGGATGCAATTAATGAACAAAAACCAGTAGATATTGGGGTGGTGAACATCCCATCATCGCAGCTGCAACGTCAGCAGCAGCAGCAACAACAACAACAACAACAACAACGGTTGGGTCCTGGTTCTGGCTGCGATCGATGCGTGCAAATGGAATCCGCTATTCTTTCTTTACAGGCAGACATTGAATACGTCCGCACCTTGGAACTTCAGAAAGAGTTTGTGTGCAGAGAATGCGAGAGTGGTCCTCCGCCACCTGCACAGTCTGTGTCATCGGCCGTCTCTTTGGGATCAAGAGGTTCACGAAGCTCAAGACTACCAAGGCGAAAGAGTGCCGCTGGCGATAAGAGTAGTATTGGTGGCCGCTTATCTCGCACAGTCGTTTTTTTACGTGATGCATCCAAGCGTCTTGCGGATTTGTCCACAAGGCACAAGAAAGAAGTGAAGCAAAGCCACTACGAGCGTGCTTATTGGCAAAATGACATGCATCTCAAGTTGGAAAAGTTTGCCATGATGTGTAAGAATCTAAATGAGGACGCAGCTCAACGAAGTAATGAGGTGAAAGAACTAACGTCAAAGTTGGAAAAGGTGACCTCTGAACGTAACGGATTGGTCTCGCAAGTAGAAACTCTCAAGGCACGTGTGGGCCTTTACGAAGGAGAAAGTGTGGTGCAGTCTCGATTGCGTGACAATTTTGAAAAGGGTGAGGCAGGTGCGCTAGACCTGTTTGATAAGGCAATGAAAGGTCGAGATGAAACGATTGAGGATTTGTCGAATCGGTTGGCTGCTGCTCTCGAGGAAGTTGAGAGAAGCCGAATCCCTGGTAATTCCATGCGCCGTCATATAATATTTCCTCCGTCTAGATCAATGTCACACAATTCGGATCCGTTTGGAGATGCTGGTAGTGCACCCCCTTCTCCGAAGATCCGTCGTTCTATGTGCTCAGAAGAAGAGGGGGAACATGATGACAGCGCCAAGCTTTCAGAGAAAGCCAAATTGTCATTAGAAGCGGCAATGGTTCAGTCCTCTGACAGAGAAAAGGCCTTGCAAAGTCAGTTGGATGCATTAGAACAAGAGTTGGAGCAAGCAAGAGCAATCCTTCAGGATACGCATGATCATTATTTGGAAGCGCAATTGTCAATGAAACACACATCATCCAACTCGAGTCTATAATCAGCTACACATATAAGTATGCTATGGATAAGATTATACCATTCTTTTCTCAATTAACTATCTAGCAACATTCAGTTTACAAGTGAAAGTTAGCACTAAAATTCATTCATCAATGACAAACACATTGGTCGCACAATACTTAAGGCGTTGGCAATTTTACAGGTTCAATATTGCCATCTTTTGTAGCAGCCTGCAATGTTGCAGGTTCTTCACTTGTCTGAGGATTGGGCAAAACTCTTCGTTTGAAGAACAATCCCTCGTAACCTTTAATCCAAACTAAACTCGATAATATCGAGATACATGTAGTACTCGCACCCATCCAAAAAAAGGCGTCTCGGTAGGGTAATTGCTGGAACATGATTGAAAAAACAACTGCTCCGGCATTTCCTCCTGCACCGATGATGCCTGCGACAGTGCCAGTGAGGCCAGGGTTAAGATATGGAACAATCCCAAAAGTGGAGCCTTCAGCTGCTTGTACAAAAATGCTGAAGGCCATCAGCGCAGTAATAGATCCAGCAAGGGATTTGGCTTTGGAAAATACCATGATAAAAGCACCCTCAAGAGCAAAACAAACAAGTTGCCAGATCAATCTTCCTCTCATGCCCCAATAGGCATTTGATACATCCGAGAGGAACCCCCCTAAACCACGAGCAAATAAATTCATCCCGCCGAAAGTGAACGCTACAGCAGCGGCAGACTCAGTAGAGAGTTGGAACTCTTCGGTAAAATAGAGAGCAGCTGCATTAGTGGTGGTAATCTCCACCCCGAAACAGCAACCGTACATAGGCACAAGAAGCCACGTGTTGTGATCTAAGAGAGCAGATTTGATATGCTGCCACGCCGAATGTTTTCGCATCAGACCGAGCTTTTTTCGTTTGTGGTAGTTACCCTTGGGTGAGTCGTCTGAGTATCGAATGACGAAATAGGAAAAGCCTGCACATAACAGGCCAGGAATGATGCAGCATGTTCTCCACGCAAGAGTTGCAGGATCTTGCTGAGTTCCTGCTTTGGAGTAGATCAGTTTAAACATTGGAAACAGCATCGTCCCTACAAAAAGTTGAGCGATACCACCTCCCAGATTACCCCAACCTGCGGCTAGTGCATTGGCTGTTCCAGACACTTCTCTCGTGAACATGGTTGACGTCCAGTACTGGCAAGTGACAAAAGCACTGCCCCCGATTCCAGTAATCAATCTCAATGCAGACAGCCCGGCGGCAGTATTTACAAGTCCGGTAAACATTGTGGGAACACCACAAACAATTAAGACTACAGCTGAAATCAAACGTGCGCCATATATGTCACAAAACAGTCCAGAGAGGCATCGAGTGACAACCGCTCCGGCAACACTGCAAATGGAACTTGTCCAGATCTCTTCCTTGGATAAGTTCAATGAAGTTTGTATTTCAGACAATAGTGGAGTGGCAGAAAACCATGCGAGGAATGCGAAGAAAAAGGTCAACCAAGCGTAGTGAAATGCTCGCATATGTGGTCGTGCCGTGGAGAAAATGGCAATTTCTACAGAACTGTCTTCTTGAGATTGATCTACTCGACATGCGTATGATTCAAACTTGGAATCCCATGATGCCAAGTGTAACTGATCCTCGCGTGAAGAAACATGTGGAGTGGAGTGACTCGCATCATGTGGGCGTGGGGGTGACTGCGATGGCGGACGCTGCATGTCCACCTCCTTTGCATTCTCCATTACTTGAGGGTCCTGTCCCTCATTTTGAATCGCTGCTCCGTATTCTTCACTCCCTTCCAAAAATTCTTGGCGATCAGCGGGATAAACTTCTGGCGGAGGAGACGCTCGCATTGATATTTCCACTGGAAGGTTGGCGAAGTGTTGATTCTGATTCGTATCCCCCCCGTTGTTCCAGTCTCTCTCGCCTTCTTCTTCGTCAATAGGCTCAGAAACACTGTGTTGGAGAGATGCATCATGCGCATTAAACACATTTACATTTTTGCGAACATGCTCACTCTGTACACCGTATGGACTAGCAATTCTTCGAGTGGTAGTGGCATTTTGATCGACGCGAGAGTGTCTCCTGATCGCCGTGTTATCGAATCCCCGATAATAACGATCTGGGTTGAAACCTGGACCACGATGTTCGTATCCGTGAGGTCCTTGCTCCAAATCCCCTTCATTTGAGATTTCACTCGGGCCCGATTGTGAAGATGGTATGTCACTTTTTCGTGGAAAGAAACTTAACCAATCCCCTGATCTGTAGAAATTCCGATCATAATATGTATGTGCATAGGCCTGACCAACATCCACTTCCATGCAGCTGCGCGCTTCAATATCCGATCCGCCGATGCTTGATGCAGTACCAACATTTAATAGACGGTCTACATTCTCTCTATGCGACCGCATGGAGCCACAATCGCTGACGTTAAAACTTTGTCTAGGCTCGAAGGTGGTAGCTTCCATCCAGCCCGCATCAACTTGATCGACAGAAGGTTGTAATGGTGTGGATCCGCTGATGTCTGATATCGCTACAGAAGTTTCGTCGAGATGAGGAACGTCGTCGACATTATTATTTGGTGAAGGGTTGAGAGAATCACTCTCCACATGATGTGTGGTGGCCACCTCCATGACCTTATTATTTACATCCACATCGATGCTCTTATCATCATTATTTACAACTGCACCAGCGGCTTCTTCCTCTGTCCCAGCGCCATCGAGCTTAACCGCGGGATGATCGTAGTCGCTGCCCTTGCTACTCAGCGTGCTCAAATCACCGGAGCTACTGCGAGGTTCCGGAAGCGGCGTCTTGCCCATCAAAACTTCTGTACTATCGACCTTTGAACTGGCCTTCAAGTCGTCTTCGCTCATTCGTACGTGCATGTTATCGTGAATTCAAGCAGCATTCTCCTCCCGCGCACCTTCTAACACAACATGATACTCTTTTGTGCAATCCTCCCAATCCTCAATTGTAAGTGTGGGCGTGTCTCTTGAGTAAATAAGTGTCTGCTGCCGCTCTTGAGTGATTCCCTTTTCCCTTCCACATCACATCACGGCACCAGCCACTTGATGTTATTTTTTCTTAGGTCTGTCGTTCGTTTTTGGGCAGACAGTAGGCCCTAGCTAGGCCTAACCCTGAAATGAGGGTTCCCTTACTTTCTCGATGTGGAGGCTGGCTAGCCACTGGCCATCTGCTTGTTCATAGTTGTTCATGTAGTAGAGGTGATTAGTTCGTTTAATTTAAATTGATATATGAATACATGTGTTACATCATAGGTGGAGGTGGTGGTGGCGGAGGTGGTGGCATTGAGTTATTATTTTGTGGGGGCAGTGGTGGCTATGTAGTGCAGACGGCGATAATATGTGTTGTCAGTAACATACAAAAGTAATAGGATGCAATAAGAAACACATCATGTTACTTACCGGTGGTGGAGGCATAGGAAAACGTTGGTTTGGTAGAGGAGGCTGAAGAGACAAATAAGATTCAGTATGCATGCAATTATTGCCTGATTAAACCAGAGTGAAAAGAGACAGAAAAACTCACCGGAGGCATAGGAGGAGGAGGCATTGGGGGAGGAGGCAATGCTCCAGGAGGCAGTGGAGGAGGCATAGGTATCGGCATAGATGCATTCAAAGGATTCCTTGCTCCGACAGAGGGAGGTGCAGATGTTGCAAACATGGTATTGGGAACTTTCTGGACGCCAGTGCCTGATAACCCCGTCTTGGTCGATAAAAATTCTCGGTGTGGATTGGCAGCGGCCAACATACGTTCCGCTCGACTACCGTGTCTTTCTGGCATCCCCCCTGGTCCTCGACCTCCCTCTGCGACCATATCCCCTTCGCCGGATGTTGTGCCTTTCTTGAATGCATATTGTACTGTTATCTGGCGATTGCACAGATACTGGTTATGCATGCACTCAATAGCCAAATCACTGGCTTCAAAGGCATCATAGGAAACGAAGCCAAACCCTTTACTTTGGTTGGTCATGTCGTCCCTCATGATCTTCGGTGGGCGAATGATCGTACCAAACGCCGAGAACGTATCATACAGCAGCTTTTCATCAACATCGGCTGGGTCTAAATTTCCAATAAACAAATTAGCTCCAACATCCAAACTTCCAGAGCCACTCTTCTTATCTAAACTACTTTTGCTCACTCTCAATGGTCTTGTGTACAATTTGACCATACTCATGATTTGAATTGCATAATCCGCATCATTCACATCTAAAAATTCTATAAATCCGTAACCTACAAAACGTCATGACGGGCAAAGAGAAAATGAGAAAGTGTTAGAATATGAAAATGAACACACATCATAATATATGTCAAGTGTGTATGTAAAATGTAGTAGGTCCAGACCCTCTCAGCAGCAACTTGATCCAAAAGTCAAAGACTTCAGAACCAATTACATCCGGATAAGAGGAATCCCTTAACAATATTCTAGGCAGCAAGTAGCACCAATAGGGACACGTGAAAATAGTCCCTTCGGCGACTCTATAAAATGCGGCCATGTGCATAAGGTAGTACATAATTGACTTTTGCACGACAGTTCGATATATGTTTACTTACCAGAATGAAGACCAGTTAATTTATCTTTGGGCATGTGAACAGAGTTGACTCTTCCAATTTGCGTAAATAGTTCGACGAGGAGATCTTCCGTCACTGATGGGTCTAAATTTCCCACATAGCATGTCGCTTCTTGATTGCGGTGTTCCACATTGGCGAGAGTGGCCATGATGGATGATCAATGCCTCTGGACTACTCTGCAGATAGTATGCGCCTGTCGGGAGTGGAGAGTGGAGATACTTATTAGGCCGCAGAGAGATTAGATGGCTCCAACCAAGTCGGAAGCAGATAGCTTGAAGGATGAATTGTGGCGCTACATAGGTACAAATACCATTATGTAAAGCATGTACTATTGCTATCTATCTAGGCTCACCTGAACCCCGCGAACTCTGCCAACTGGGTTCAATTTTTGGACACAAAATTTGCTGCCAAAAAAGTGAGTAAGGAGCTGAACAGCAATGCATGCAAGAACCTTCTAATCTCAGCTAAATATCGCGTCGATATACATTTTATCACAGCAACAATGGCGGCGTATAACTGGGATGATTTAGACGAGTTTCGGGAGCGCCCGATTGAGGTGGAGTGGGGAAGCAACATACATCCAACTCGAAGAGCACGTGTGCTTGAAGCTCGAGAACAAGAGCAAAAGAGGAACAAACTCGTATCATATGCAGTAGTGGTTTTGTCTCTGATAGTTGCAGTGACCATGGTTGCATTCGTATCTGTGACCTTGATGAAAGCTCCGACACGGGAGGTTGGAGCTTCCAAATCTGTCGGCTTGCCACCACAAACACCAGAAACACCAGCACCATCAATGAAACCTACTACAACGCAATCAATGCATCCATCTTCCTCTCCAATCGTCGAAAGCTCCGAAAGACCATCCAACGCTGCATCAGATCATCCATCAGCTCATCCATCCAAGATTAGCACAGGGTTTCCAACAGCTGCTCCTAAAGCTCCACCGGCACCAATAGTCTGTGTTGATCAGCCGGGCTTTTTTTACAATGCAGATGGGGACAAGGTGTCATGCGATTGGTTTGGAACTGTAGGAACTTACAACTATCAGAGGAACTGTGGGCAGACTGATGTTGGGAACGCTTGTCTCCTACGTTGCAAGGATTATATTGACTGTGTCATGCCCACGGATTCTCCTACTGATGAACCTACATATTCGCCGACAACCCCTCCACCTACGTCCAGTCCCGTTGTAGTGCCACCCAAAACTATGACCATTTATCCAACAGGCGACGCAATGATTAAACAGAGCACTGATCAAGCTAATTATGGCTCGGCAAGCTGGCTAAAGGTTGATACCGACTCAGGAGTCTTCCATTCATTGTTACGTTTTGACTTGTCTGAAGAAGATAGCAACCGACCTATTGAGTCCGCAATGTTACGGCTCAAGGCTGCATCAGACTGTCCATCAGGAGGCTACCTTCAGAGGACATATCATCCTCATTGGGATGAGATGTCAATAACGTGGGATAGTGCACCACAAGGAGATGGTCACGAGATTGCCAGATTTTCGGATCAAATTTTCACTGGGTTTTGGTATAGTGTTGACGTCAAGTCGGCGCTACGCCCAGGCCATACAGCATTGAGTTTGAGGTTGTACCCTGCAAGCTCTGACGAATGCATCTTTGCGTCGAAGGAAAGGGGTAGTGACGAATCTCCAGAACTGCGCATCGTGTATGCTGAGTAAAAATATAACAATTAGATCACATTATGTATATGAAAGGTTTTGGTAAAGTAGTTTTACATTTTCTAACGCTATCAAGCCCTACTTTTTCAACTTCATCTCCGATTCTGATAGCTCTCCTATTGCGAGTGAAGATAGTTGAAGTGAGTCACGCAAGTCAACTGAAGAGTGATCTCCTTCACTACTACCACTCTTACTCGCGGCAGCGAATGACATCCCCCTCGTTAATATTCTAGCTTCTGACATGAGCAGAAAATCTCCCCACTTCCTATGAGTGTTTGCAAACCAATATATTGTTAGCATCAACGATATTGCCGTGACCACTGATGCAGAGTAATACAAACTCTGATGATTCCAAAAGCTAACCCAGGCAACTAAAGCGACTACAATCATGAAGGAAGGAACTCCAACTGAGAATGCTCTCAGTGCCACTTTCCAATCTGCTTCACATCGTCTCCTCCAGAATACATCAAAGGGAACAGATCTCTCTACACAATCATATCTCAGTATGGCTACTAATATATAAGTTGAATTCAATGTGCTCACAAGCATCAACGCTATTGTGATTGCCACGATCAATCCAAAGAATGTCAGCACAACCGAATTTATATTCTCAGGAATCTGACTTTCCACTAATACTACCATTGAAAATCCAGCTATCAACGCAGACTGATTGGCCAATACTTTGAGTTGTTGTGCTTTTTCATCGACCGATCGACGTGCATCATCTATGGCATGTCGTTCATTTTCGAGGGCACGTTGTTTCATGTCTTCTTCGCGACATTTGACTTCCCAGGCCATGTCGGCCATTTCGATCCCTGCTGCTAGCCCGATCATTTTGATTTATTGTTATCGGTAGGGGTTCCTTCTTGGACTCATAGTAATCATCTACAACATCTATCTACCTCCGTCCTTTATTAACGACGTGCCAAAATGGAATTTTTGAATTATTTTTTGAACTGTGCACAAAAGCTTAACAGTCAGCGTACGTATTGTATCAGACTGATGACTAAATAGAGTTGACCTAGAAAGACAACAAATTAGAGTGGTTATATCACACGGTCATTTTGCATTTCGCTGGCTTCATCGTGCTCCACTTTTTAGGATCGGCATCGCGTCGGGCTGTAGCATTGTCGTTTTCGATATCGTGCACCCAAGAGTTGTCCTTGTGCTCATAATAGTAGGAGGTGCCACTTGTTTAAGTCTGTTCATTATTGCCAATCCCACTCTAGAGAGAGACTATAGACTACGACGCATCCAAGAAGTTGTTGCCAGAGCATCCAATCCACATAATCCAAAAAGAGACGGAAAGATATTTTAGAACCATTATGACGGCCAAAGAAGTTTTGGATGAAGACGCAGCCACAGCTCCCGAAAGCGACACAGCCACGGCTGAAGAAGAGGCAATAGACCTCGAAGCCCGAGCTATCGCAGAAGCGATGCAATCTGCCGACGCTTCCTATGTTCCTTCGCCGTCCCTCTTATCTGCCGATGATTCGGCACCTCTCTTGGCTCAAGTAGATGGTCCAGATCTAACCATCTTCAACAGCAAACCCAATGTATACCAAGCCAAAGCTGTCCCAGTTCACCTTCGTGCCAAATTGGATATTCCAATCCACGTCTCGGCTGGGGGGAGTGTGGTAGAGTACGAAATAAACACCGATTTATATGATATTGGATTTGGTGTAACTGCGGAAAGGGAGGAGGGGATTACAAATGTAAAGGAAAAGTCTCGTGTAGACTCGCATTTGGAACCAGTCACGGGCAAGTTCTTGGTGGGGTCTGTTCCATGTGCGTTGGTGTTTTCATTTGACAATGAGTACTCGTGGTTTCGTGAGAAGAAGGTTTCGTATAAGATTACAGTCACTCCACCAAACGTGGAGAATGTTGTAACGGGAAGGAGGCTGCGTGCCAAGAAGGCATTGGAAGCAGTCGAAAAAGATCAAGCTGAGATGGATGAGCGGTATGAAACAGTCGCACAAAAGCGATCGGAACTTGAGGACGCCATCCTCCGTCTTGAGAGGGAGCTGACAGAAAAGAAGAAATCCATGGATGTGGTTGCGAAGGAAGAAAAGTGGTTGGACAAGAAGCTCGCCGTTCGAAAGGAGCAGATTACGATGCTAAGTCAACGGCTGAAAAATGGCTGGGCTGATGAAAAGTCTGAAAAATGATTTGTGCTTCTCAGTGAGAATAATGAATGTAGATAATGAATAGTATTAGATATCTAAACTAACTACAACCAAAGGCACGCTGCCATTGCTATGGTCAAACTTCCGAACAGACTAGACACTGATTTAACCGCAGAGTTGCCTCTAGTCATTGTCGTCAGCCAATCTTCACCTCTCCAACTGCCCCATTCTGTAGGTTTGGGCGTTGGCATTCTTGGAGCAGGAGCTAGGCTTGGTTCCATAGTTGGATTTCCGTAATGATCGTTGCACTCTGGGCAAAATCCAGTCTTGACACATCTGTCAAACGCATCACCTAATCCTTCGCATCCATTAAAGTCCATCAGCCGCACTTCCATGACTGTTGCTGCGATACAGTAATATCTTAAACGTGTGACAACTGCCTCTGCGTGATATCCATAAGCATCAGGAGGGCATTCCAACCCTCCGTTGATTATCCGCAGTGTGCTGCCGAAGCTTCCTTCGAGTGCCTTGATGTGACAATTGGTTTGCTCACCGGGTGATGGGGTGCTGAACATCCAAAACCACAGCGCTGTACCCCATGCGTATTTTGGTTCAGTTGCCACAAGATCTGGTTGGGTACATAAAGTGTCTGCTGATTCCGCGAGTACTTGAGAGGCTTTTATGTAATTGGAATTCCAGCTGAGTTGAATAGCGCCTCTGCCAAAGAATACAGCGTTTGGATTAATCAATCCTGAGAGATTTTCGCTATCTACTTCCGTAGTCGGGCCACACACGCAGCCATAAGGAGGGGTAACAATTTTATCACAATAGTCTTCATAAAACTGGCCATTGGCAACCAAACTCACTTCACAGTATCTATTTTCCCAATCAAAATTATTGTTGTCACATGGCTTGCAAAAAGTGCCGGCATTCTTTTCTACGGTGCGTGCACAAACCAATGCCTCACCTAGAGTGAAAGAGTATGGTGAGTATCCAGTATCCATTACTGGAGCGAAACTATAAACAAGCAATACAATGAGTACACTTACGTGATGCTGTATATTGTGCTGACTCATGAGTCGTATGTCCAAGGAATGCAGCCCACTCCTGCTTTTGTTGTTGCAGTGTGCCCATCATGAATATCTTTTCATCATACCGCTCATTCAACATTTCTATTGTATCGCACAAACCTTCATACGTATAAGGATAAACCGCATTTGGTGCTATTTTGTCAAACATTTCTTCTGTGAAAATATCGCACGGTTTGGTAAGTGCTGGCTCCAAACCAGACGTTAAAGCAGGCTTGTATTTCGGTTTGGATGAATCCCAGCACCAGCAAAGACCTTCTACATTACATGGCCATGTCCACTTGCCACTTCTTTTTAGACATGGCACGCAATCATCGTCCTCGAGCATTTGGATTGTCGTGTCGCCTATGCACTTTTTTGTGCCGCCGATGCAACCCACGCAGCTAAGATCTTGCGCAGATGCAAGCGGTGCGAGGAGAAGCAGCATTATTCTCATCTTCAAGACCATGATTAGCTATTTGTGACGACTGGTGTGGGCTGATCGATACAACATTGGGCGGGCGGGGCATCTAAGTATTTTTAGGCGGCTGATTCAAATCGCACCATTTTCATTTTCGTGATTTCGATCTTGTGAAGGGTAGCGTGGGCTGTGGGTGATCGTACAAATGAGTCCCTTTGTCTGACAAGGGACGATGTGTCCTCTGATGTCCGGCCATCTCAGCAACAGCAAACAGCGAACAGGAACATAAACAGCACCCTGACTTGTGAGTTGAGCCTGCTATTGTTGGCAGTTATTGTACGGCACTGCTGCTACTGTATAAATGAAGTTTCAAGTACGCTGAATGTATTGCTTAAGACTTCTGGCGGATGCTGGAAGTCAATTTGATGATTCTTGACGATTGCAAACATCTACTTACGACAAAGCGAACCTGAAAATCACATGTAATGAAAGTTAGCTCTATTATTAGGATAGTATTTAAGTAATTCTGCTGCTCTCACCAACCAAGGTCGAGAATTCTTTGTCGTAATGTCCACTTTCAGTTGGAGGAAGTTCAACTAGATCAAGGTAAATATCGAGCTGGTCAAGAGCCTCGGCATAAAGTGCTGTAGCAGCTTTATCATTTGATGATGGGTTCTTAAGAACCTTTCTTTCAAAGAGATTCATTGTCTTGAAGAATTTCTTCGCTGCCTTCACAGTTGGTAGGTTGTCAGGTGCCTTTTGCTGATTAATCCTGAAAGCGTTTCCAAGAAGATACATTGTAGTTTTCATATCATTGTAACGTGAGTCGAAAATATCGGCAGCTCTACAGTCGCCATCCTTCTTATTACATACACCGTTAATGTCCTTCTTCTTCCCTTGCACTACAACTGTCTTGGTGACATCAAAGAAGTCTTGGACAACAGGATCAGTCAAATCTCCTTTGATGACGGCAGGTCCCATCAACAAGAATTCATGAACAGCCTCCTGTACTCGGCCATAATAACGACGCTTCGCAATTGGAATAGTAGTGTACTTTCCCGCAGTAGCACCACCAGACGCAAAGGCAGGGGCGGAATAGGCAACAGCAGGGATTACGGCTGCTACGGTTGTGAGGAAGCTTCTCCTGTCTTCTGCCTCCGCGAAAAGTTCCGTCGCAGACCTTGGCGCAGACACTGACGGCTGTGTAGAGAATGCATGGCTGCACGAGATGGCAGCGAGGAGGAGAGCTACGGTACGGTTCATCATAAGGTTAGCAGCAACAGTAGTTTGTGGCAACATGAACTGTTTGATGTCATCGCTACGCTTGCGTCATCCATGCAAAAATGGAATCTTTCTTGGAGAATGTGGCGGGAACGATCTCCCTCTCCACACTTAAATCAGTTTGACTTCGCCTTGTTGCAGCGTTGCAGCTCCATCACCCCGCCCAGATACTGATGATGAATCAAACCTACTATTCTTCGCTGCGTGTTGTGCTGGTGGCTTGCAGTATCGTTGTAATGGCGATGAGAGCAGAAGCATTTCATATGCAGCCGCTTTCGCTTACACCATTACCACTTCGAAGCACGGAGCAAAACTTACAATTACCAGAAGCAACAGAAAGTCTCTCGCGGCGAAAGATCATTGGACAATTATCATCACTCGTCCTGTGCCCAATCGTGGGCGGAGCTACTCCAGCACTTGCAGAATCTGAAGAGGCATATGTCCGTACACCATCACCAAACGATAAATTCAAATTTAGCTACACGGTCACACCACCTCC
>Ga0209652_1002241_pt1 | contig 15137 bp, 13 predicted proteins | sample SaaInl74LU_5_DNA_FD_184641 | JGI IMG/M metagenome (GOLD analysis project Ga0209652, IMG submission 184641) | Marine microbial communities from expanding oxygen minimum zones in the Saanich Inlet - ESP_74LU_5_DNA (SPAdes) (version 2) | ecosystem: Environmental > Aquatic > Marine > Intertidal zone...
TTTAATACAATCATAGGTGCGCACTAGGAGGGCATACTCACATGGTTGTTTTGTCTGTTTTGTTAGTGTTTGTGTGGCGGGAAGTAAAATCGCACCAACATTTTTGGTGCGATTTTAGGCGCGAGGAGCACGCTCGCTCCACGCTCCCGCAACCTTTTTGCTTGTTGCTTGCTATGTGTATGCATGCTGCGGCGAGCTGATAATTTTATTGAACTCGCTTTTGCAATTACGAAGTAAATCATGAGGTCGTCGCTGCTGCTACTATTCCCTGTGGTGCTTCGTATCTTTGGAGTTGCAGCTTTTTCTCCAGTGAAGCAAAGGAACACCAACATCATTAGGCACAATGTCTCTCCATCAACGAAATTATTTGCTTCGGAGAACAATATTCAACTCGATCGTAGATCCTTTGCAACAAAATCAATTGCATCCATAACTACTGTGGCCTCTGCATCTGTGGCTTTACTATCCAACAGCCAGTCTGCACTTGCAGATGATGAGGGCACAATTATTGATCCAAGTGTGGATCTCCCCAAAATAACAAACAAAGTGTACTTGGACATTAAATTCGGAAACTACAAAACGAAGCGTATGGTGATTGGTTTGTTCGGGGATGTCATGCCAAAGACAACTGAAAATTTCTTGTCCTTGTGCAGCAATGGGGATGTATCTTATGCAGGAACTACATTCTATCGGGTTATTTCCGACATGACAATCCAGGGCGGTGCCATAGGTAGCAGCAGTGGTAAATCAAGTTCAAGTGCTGTCCTTCAACCAGACAATTTCAACATTAAGCACACAAAAGCGGGTCTTGTCAGCGCTGTTCGAAATAAAGATGGATCACAAGACTCACGATTTTTCATACAGACGAAGGATGACGCTGGTTGGGCTGATGACAGATATGCTGCCTTTGGAATTGTTCTGGAGGAAGAGGGCACAGGTGGTATGGATTTGGTCAAGAAGATTAGCAAGGTGGATGTCAAGGCTCCGCAAAATAATCCGAAAGATCCTGTAATGATTGTTGGGTGCGGTGTTTTCGAGGGATGATCACATCTTATGCATAAGTAACAATCTAAACTTAAGGATTACTGTGCGACGGGAACAATTAATCCTATTTACCACCTTGTCATAGTGTGCATTTGCTTACACCAAGGTTTCTTCACAACGCAGATCTTCCACGGAAACGTCCTTACTATCTACCTTGCTTTCTGGTGGCTCATCAACCTCCATTGGAACGTTGCTTTCTAGCTGAGGAGCTTCGTACATTTTTAGCTCAGGAGTTTCGTTGATTTCTAGCTGAGAAGTTTCGTTGATTTCTAGCTGAGAAGTTTTGTTGATTTCTAGCTGAGGAATTTTGTTCCAAGGCCTGGCTTTGATATAAATACCGTAGTGAACTCCTTGCGTCTTCGATCTTGCAATAGGCTTGACAGTAGCAAGGACCTCGTCACAACGCAATTCTTCCAACAGACCATCATTTGATGACAGATCCAAATCCTCAGTGGCAATTTCGCAAGTGAACTTGAGTGTAGCAGGTTTCTGCACACGTTGGGTAGTACTCGGTGCAGTTGCTCTGCTGCAGCTGTCAGCGAGACGCTGTTGTAAGTAACCACTGGTGCAATTTCCTCTGCTGCCGACACCCAACTCTCTATTAACAATCAGGCCACTACCATTTTTCATCTTCTCTGCAAGTAGTTGCACGTACACTCCGTCCAATAAGACATGATTTGCGCTCATGTCATCATCTTCATCCCCATTATCGAATCTGACATGATACCTTCTTGAGTCAGTAGCATCACGAACTGTCCCCTGCAGCCAAGAACCATGTGCCTCGGGATCTGTTGGATCATTCCACTGAGCATAGACACGAGCACCTCTGGGAATACGGGTTGTAAAGGCATTACCCAATTCAGGCAAGGCGTAGTACACCTCCAAATCGCGCAGCCATGCCTCATATTGTTCCCGCATCATAATGTCTTTTGTATGAAGATCCATGCCCTCTGCCCCATCATGAAACTTTACATGATACAGTAATTTTGGCATATCATCCCCTGGTACGTTGGTCGGGGCCAACTTGGACGAGTACACTTGACCAGGATACCAAGTCCCGTAACTTGATGGATCGTTTTCATTTAGCCACCGAGCGTACACTTCGTTCCCTGGGATATAAATCTGCTTATTATACGCCGGCACGGTTGGGCGAACCTTCGGATCAAAGCGACCAGGTAAAGATTCAAGGATTTGATTCTGAGATGCAGATTCAGCGTCGATGACATGATCGCCAAAGCAAATGGCAACATTGGGAAAACTCTGCGAAATTTGCTGTGATCGATCACGTGGAGCACTCCGAGAACGGGATGTGTTAGCCGTATTTGCATCCATTAATGACGCCAACCTTTTACTGCCCCTCCTTGATGATTCTGTTGCCACTCTTTGGGGCTTTCGTGCACCTTCCGAATGCCGCGAAGCCTCCGATCTAGAATGGCTAGCGTTATGCTTCATTTTCTTTTTTGAAGGCGATGACCGATGCATTTGTACTGGCAACTCTCTCTTTTTGGAGTTTTCGGTACGACACTTCTTTGAGGATTTGTGAACCGGCTGTGCCTTTTGTGGGCTGACTTTATTGGCTTCGGCATACGATTTGGAGTTTACGCCACCATCCAGCCAACGTTTTGCTGACTCCATACGACGCTGCATATCAGTTCGTATCTTCTTAAACGCCTCGTCGTCATCCATTTCTATAGGGTCACTATCGACATTCCGAAAGTTTTCAAGTTTACAGAATGCAGCACCTTCCTTCTTGAATCTGTTAAACACCTCCTCCGCTGCTACAACCTCTCTCCTATCAGGCCCCGTCTTCTCTCCAAGCTTTTTGAACTCGACCTCCAAAATTGCTCTATAATCGGGATCCGAAAGAGATACAATAACCCACTTCTTTCCCTTCTTCTTCGCTTTCGTCGCGGCGCTGCTGGACTTCTTCTTCGGTGGCGACGCATCTTCTTTCTCATCCAACCACCATGTGCTGTCCGTTCGTCTCTTAATGTCAAGATGGATGTTTTTCATTGCATCGTGGTCTTCTACTTGATCACAGTCTGCATCTTTTCCACGCCCGTTTGGCTTGAAGAATCTGCCCCCCTCTTTTTTGAACGCCTCAAACGCTTCGTCCGCTGCCTCCTGATTTTTATCCCTATCTTGTTCGGTGCCAAGCCGATGAAAATACGACACCAGTGCCTCTCTGTACTTGGCATCTCTGAGAGAAATGACGACATCGTTCTCTCTAAGCTTTGTTACTCGTCCGGACAAATCATAGAAACCCCTCTTACTGCTGTCAAATACATAAACTCCTAGTTTCGGCTTCGACACATCCGTGCTGGGTGATTTATTATCTTTCATCGGTGATTTATCTTTTGCCGATGATTTATCTCTTGCCGATGCTTTATCTTTTGACGATAAACTCTGTTTTGCGGTTCGCTCTGCTTCCACCTGTGCAGCTGTTTTACTTACAATTTCAGCCCCACTATTTGCGTAGTTCGGAATTTCTTTCTTCCTTAGTGTTCGAGGCGCAGGTATGGAAGTGTCAGAGTCAGAGTCGGAGCCATCATCTGAATTATCTTTTTTGACTGTATCTCGCTTCGGAGGTGAATTTTTCGAAGGCGACTTTTTCGACTTGGTAGCTGAACTCTTAGGCTTCGGGCTCAACCATTGTTTTGACGAATCATTTCTTCGTGTTAAATCAATCTTGATCCTTTTCACTGCCTCATCATCACCAACTTCAACGTAGTCACTACTACGATCACGCCAATTCTCCAGCTTCATAAACTTCCCCGACATCCTCTTAAACTCTTTGAGCACTTCCTTCGCTTCTTCAGCGTCAGTGGGTTTCGATTCGTCAATAACTTTGGATTTTAGCCCCATCTTCTTGAAGTATTTGTGCATAACTTCCTTGTAGGTGGGGTCTGTAAGGGAGAGTATGATTGGCGAGTTTGTCTGCTTTCGTGCCGAAGCTGCTGGCTTGGGGATTGTAGATGGAGACTTTTTCTTCGGTGGCGACTTCTCCTTCTTGACCGGGGTCTTTGACTTCTTTGATTCCATCCACCGTTTTGCTGATTCCATCCTACGGTTCATATCATGCTGTATTTCTGCGTGAAATAAATTTCATTAAAGAATGAATGGACAAGTGAGCGAGACAGGTTCTAAACACAAACATACACACTGAAAATCAGAAGTACACATGATATGTGATCAAAGTTCAAAGTATCATACTCACTATCCATCGCATCATCGTCGTCTACTTCAATCAATCCGCCCTCCATACTATAAGGATTTTTCAGCTTCAGAAATTTTCCGTTTTTGTTCTTGAACATATCAAACACTTCCTTCGCTGCAATTGCCTCGGTGAAATCTGGATTATTTGGATTCGATCTTGAACCGAGTTTCTTGAAATATTGCTGCATAACATGAAGATAGGTGGGGTCTCTAAGTGAAAGTACGATATCACTAGCAGATGTAGAGTCGTCCTCCGAATCAGAAGCATTGGAGGTCTTAGATGAAGCAGATCCATTATCATCGTCTTTTTTGCCGAGGCTGCTCGGCGATTGCGATTTACCCGCCGCTTCGTTATTATCACCCTCCTTTGAGGACATTTTATCAATTCAGACGTTAGTAAAAAATAATGAATATCTATCTAGACTATATTGCTTCACAATGCGATTGTTTTGGACGGTCGGCGTGGGTACTCTTCTCTGTTGTTATACTTTTGTTCACATGTGAAACAGATGAATGACATGGAACGAACTGGATGCGATGATCGGAGATCGGAGCGGAGAGAGCAATGTATTCAATTTTCCCTCTAGGAGATTTGGGTATTTGAGAGATATTTTGATCATCTTGACCCGTTATATGGATACCCGATGGGTCCCAATACCCGATGCGAAACCCAAGAATAAGCTCCTTTCATCAACAGTATTGTACTCGAGAGGGGCTTACTTGTTATGTACATAATCAACACAGATGTGGTAGGCACGTTGCAGATGCGATATTCAGGTCCTATAGTAACTGAAGATCAACATTTAAATGAAATATTATGTAATCACGTTGGTACAGGAAGACCAAGACTATCTGCAATGCGCTCCGCTTCCCGTAAAGAAATTTCCTCTTGCACCTCCCCACGAATTAGTCGGAATGCCCTCTGTCCATCGTCGCTCCAGCGAGCTCCTTCACCTACTCTATAATCAGAGCTATAGCGACTGACATCTACTTCACCATCTCTCCATATGTATTTGCCCACCCCATCCTTAAATCCATTGGACCATCCTCCTTCATAGATGTCACCATTCTCAATGTACATTGTTCCATGACCATGTCGTTTGCATTTTCTCCAGTCGCCTATGTAGACATCCCCGGTGTTATACTTGGCTTTTCCGTGCCCATCTCGCTTATCATTTTTCCATTCACCCTCATACTCGTTCCCATTGTCTGCCACAAAGGTACCAAATCCATGCCTTTCGCCACGACCATTCAGATCTCCATCGAACTGTCCACCAAATCCCTTGGAAGAACTCCTTCTTGCAGCGTCATTGTATATTGACTCTCCACCTCTGGAGGCATCATCGTTGAAATACTCTCTATCTTGTGGCATACCTCGGCTACTATGCGATGACTCTACAGAAGCATTACTGCTCTGCATCCTCGGCCTCGATCTACTCCTACTCCGCGATGCCCCTTTAAGCAGACTTCTTGCGCGATCAATGTTGGACAATCCCGAGTCACCGCTTTTAGGAGGGGAAGAAACTGATTTTGAGTCCGTATCACTTTCAATCAACGATCTCAGCTCAGCTCTTCCTACGCTTCTAGATCTTCCAGTACTTTTTGTTCTTCTCGACGAATATCTCAAAGATTCATTATCTGTCAACTCTGAAGCAATAGTCATGTTTTCAACGTCAACTGATAAACCCCTCTGCGTGTAGCTACTTTGAACTCCGGAGCTGTTATCTTTTTTGTATGGCGTGTTCTCATCTATTGTTTTCTCGGACTTGTTTCGCCAAGAAGAATATTTACTCTTTGCTGTAGTGTGTTCGGAGCGAGTTAGAGCCACGCTTCCACCACTACCAACCGTACTTCTTGACGCATGGACCTCTTGTGCAGCAGTCAAGCCAGCCATAAGGCGGTCGATTTTAGTCTCATATTGTTCCCGGGCTTGTGTAAATTCCTGAGTCATGGCTGAAATAGTTGCTTGGGCATGTTCAAGATCCTCTTCCAAGTTATCAATCTGCTTGTTCGCTTCGTCCTTTTCCTTCATCAACTTTTTCAGCGCATCCTGAGCACCACCGATGGCCGAATTAGCTTGAGAAACATCGTCTTGGAGGTTGGAAATCTTTTCCTCAGCTTCTTTCTTTTCCATCTTAAGCAGTATGATGTTATGGTTGAGTTCTTCGTTCTCCTCTCGAACATCGAAAAGCTTTGATTCAAGATCTTTCTTGTTGGCAGCGGTTTGTTTTCGCAATTGATCCATTGCAGAATCAATATGTTCACGCTCTTTCATCAGGTCTTGGATTCGAGCATCAGCCGCCTTCTTTTCCTCCAACAGTGTCTCAATCGCCGCTTTAGCGTCATCAATGGCACCATCCGCATCTGATACCTCCTCTTCTAGGCCACGAATCTTTTCCATGGCCTCCCTTTTGGCGTCGGCAAGGTCGACAATGTTTCTACTCATTTCCTCGTTTTGACCCTTCAGATGCACAATCTTGTTCTCCAAGTCACGTTGCTCCTTTTCCGCCTCTTGCTCTAGTTGATCAATTGCCGCCTCTTTGTCTGCTAGTTCGTTCTCTAACTGGTTCAAAGCATCTGACATATCCGCCTTTTCAGCAGTCATTCTGTCTATGAGTCCAGTGTATCTCTTGTTGATTTCGTCAATCTTATCTTCATGTTCCTCCCTTTCCACTGTCATTTGCTCAGTCAACTTTCCTAAAGTATCATTAGCCTCCTCATTATCAACTTCCAAATTATGAACTTTCACCGCAAGCATGGATTTCTCCTTCAGTAGGTCGTCGTGATCATTATTAATGTCATTCAATTCAGACTCTAGCTCATCAATCTTCCTATCCAGGTCGGTGGTAGTTGCTTCCAATTGTTTTTGAAGGTTTTCGATGCGTCTCTCGTAGGCGAATTTGTTTCCAGATAATTCATTCTGACAAGCCTTCAATTCTGCAGTCAATCGACTTTCCTCGTGTTGAAGCGCTTGACACTGATCTTCGATATTATCCTTCTCATTTTTCAGCTCGTCAATCTTATCCAAATACTTGAGAGTGATTCCATCGAGCTTGGATTCATAGGACCTAATGGTAGACTCGACCTCTTCTTGAAGCGTTTCAACTTTGTCTTCCGCCTTTTCTTTATCTGCAGTGAGTAGCTCAACTCTACCCTCTAACTGGCGTTTTTCCATACTTACTTTGTGGCATTCAACTCGAGCGTCATCTCTCTCATTCAGTATTTCATCAACTCGAGCATCGGACTCTTCCTCAGTCTCCTTTATCTTTGTCATCAAATTTTGCACCACCTTCTCGTAGTCTTCCTTGGATTCTTCCATTTCTTTCCTGGCTTCTCCCCCCAGATCCTTTTCTGCTTCAAGATCTTCTTCCAGTCTGCGAATACGATAATCAGACGTGCGTTTGTTTGATTCTAGCTCTTCGACAGACTTTTTCATTTCACCGTTCTCTTGAAGCAATCCCCCTATTTCATTTTTGTGCTCTTCATCTGAAGTTTTCAATTCATTCCTAACTCGTTGTAAGCGGTCTTCATACATGTCTCTCGTGGTCTTTTGCTCCTTGTCATTTGCTTGCAATATTGATTCCTTCTCTTTTAACTCCTCCTCAAGCTTACTGACTTTATCCTTGTTCAGATCACATTGGTACATGGCCTCTCTCGCTTCTTTATGTTTGGCATCCAAGTCATTTCGCAACTTTTCAAGTTCATCTTCATACCCTTCTTTCATTGCATCAGTCTGATCCCTCGAAGTGTTCATCCTTGAAGAGAAATCATCTCGCACCGCGGCCATGTTCTTCTTCATCATTTCAACCTCATCTTGCAGGTCGGCCTCTTCCGCCTCCAATATCTCAATATTCTTTTTCGCTTCTCCTAGCTGCCTTTCAAGATCGGCAACACGGTCACGGTGCTCACCACCTTCTTTGGTCATACCATCCAATTGTCCCTCATATTCACTGCGCACTGCTTCCATTTTTGACTCCAGATCAGATATTTTGTTTTCATACTCATCCCTTATTGCATCCACATCCATTTTTAGTTCATTGAGCTCCTTACTGTAGTGTCGCGCATCAATCTCTGCCCGATTGGCCCTGTCCACAATAGTCTCTCGCTCATCTAAAAATTCTTGATTTATCTCACGCAACTCAGTATTCTCGGCCTTGAGATCTTCCATACCATTAGATGATTCTGATCGTAACTTTTTGATCATATTTTGAAGTTCTGATATTGCCGCTTCGTACGACCCCGCAGCAGCCTCGGTATCTTCCTTCTGTGTCTCTAAATTGTATTCGAGATCATCAATTTGGGATTTTTGTTGGTCAACGACACCACGTTCCATATCAAACCTTTGTCGCAGATCGTCTAATTCCGACTCAAGTTTCGACTGTATCTCGCTAGACTGTTTGGCCAAGCCCTGTGTGGACATGGTTGCCTCCAGCCTCGCCCGTTCGGCCTCTCTCCGTGCCAATTTTAATTCATCATTCATATTCCTCATTTCTTCTTCCATGGCATTTTTTTCTTCATTAACTTCGGTCACTTCTTGTTTGTACCTTGAAAGTTCTGCCGATAATTGTGCCAACGCAGACTCTTGATCAGACTTTAATTTTTCAATGGATGCAATTTCACTAACGCTTTGTTCAAATTGCACGCTTTGAGTTTCCATCATGGATCTGACCTCTTCGTTTTCATTCTCCAGATGTTGTATGCTGCCATTGAGTGAACTTATTTCATCCATTGCCTCTCTATATTGCTGATTAATTGTAGATAACGCATTGTCGGCGATAGCCTTATCCCTGGATAATTCTGCATAGGCATCTTGAATTGTTAGGACGAGAACTGAGAGCTCGTCGGCAGATGCGCCTGCTACCACGTTGCGAGCACCGCCTGAGCGTGGTGCTGGATTTGGTGGAGGCCGCTGCATTGTATTGGTGAAAGGGAAACACTACTACGAACTCCCGAGATGATTTATCAGTGGCTACGGGCCGCGGCAGCAGATATCATTATTTAAACACAGATGAACGAAGCCACACACAAGATCATGCAGTCATGACCTATGTCTTTGGAGTGGGCTGGTAAGTATTACTTATGGGCTGCTGTGATCATGGTGGTTTTCTGTTGCCGTTTCTTGGATTCTGTTGGCGGTCCATCTGAATCTGTTACGTTCGTGGGCCACTGTCTTGTACGTGGGATGAAGCTCTTGCATCAATCAGCTCCATCTTGCTCAAGCTATTCTCATCTTCATCGAGCAAGACTCACAACACTCTTGCCCCGAAGTATCACAACGGAAGAAGTGCCATAAAAACAAGCAGCTATACTTGTGCAACAAAAAACTAAACATGGGATGCTCTCAATCTAAATCCACTACAAACGCAGTCAACTGGGACAGGATCCCCAGTGTCATCAAGTGCAATGCATCCGACTCCGACAGCGTTTGTTCTGAATCCACACCCACAACAGAAAAACCTGTCATTGTGCCTACCATCTCAAACGCACACCGCCTGTACATACCTAATGATATAATCTTTTCATACAGCAGCATTGACAAAGTTATTGAATGCCTACATGCAAAAGAGAAAAGAGTTCTTACCAAGACCTACAATAGACAAGGCAGGTGCTGTCGTAAGGCTACACATACGGAAAAGATCACTTTCGAAATGCTTATCCATTGCCTCAAGCACGCCAAGAAGGACGAACAAGGAAGGTTCATTGGAAATGGAAGTATCTTTTGGAGGCTACCCGAGGTAGAAGCTTCACGGGTGGTTGATTATGAGCTCAATAAGAAGAAGTATACCAACGCATATGATCGCCTACACATTGAGAGCTTTGGATGGGATGCTGCCGAGACAGCAGATGGAAAGATAACTGCAGTTAGAGGCAAGAATGCAACAAGGAAGATTGTATGGATGAAGAACAAATACCCCTACGCTTGGGAAGATGGTGTGGAGCATTATGTGTGTTGGTCGACTGATGCACCAGCACAGAGCATAGATGAATGCATCAAAAATATTGAAGAGAATGTCAGCGCTGACAAGGAAGCGGTATGGTTTACAAGTTCAGCCAATCACCGCCTTGTATCTGGCATTGACCATATCCATGTAATTGTGAGAAGTAAGCCCGAGTACGTTGAATGAAATAGAAGCTAACACAATAATGTATACATTTATCGATAATATGATCTACGGGAATCGGATTGTGTGAATGAATAGCCGTCTTCATGGTGTGAAGCAACGTCGCGATACGATGAAATTACTGAAGCCGAAGAAGGCCGTCTACGTTCTTTCCTAAGTTTGTAACCCATTGCTAGGCACAGTAGAAGTGCAAATACCGCAAAGGAAGCCACACCAATTGCAGCATACGCGCTTGCAGGAGTTGACGAGCTAGAAGTAGGCGTGTCTTTGACCTCGACTTCGTCATGTGGTTGATGATAACCCAGCTCAGGACCCAGATAAGCCAAGTCCAAAATGTTTGCTTCTTCAAACCTCTTATCAAAACCACTTTGAACTTGGTTGAATATGACTGCCAAGACCTTCGAACGAGCTTTCACTTCTTGGTCAGCTGCATCAAAGCGCATAGTACTTGAGACAATCGCACACATCTTCGCCTCAGAAGTGGTTGGATTGCATTGTTTTGCGTACTGCCGGTCATCCTTGGAGTAGTAGACACTAGATAAAACGCCTTGTCCATCATTTCTTCCAAAATCATTATTACTTCTCATCACGAAGTCATTCTTGGGACAGTGTAAAAGCTTACTCGCGACATCCTCCAATAACCACAATTGGATCTTTTCGACTGCTTCCCCAATGTCACCATTCTTGCTTATCTGAATACCATATGTGAAGAATACACTATCACCCGTTTCTTCAGCAGTGCGCAACTCCGACTCGAAGAATAGATTGTCAGAAGGGCAGGTGCGCTTGTCAAACAGAGATTTCTCTCTAGCCCTCGACCGATCCTTGTTCACTGATGGTGCCCAAGTCCACGCAGCTGTTGGAGCATATGTTGGCTGCGGCTCGGTAAGAGCGATTGTTGGAACGATGGTTGGAAACAAAATATAGGTTGGTTCGCCACTTGTAACAACAGGTGTTGGAGCTGGTGTAACTCTCTTCTTCACTCTGTTGTTGATGAATGTAAAATTCACCTTTACTGTCTGTGTAGGCTCTACAGGTGACCGTGTAGGTTGGGGTGCATCACGTAAAGCGGCTTGTTTCTCAAGATCTTCTTGTGTAAGTACCAAAGAGACCTTCTCTGATGCCGTCTGTGTCTTCTTCTCTTTGTTCTTGTTAGTGTTTGTTTTATGTAAAGCAGCTTGACTCTCAAGCTCTTCTTGTGTAAGTATCAAAGAGACCTTCTCAGATGCGTCTTCAGGCTCCGATTCCTCGCTTGCTTCTTCCGAGGTGGCATCAGTTTCATCCCCTTTCGTATCTTCCAGAACTCCTTCTGACAGAGGGCGAGCAACAGGTGGTTTACGTGACTTTGGAGGTTCACGTGATCCACCACTGTATCTACTACTACTACTCGTAGTGGCAGAAACTGTATTCGTAGTTGGAGAAACTGATGGTAAAACTGATGGTTCTTCAGTCTTGATCGCTTCCTCAGCAAGTTCAGCTAGTTTCGCTGCCTCCTTTTTTTCTTTCTTCGTCGGTGGCTCACGCGATCCTCCATTGTATCTACTCATAGTTGGAGAAATCGATGGTAGGTGGCTAGTCTTGGTCGTTTTCTCTAGTTCCTCTTGAACTTCTTGTACTGCAGTGATATTGCTAATCGTTGGACTTGTAGAGGAAGTAGGAGCTGCAGATGGAGCGACACTATCACTTGCTTCGTTGTCAGTTGCGTTTTGCTTCTGAGCAGCGAGCTTTTCACGCTTTTCCAATTGAATCTGTTTCCTCGTAGGTACCACAGGTGGATCGTAGGATGTTGGAGTCTGAGTTGGACTAGTGCCTTCTTCTTCTCCGTGCTGTTGATCTTCGGTATTCTGCTCTTCTCCGTCAGTATTGTTTTCGTTGTCAGACTTATTGTTCTTCTTATCCTTCTGCTTCTCCAACCAAGCTTGTTTCTTCTTACCAACAGTTGCCTCGTCTGACTCCCAAACACTATCGGGAACCCTATCCCTATTCTTCAAGTACTTTTGCTTCTTTCTCAGCCACTCTGCTTTATCTTCTTGAGTGGTAGGTGTGTATGTTGGCCACGGAGTGTTTGGTGTGGTTGGATAGTAGGTTGGAATCGGCGTATTTGAAGATGGCTTGTTTCTGTTGTTCTTGTTCCAATTTCTTGCCTTCACCGCTGTGAATTCACCGCGAGTATCGTCTTCCATGTTGCATGGTGCGTGATAGTAATGGTAGAGATGCTTTGGCTATGTTGTATGGTGGAAAGGTGCTAGGAAAGTTGTGTAGTAGAGGAGGTGCGCCATGTGTTGCAAAAATTGTGATGTTTCGCGACTCGACTCATTCCCACTTCCCACGCCCTCCGCCCACCACCGCGCCCACGCTGCCACCTTGTCGGAAGATGAACATCAAAACGTACGGAGCCAACCGTTGCTATTGACGTTGCCTAAGTGAACTACCATGGCAGCAACTTCTCCAGACCAGGAGGACAAGCGAGAGAGAATGCGGAACAGGAAGGATGGAGGCGAATCATCCCGAAAGAAAATGAAACGAAAGAGGAAACGAAGCCATCATCGACACAAACGGCGAAGACGCGAGAGGTCACCATCGGAAGAAGATGATGGTTACTCTTCTAGTGCATCCAATCGCTCTTCATCATCATCATCTTCTTCTCGATCATCTATATCATCTCGAAGGAGAGGTCGGCATCGCAGTAGAAGAAGTGACGACAGAAAGCACTCCCGTCGGCATCAAGAAAATAACACGTCTCTAACTTCCTCTAGACATCGCTCGCGCTCATCATCACCCGACAATCGAAGGAAAAATATACGCGACAATCACCACCACCACCACCACCACAGGTCACCACCACCCATGAGAAAAAGAAGAAGTGATAGCAGAGACCACCACGATAAAAGAAGAAGACATAGGCAAAGAAGTTCCGATGGAAGAAGTAGTAATTACGATGATGAAAAATCACAACAAAAACATAAAAGAAAACGTAAACACCGATCCTCCTCCTCTGGTTCCTCCAAAGATGATACCACAGGTCACTTCAAGGGTGGTCGGGGTACACTTGTCGGTGATCACTATCGCATATTACGTGATGTCGGATTGGGGACCTTTGGACGGGTAGTCCAATGCGAATACGTCAATAAGGATGATCGACATAGTAATCGGGTTAGTGATAGTAGGAGTAGTAGTAAGCATCGCTCTTCTTCGAGGGATAGACGGGATGGTAATGGTACACATGGAAATGGTAAAAAGCAAAACAGCAAAAGCAACAACAGCAGCAAAAACAACAACAACAACACTGTCGCAATCAAAATTGTTCGCAACGTCCGAAGATATTACGAAAGTGCCCTCATCGAAGGAGACATATGTGAACGTGTCAACCGAGAACAATCCCGACAAAACAAAGACTTTTGTGCTAGAATGATTGACCGATTTAGTCTCCCCAGCACTGGACATTACTGCCTGGTATTTGAATGTTTGGGCATGTCATTATACGACTTTCTAAAGAGGCATTCCTACCGCCCATTCCCAATGTATTGTGTTCAAGCCTTTGCACGACAAATGTTGGAGGCGGTCGATTTTCTACATGGGTTTCATTTGATACATACAGATCTAAAGCCGGAGAACATTTTGCTGTCCAATAATGACGAGACGACGCATCGGTTGTGGGATGGGAAGACGCAACGTGTTCCTGTGAGTACCAAGGTGAAGATGATTGATTTTGGTGGAGCCACTTACAACGATGAGAAGAAGAGTTCCATTATTAATACCCGGCAGTACCGTGCACCAGAAGTTATCTTGGGATGGGGATGGAGCTACCCAAGTGATTTGTGGAGTGTTGGCTGTATCATTGCAGAACTTTATCGAGGAGAACTTCTCTTTGCCACACATGACAATGCGGAACACTTAGCTTTAATGGAGCGTGCGGTAGGACCTTTCCCGAGAGAGTGTCTTGACAAATCCACAAATTCACTGACGAGAGAATGCTTTGACACGAGAGGCTGGCATAAAATTGGTGCAGTATTATCTCCACGAAGTATTGAGCACGTGCGCAAGATGGCTCCACTGGAAATGTTGGTGGATGAGCGTGATCGTCGGTCGGGATTGGGGCAGCTTCTTCGATCTTTGTTGATGATTGATCCGAAGCGTCGGGCTACTGCGAGAGAAGCTTTGATGTCTCCATTCTTTGCAAATAGGATTGGTTGTTAGTACCATGTATGTCTGATGCAATTTTGAGCTTGCAACAAGAGTAGGATTAGGGATAGGTAATGCCTAGTTAGACAAACCTGTCGATATTGTAACTTGATATTGCCCTCATGCATGTCAATGAAATGGAAATGACTCAATGCTCCTATGTTAACGGATAACTGCCTTGGGCCGCATTCATCGCAGCATCTATCATCGATTTATAAAATGTTACCTTTTTCACACTACGAATGGTGGTCATATCTGATATTCTCGATTGATATTGTGGGTCAACTGTTGATGGCGATGCGACATCAAAAAGATGTCCATCTCATCAAAAGTATGTACCTCCGATGAGACACGGAATTCCAAATTCCAATCCTCATACAGTGCTCCGCCCTCCGCCGTCGACATGCCATCACTCCGCCCCATCAGCATACAATACCATAGAAGTCGTCACACGTATCACTTCTTGAACAGTACTAATGACGATGAATCAGTGCCTGCAACACTCCTCAACCGGCGGCGGCGGCGGAGCATCAGCTGCCTTTTGAAAACACATAATCAATAAATCAACAAATA
>Ga0209652_1002242_pt1 | contig 15133 bp, 12 predicted proteins | sample SaaInl74LU_5_DNA_FD_184641 | JGI IMG/M metagenome (GOLD analysis project Ga0209652, IMG submission 184641) | Marine microbial communities from expanding oxygen minimum zones in the Saanich Inlet - ESP_74LU_5_DNA (SPAdes) (version 2) | ecosystem: Environmental > Aquatic > Marine > Intertidal zone...
CGACGAGATCCCCCCCCCCCGACGAAGCCCTATTAGCCCGCGCCATGAAAAGTATTCCTTTAATGCGGCCCTACCAATGGTCTTTCACGGTAAAGTAAAGCGCCACGATTAGCCTCGAGGTCTAACCTTGCCCCGTCCTAGACAAGTCTCATCTTCATTGATAAACCGTGATCTCATCCTATTAATGATCAGTCAAATGATCTTCGTATCAGGCTCGGCGATGACGGTGACCATTGGTGGCATTATCGGTTCTCAGCTCGCGCCGTCATCGGCACTATCAACGCTGCCTATATCGTTAACAGTCGCGGGGACAGCACTCGGAACGCTTCCTGCGACCGGATTAATGCAGCGATTCGGTCGGAAAATGGGCTTCAGTAGTGCCGCACTGTTGGCATCCATCGCCTGCCTGGTGTCACTCATAGCAGTCTCCCGACAAGCATTTTCACTCTATTGCATCAGTACATTTTTAATAGGTGTCAGCTTAGCCTTCAGTCAACAATTTCGCTTTGCGGCCACTGAAACTGTAACTATTGATAAGGCGGGGAGTGCTATTTCGGCCATCCTGCTAGGCAGCGTTGGTGGCGCTGTTATTGGACCTGAACTTGTTAGTCAAAGTCAGTATCTCTGGCCTGCAGGGGGCTTTTTCGGGCCCGAGCATCTAGGGGCTGGGCAGCTAGGGGCTGAACAGCGCTTTAACGGCGCCATTGCCAGTGCTGGCCTGCTTTATCTCCTCGCTGCCCTATTTCTTCAAGGGTTGACGTTAACAAAAGAGCCAGCCAACACACAAAGCACGCAAGCTGAACCTCGGTCACTGCGACTAATCGCAGCAGAACCACTTTTCCTGTTAGCCATTGCCGCGGGCGTTGTCGGCCAGGGGATCATGACATTTGTCATGACTGCCACCCCTGTTTCGATGCATGTACTTGATGGGCACAGCGTCGCCGATACTGCCAGCGTTATCCGTGCTCACGTTTTGGCCATGTACTTACCCTCCTTGGCATCAGGCCTGTTGATTAGTCAGTTTGGCGAGCGACGGCTGATGATCGCGGGGCTTCTCATCTACGCAGCAACGATGGCTATAGCCTGGAGCGGCCAAGAGGTTATTCATTACGGCTTAGCGTTGATCCTGCTCGGGGTCGGTTGGAATTTTCTCTTTGTCGGTGGAACCACATTACTGGTCAAAACCTACCATCCGGTCGAACGATTTCGCGCTCAGGGCTTTAACGAGGCGTTAGTGTTCGGCACTTCTGCTTTAGCTAGCCTACTTGCGGGCGTCGTACTCAGTGGCATTGGATGGCAGGCCGTTGTAGTCGCTACACTGGTACCCATCGTACTACTGGGGGCAGCAGTCGTGCGCTATCTCAGTCGACCGCTTCCTCTGCAAAGCGCCGACACTGTTTAACGTTGTGACTTAGAATAGCGTTTAGTTAAGGAGCCTGAGAAATGACAGATCGCCAAACATTGAATACGTTGATCGTCGGTGATTCGAGCGCCAGTTGGTGCAGAGAAATTCAGCAATGGCTTACCCCTCAGCATATATGCAATATCGCCAATGCGGCAGACAATATTGATCTCAGCCAGGTCACCGTATTGTTAGGTGCACCGACAGAATTGGCCAAACTCATACCTCAATGCCCACGGCTTCAATGGGCGCAAAGCACCTGGGCAGGGGTCGATGCTATCAGTCATTTCGCTAGCGACTCATTGAGCGTTACTGCACTTAAAGGAGTTTTTGGTCAGTCCATGACGGAATATGTTTTTGGCTGGCTCTTAGCGCTGGAGCGAAATATCCTAAACCACGCCCACGCGACGGGCTGGCAAGCCATCGAGGACAGCAGCACCGCCGGCAAGACGATGGGCATTATGGGTACCGGATCTATTGGGTCCGCGCTACCCTCCATTGCCACGCAGCTTGGTATCACTTGCCGGGGCTTAAATTCCGACGGCCGTTCGATTGCAGGCTTTGACCACGTTTACGCCAGCGATGATCGCTTGAGCTTTGCTCAGGGACTCGATTATCTCATCAGTATTTTACCGAGCACCCCCGCCACCGATCACATCATCGATGCTGACCTACTACAGTGCTTAAATCCCAACGCAATAGTCATCAATGTTGGACGAGGTAATGCGCTTCGGACGCAGGACCTACTTGATGCGTTAAGCCAGAAAGTTCGCTACGCCGTTCTCGATGTGTTTGAAGAAGAACCTTTGCCTAGTGATCACCCATTTTGGCAGAAGTCCAACGTATTCATTACCTCCCACACCGCTGCGGCCACCCCCTCTAACGCTGTGGTGGCGCTGTTCAAAGAAAACTTTGAACGCTTCGCACGTGGAGAACCCCTGCGTTACGAGGTTGATCCGCTGCGCGGGTACTAAGACTTTGCTGCAAGAAATTCGTCGAGCTGCGCAGCAAGTTCCGGCGCTCCGAGGGCGTTGAGCCTTGCAACGTTGTTATCGGGAATAGAATCGATGTCCGGGTGATTGGCAATAGCGATCTCCACACTGGCTTCGCGCAGGAGGTGTAGCATCGGGTAAGGTGAGCGGTTGGTGTAGTTTTCAGCATCGTCAGGCTCCGTGCCTGCGAACTGATAGCGCGGATGAAAGCTGGCCACTTGATAAACCCCCTCCCTCGACGTGCTATTGATTAGCTCTTCACACGAGCCAAGAAAATCATTGAAGTCGAGAAAATCCTGCAGCATGTTGGGCACGATAATCATTGTTGTTTCTGTGTGGGCATTGACGTCAAGCAAACTGCATTCGTCATCGATAACAGCCAACAAATCTTCTGAACTATGACCGGCATAGAGTCGGTAGCGAATCGTATCTCGCTCCCATTCACGACGCGCAAAAGGACAGAGATTAAGTTCAATTACAAACTCTCTAACCCAGCGCCGAGTGCACAATTCAACTGCCTGCTGCTCATTTTTCGCCATTAAACAATCTCGACAAGCTAGTCGCTTACTCCCTGCTTAGCGCTCGTCACCATCGCTTTAACATCAGCCAATAGCGCCTTCGCGTCAAAAACCACGCCGTCCTTGATGGTATAGCTAACACCGCCCTTTCGGCCTAAGGTATTGGTCTCTCGATCGAGGTACATATGCCCGGTTCCGTATAGCAACTTAAAGTTAGCCATCGGATCCCCATCCACCAGCACGATATCGGCCCGCCGACCCGGTGTAATCGAACCCGTCAAATCGTCAATACCTATAAGCTCTGCGCCATTGCGGGTGGCAGCCTGGATAACCTCCAGCGGATGGAAGCCGGCTTCTTGTAAAAGCTCCAGCTCGCGAATATAGGCGAAGCCAAATACTTTGTAGATGAAACCCGCGTCCGAGCCGGTCGCAACTCGACCGCCCGCATTTTTGAACTCGTTTACAAAGCGCATCCAACGATTGAAATTGTTTTTCCACGCGACCTCATGGCCCGTGGTCCAGTCAAAATGATAAGAGCCATGGAGTCGAGGGTCAGGCTGAAAAAACTGATTGAGCGCCGGCCATGTATATTCCTCGTGCCACTCAGCGCGACGCGCACGCATCACATCGCGATTAGCCTCGTAAATCGTAAACGTAGGAACAAGCGTAAAATCGAGCGCAATGAGCTCTTTAATAGTATTCGTCCAGGTCTCAGTTTCAGGCCCAGCGGCTTGCAACCATAAATTCCCTGCCTCGCCAAAACGCCATTGCTCGTCTGAATAATTGTAACCTTTGGGATAATCCTGGATCGTACGGTCTGTGAACATAGCCTCTGGAAGTCCGTACCAATGCTCCATACTGTCCAGACCCAAACGTGCGCTATCCAACACATTCATATCGTAAACACCATTCTGATCATGGTGATTGGCGGTACCCATTCCCAATGCCTTAGTTGCCTCGTACACCGCCGTTAATGCTTCTCGAGTACCACCTCTAAGCTTGACGCCTTTCGCTCCTCGAGCCTGCACTGACTTTACCCAAGCCTGCGCGCCCTTGGCGTCCGTAATGTCTGACCCCGGAAACATCGCGTAGGGGACAATAGTTGGCGCGACTATCTCATTGGCCGCACTGCGCTTGGCATGCTCTACCGTCCACTGCAAGCCCATCACCGAACCGACATCTCTCACCGTTGTAATACCGTGAGCAAGCCATAGCTTGAACACATACTCAGGGGGCGTAATCGGTCCCGCAAGACCCTGCAGCGGATTGCCAATATGCACGTGCGAATCAATAAAACCCGGCAAGGCTGTCATGCCTGCAGCGTCGATGCGCTGTTCACCCGGCGAAGCCTTCGGTGCACGTGACGTGATCGCCTTGATCAGATTGCCTTCGACGATAATGGATACAGGACCTCGCGGGGGAGAACCTAAGCCATCGACAAGCATCGCGTTATCAATGACTAAGCGTTCATAAGGTCCCTGCCCTTCGTGGCTGGCGCGCGGGGGAGCAATACTAGGCAGTGTTACGCCCAACTGCTTCGCAAGGTCTGAACCTGATTCACCGGGCTCGCTGGCCACACAATACGCGGTGAGAGTAAAAAAGAAGCAAAGCACTGAAGCTCTCAACATAGGTGTACCCTCTTATGTCTATGGGAACGGTGTAAATGCACGTTGTGTTGCTGCAAAAATTAAAATCAGGCAAATAGTCTCATGAAAAAAGGTCGACTAGGTGTTTTTAAAACAACCGGCGGCGACGTCTCCTAAAGGCCGCCGTTGTAGCCGGCTTGTCGCCAAGCCTCGTAAACAACGACAGCTACCGCATTTGAAAGATTTAGGCTTCGACTGCCCGGCAGCATAGGCATTCTAATGATGCACTCGGGACTCAGAGTTGCCAGCAGATCCTCAGATAAGCCTCGTGTCTCCGGGCCAAACAACAGCGCATCATTGGACGTAAACTCAAACGCGGAGTGATAGATCTTTCCGGGCGTCTCAACAGCAACAAGACGTCGCTTAGGATACGCCGCACGGTAAGCATCTAAATTGGGCCATGCTTTTACCTCTGCAAACTCATGGTAATCCAACCCTGCACGTCGTAAACGCTTGTCATCCAGTACAAAGCCCATCGGCTCGATAAGATGTAACTGAGCGCCACAATTTGCACACAGGCGAATGATGTTGCCGGTATTCGGCGGTATTTCAGGCTCGAAAAGGACAATATGCAAAGCCATGTACTACCTCTTTATTGCAATCATTGCGTTGACGGGGCTCACGGTAACGGCGAGGTCAGTCAGCGCCGAGCATGCGATCTTATCTCCAAAATTCACTCTAAGTACTGATTTACCCAAGAAGCGTTATCTGTTCTGATAAAATACCGCAGGCGATCAAGGTTATTCATCGCCGCATCCGTGACAGTGCCCCACCATCCGTCCAACAAACGAGCGAACCCAACGATCTTCCATGGTTTACTTTTGTCTTCTACTCACACTACTGAGCGCTCTGCTATCGAAGAGTCATCTTCAGGCAGGCACAGGCAAGCGATTGTTATCGGCACTGATCTTTCTGTCCTTCTTAATATGCGGCCTATTTCTCTTATCTGACTACTTAACTGATGACGGTATAAACGAAGCGTTCCTTTACCATCTGTCTGCGGATAAGTCAGGAGTAGGCCTAGGCGACTTCAGGGCCGCGATCATTACCTCTGTGGCGTATTTGGTGACCGTTGCCGGCATAAGTCTATTCCCGCTTATCCCAACATCGCGCGGACCTAAACGAGCTCAGAGTAAGTGTAGATCCGCACTCGCCACCCTCCTCGTGTGGGTCGCCATCGCGTTTAGCCCCGGGACAGCTGGACTATACGGGCTTGCAGAAATTTTAATTCTGCCAAATCCGCTTCAAGATGCTCCTACTAGCTACATCGAGGTTGAGCCTGACACTAACATTAACGCCAAGAAAAACTTAGTTTACATCTATCTGGAATCTCTTGAGCTGACCTACTTAGATCAGCAGGTGTTCCCGGGTCTCGCGCCAAATTTGGTGTCATTAGGCGAACGTGCGATTCAGTTTACCGATATTCGAGAAACCTATGGAACAGGCTGGACCATCGCGGGGATGGTCAGCTCTCAATGCGGCATTCCACTGGTAACACCCGGCGACAGTAACTCAGTTTCCGGCATGGGCAGATTTTTACCTGACGCTGTTTGTGTAGGCGATATGCTGAAAGCCAACGGCTATGCGCTGAGCTATATGGGTGGTGCGTCGTTGAACTTTGCCGGCAAAGGCAGTTTCTACAAAGATCATGGTTTTGAGTCGGTTGAAGGCGTTGATGAATTACTCCCAAAATTAGAAGATCCCGATTATCGAAACTGGTGGGGGCTCTACGACGACAGTCTCTATCCGCTACTATTTGAGCGCATCAAAAGCCTGCACGCTACCGCACAACCGTTTGGATTATTCACGCTAACACTCGACACCCATCACCCCAATGGAAATGTATCCGCCTCCTGTAAAAGTAAGCCCTACCTTGACGGGGCTAACCCCATGCTCAATGCGGTGCATTGCGCCGATTACTTAGTCGGTCAGTTTGTAGAAAAATTAGCCGCCAACAACCTCTTGGAAAACACGATTTTAGTGATTGCTTCCGACCACCTCGCCATGCGCAATACGGCCACAGATCGACTTAAGACGTTACCAAGAAGAGATTTAGCTTTGATTTTGGGCGCTGATATTTCACCTAGGACAATTACTAAAACCGGAACCACGCTTGATCTAAGCGCCACGGTCACCAGTTTGATTGGTGGAGAAATAAGCGCCATGGGGTTCGGCAGGAATCTATTAAGTGATTCTCCGACGCTTGCTGAAACGTCTCCTGATTGGCATAAAGAGCTCCGGTCCTACCGGCCATTTTTATCCTCTTTATGGAATTTCCCCCAAGTCTATTCGGGCCTAATTATTGATACTGAACTAGGTAGCGCATCACTCGGGCCTCAGGCATTGAGGCTACCTGTCGTCATTCAGCTGAACGAGACGCTAGGCGTGCAGGAGGTACTGTTTGATTTTTTTGACGCTGATGGTCTGCGTAAAAGAATTGAGCAGTTTGACGATACGCAGCGGTTTTTATGGGTGGATGCCTGCTCGGAAGTTATGCCCATCGTCGATAGAAAACTGCGAACGGTGCACACACGCTATTGCGTGGTAATGGGCAGCTTAGCTACCGAGAAGCTTACCGTCTTATCCGTTGAAAATGGCGAAACGCTCTCTTACAAGCAGATTTCCTCTTATTTTCACGCGATGACCCAGACATCTTCGACGGCCGATTGGCGCCGGGAGCAGTTGCGTAACTATACGTTAACGGGTGTTCTTGATGCTCAGGCACTCGATACATCGTTGTTAGGTGCGGAAAAAATCACCATCACCTCTTTTGGAGGACCACACCAGGGCACTTCGTTTGCTCGAACTGACGCCCGCGGTTCTCTGTCGCTAAAACGAGGGCTGAACGTTATAGCTGCCGCCGCCGATGGTACGTTGATGACTATCGCTCACGCAGATACTTGCTCTGCCGCGCTTGTCGACGCAAATGGAAGTACCGCCGACATACTACCCAGAATCACTGAGGCTGCAACGGAGTACCCAGTGCTGTTCATCGTTGCCCACGATTCAGCAGTGTGCCAACAAAATAGCTTGACGCCTGTTGCCCATTTGCTTGGTCTAAAAAAGATGACTGACCTGAAACTAAGAGAGCCCTATATTGCTGCAGTGACACCGCAAGAAGTATTGCTTGAAATAAAAGGTTCTGCTGGCGCCTCACTGACGGCGGTGGTGAATGCTAATAATTAGAGCAGCTCAAAGACCTAGGGATATACTTACGTCACCGAGCAAACGGTATTTAAATTAGGGCACTTACTACGGGTGAATGAATCCTATGGACAAATTGACCGGCTTTAAGCGAATTGTTGCCGCCTTCGATAATTCAATAAAAGGCTTTTCTTTTTTATTGAAGAATGAAGCCGCATTTAGGCAAGAGGCTGGATTGGCAGCACTGCTTACCCCCTTTGCATTTCTTATTAGTCAAAGCTTAGTGGAACTAGTTTTCTTGTTGTTGTCGCTTGTCTTGGTCTTAGTGGTTGAAATTCTCAACACTGCCATTGAGGCAACAATAGATCGCATTGGCCTTGAGTATCATGAGCTATCGGGGCTTGCGAAAGACTTGGGCTCAGCAGCTGTGCTTGTTTCGCTGCTATTTTGTGCCGGTGTTTGGCTGAGCTTTCTTTGGCGTTACCTGAGTGCTCTGGTTTTGTCATAAACAAAAGGCAGAGCACTGCGTTATCAGCCATTTTACAAACTGTTCTAGCACGACTACGTCACTGCGAGGGCACTGCTACGACGCTTTGCCTGCGCCTAACTCGCCCCTAGTTCAGCAACGAAATCGCGCTTCAAGGTTCTTGCGCACATAACAAAGCAAAATGCAGCGACGAGGAATACACACGCGGTGACCGCCATGGCCCACCTCAATCCCTCGGCGCTCGCACTAGCACAGCTCGCTAATTGTGTTTCATTCAGACCACCGTCTCTCGCCTGACAAAGCACAGGTGATAAGTCAGTAAGTGAATCCCCCGCCGCTAAATGTGCCATCATGAAATAGTCGCTGGTAAACCCAACAAAATACGGTCCCAAGCCATTGCCAATCAGCGAGACTAAAATCAGTAATACGGCAATAGCAGTCGCGCGCGAGCGGTTGCTCACAACGCCCTGCCCAATGTTGTACTGCGCACCCAGGTAGCTGTAGTGCAGAACCGCGCCCACGCCCCAAATAATAAACACCCAATACGGGTCCTCGATGAAAAACGCTGCGACGTAGGCCGGCACTGCCAGCATCAGACCAATAGCGGGAACCCATGCCACCGCGGTCGGGAAGCGATGTGTGGCTTTTTCTGTGATCCAGCCACCCAGAAAGGTACCGCCTGCAGCCATTAACGATAGCGGCGCGCCAAAATTGACAGCCGCGTCACGAACACTTAAACCGTGGACTCGCTGCAAAAACGGCGCCTGAAAACTCACGAGCCCGTAGCCCACAAAAGCCACTAGTGACGCGCCCAGCGCCATCCACCAAAACGAGGGCTTAACTTTCAGCTCTTTAAAGGCTTCCGACAAAGGAGGTTTAGACAATGGTGCGATAGTCGGTGGATCCGAATAGCCCCGCGGGGGCTCTTTAATCGTCGTCCATACCAGCATGGCCACCAGTACTCCAGGAAGACCCACAACCACAAAGGCAATCCGCCAGCCTTCGATACTGGCCCAATCTAATCCGCCGAAGAGCCAATTCAGACCAATGCTGTTAAACCATTTACCGACGTCGGCACCTTGCATCTCGGCAATAGGTCCACCAAACAAGTTGGCCAGAACACTACCCAAGGTGACACCCATCGCGTAGATACCTAGCGCAGTGGCACGTTTTCGAGCTATGAAGTAATCGCCAATGATGGAATTTGCGGGTGGCGTGCATCCCGCTTCACCAATGGCCACACCGACACGAAACATTAACAGCGTCGCAAAACCGGCAGCAACGCCGCATAGCGCGGTCATTACCGACCATAAGACAATACACAGCGCGATAATTTGAACCCGATTACCTCGATCTGCCCACAGAGCAATCGGCAGGCCCATCACCGCATAAAAAATAGCGAACGGAGGGCCATAGAGAAGCCCCCATTGCGCATCAGTCAATTGAAACGACTCGATAATTGGCTGGGCAACCACAGCGATAAGCGTACGGTCAATAAAGTTGAGGGTGTAGACCGCCATCAGTAAAAGCAGCACATAATTTCTGTAGAAAGGTGTTCCGTATCCCGTAATATGGCCGGTTTCCGCGCCCTGCGCTGTAGCTTGCATAAAGTGTCAGTCCTATTTTCTTATTTTGGCCCGTCTTGTTTTAGCCTGTTTTGTTTTAGGCGCCCTTTGTAAGCAGCGCCCTGAGTCTACATCACAAACAAGGTTCAGAAGCGCTCATTAACGTTTTTATACACGGCTCGCGATTCAGCATACCGCTAGGGGCGCAGTAAGTTTGTAATTACCGAATTTAGTTCACATGTTACTAACTCGGTGTAGCATGTGTCGCTCATTAGCTGACTACCCCTGGACGCGCACACGTCATGGTTTGGATTTGTCCTATTTGTAAAGCCCCGCTCACGCTTACAAAGCTCACATGGCAATGTGAGAATAATCATTGCTTTGACTGCGCAAAAGAGGGCTACGTCAATTTACTGCCTGCCCATCAAAAACGAAGTAAACAGCCAGGCGATGACGCTGCGATGATTAATGCGCGACGACTTATTCACAACGCGCGGCTTTATGAACCCTTGGCAGAGACGATTGTAGAAATAATTACCGGCACAGGGCGAGTAAAGACGCTCCTCGACATTGGGTGCGGTGAAGGTTTCTACGATGCACACCTCACCAATCGACATCCCGACATAGCGGTCTATGGCATCGATATTGCCAAGCCTGCGATTAAGCTTGCAGCTGCAGCCTACCCCGAGCACCACTATGCGGTTGCTGGATCAAGCCACTTGCCCATCGAGACAGATTCAATCGACTTTGCATTGTGTGTGTTTGCGCCCATTGATGACGAAGAGCTGATCCGCGTTTTGAGTTCAGGGGGATATTACCTTGAAGTGGGGCCGGCACCACGACACCTATGGGCGCTTCGCGAAGCGCTCTACGATGAACCTCGCGAACACGCCGTAAAACAGCGCGAGATATCGGGGGCCACGCTAGTATCAGAGGGTCAATGTCAGCACGAGCAAACGCTCGATAACGTATTGATCAATGCGTTAGTGATGGCGACTCCTTTTGCCTATCGTGGACATCGAGAAAAACGCGCCGCTTTGCTTGCTCGCGAAAAAATGACGTTAGCTATGGCGTTCTCATGGCGACTTTTTCAAAAAATCTGAGCGCCGTATCTAACGATTTTCGCGCTGCTTAGCGCATCTCTCAGATCGTGCTTTTTTTAAGTTCTATCGATAGCCCGTTTTATTATTGTTAGTCACGAATTTCACCGCTAAACTCCCGCCCTCTTTGAACTTTATTTAATGACTAAGTAGACGCGAGCCCATGAACACAGCCGAAACTTTTGCCCCACTGCCCGATCTTCTCGAGCCTCGATGGTGGACAGGCACGCCTGCGCTATCTCCTGAAACGTTCATTATTAATGGCAATGAGTACCGCACTGCAGGCGAGCCACTCGAGCCGAGCGCAGAGCTCGAAGCACGTATGCAGGCAATGTTCGATGACGTAGGTCTTGTCTATCTGATCAACACGGGCCTTGAAGACCTACAAGGTATGCGCACGATTGCGTCACAGATCGTAAAAAACCAGCGCCAGTACGAGGGCGGCGCGAACCCGCGCAAGCCTATTGAGAAAAACGTTTACGAAGTTGGCGCGCCTTTAGAAGCCTGGCTGCATTACCACCACGAAATGGCCTATATCGGCTCCAGCACCAAAATGGTGAGCTTTCTTGCGCACAAGATGCCAGAAACAGGCGGCTTTACCTACGTCTCCGATAACTGCCAAGCCACTGACGCCCTGCTCGCAACGCCCTTTGGCCAAAAGCTCAAGACACTTGGCCTGTGCTATCACCGAGATTTGACCGATCGCGATAATTTTATCGATAAACTCGATATCGGCGTTTACAACCATTGGCAGCAGTCTTTTATGACTGAAGACCCGGAGGAAGCGGCAGCGGAAGCTCAGCGACGGGGACTCTCTATCGAATGGGGCCCAGACCGCTTACTGAAAACACGTTTTTATATCTCAGCGTTTGAATACTTCCCTCATCTGGATCGCAATCTACTTTTTAGTAGCCTTGCAGATGATGGTATGTGGTTTGATACGTGGCCACTGGTTCAGCATTTGCCAGCATCTGAGCGCCCCCTCAAATTAACGTTTGGCGATGGCACTGAAATGTCGGCTGAAGAGAAAGCCCTGTTTTTAAAAGTCTACGACGACTACGGCATTCCAATCCCATGGCAGGTCGGCGATATCGCCGTTATCTGTAACTACCGTTTTGCGCATGGGCGCCCGGCCGTTCACCTACAAGAAGGTGAGGAGCGAGAACTGGGTGTGCTCATTGGTGAGTCATTTGATCGCGTCGAAGCACTCAACGACAAGTGGTGAGTGCATTAACGCTCACCGAAAGACTCATCCAACGTTTTAACAATGGGCTTTAAAAGATCGGTTAGAACGGAACGTTTGCCAGTTTAGATAGCCTCCCTACACACGACCTTGTTTTTGAATGTCACTTGTTTTTGACCGTAACTTGCGTTTGTCGAGGGTACCGTTAGACTGCAGCACGTTTATCGCAGTACTTGGAAAGTCCGCTGATCGCTTGTGGCCCAAACCAGGTCCACAGATCAGAGAAGGCCTTACATTAATGTCCAAACTACCCACAGAACATCGATTTATCGACCTGTCTGACTATGGCCGTGCTCCAGCGCGTGTTCTAGCGAACGCTTTTAAAAATACCTCGATCACACCCATCCACGTCACCATGATGTTCATTGCAGCGGGCGTGGTTGCCATTGCCTGCATCTTGCTTGAACAATTCTGGCTTGCGGCATTTTTCCTTATCGTGAAATCGATATTGGATGCGGCAGACGGCGAATTGGCGCGAGTAAAGCAAACGCCCTCCTACACCGGACGTTACTTTGACTCCGTCTCCGACATCATTTTGAACTTTTGTTTTCTTTATAGTATTAGCTACACCACCCAAGGCTCGCTTATATGGGTCGTTGTCGCCTTTATAGCCATGCAATTGCAGGGCACGCTATACAACTACTACTACGTAATACTGCGTAACAAAGTAGATGGCGACACCACCAGTCGCGTCTTTGAAGATAAACCGCCGGTTGCGCTCCCAGGAGAAAAGCAAAGCACCGTTAACAAATGGTTCTGGACCTATACCTTTTGTTACGTCGCTTTTGACAAGGCCATTTATTGGATAGACCGGCAGGCAGAGCAGGCCCACCACTATCCGAAGTGGTTTATGACGTTGGTATCTGCATTTGGCCTAGGATTTCAGTTATTAATTATCAGCGTTATGTTGTGCCTAGGTCTTGCTGAGTACATTGTCGCTTTCTTTATTGGCTATTCGGTGTTGATAGGTGTTTTTGTTGGTATTAGAAGGTACTTAAATCGAGAGCTTACTCAGACCCGTTAGTGGCAAGGAGGTTGCGCATTGGCCTTTGTATCATTTAAAGGCACTTTTCTACCTAACCTATCCGTCTATAACCCAAAGGCCGCGATTGAAGCCGACAGCGTCGAAGCGTCAGTGACAAAGCGAATGGGTCAGAGGGCGACTGGGGACAGTGCTGGGCGTATGTGCCATTATTTACCTTTTGGAGCCTCAACGTTGAAAGCTTTGTCACCTATGCCCTACCGGAATACGTGTTGCCTCATATCGTGTCTGTTTTTGTTTTTCACCAATAGCTGCTTGGCCCAAAGCAATGCGCAGTTGGCGTCGTCACCGCAGGAGACGTCTATCGATCGTGCAATCAGTGCAAAAGATGTTGATCCGGCTATTTACTGGGACTTTAATGACCCCACCGATCCATTTCGGGATATTTACGCAGGCTTCCGAGCACGCCGTGCGAGCGATATGTCCGATAGTGACAAGCCGAAGCCGATTCCACCCTACAAACCCGTGCATCTCATTCGCGATATGTCATGGACGCCGTTGGAAGAGGTGTTTCCCTTTGATTGGGCAACTATTCGCGCCGAATCACGCGATGAAGCTGAGCAATTAGAGGGCGCGGTAAAAGCACGCCTCGCCTTTGATCACCCTGATGTCAAAATTACACAGCTCATTCTTGGACCTGGCGCCACCTTACCTGGGCATGCTGGCGGCTCTCCCGGGTTTTATTACGTTATTGGCGGCCGTGGCGAGGTGACGGTTGAGGGGCAAACACAAACAGTGACCCCGGGTGCCACTGTGAAGTTACATCCCTATGATGTGCGTCGCGTGTACGCAAGCACCGATGAATCATTGAAACTCATTTGGGTTCGTTGGGCGCCCAATGGCGATCAGCGATACATCGCTGCGGGTTACTATCTCACGGGTGCCAATCAGCACATCCAGCCGATAGAAGCCACACTTCCACCTGACTATCAATTCTGGGGCGAAGGATTAGCGACCGTCCCTATACCTGAACCGTCGTCACCTGTTGCGCCCGCAAGTCCCGAGTCAATTTACGAGGAGCAGGCAGCTAGGCTTACTGCTGCAAGGGCAGCCCTTGGCGAACAAAGAATGCTTTATCCTGAGACGCCCGTGTTTTCACATGAATCAGAGAGCCGGTGGATTGATGAAAAGATGCTCAAGGGCAGTGGCTTCTTTTGGGCTAAAGACATTAGCTCCTTGGGCGCGCTTACGAAACGCTGGAGCGAGGTGATGCGACTGAAGGGCTTCTTCCGCGCAAAACGCCCAGACGGGGGTTGGGACTTTAATATTTCACAGATGGTCTGGGGACCACACGCCCGCTACGTTGAACACAGTCACTCTATCCCCGAGTTTTACTACATGCTAAGTGGACCAGTAGAGCATTGGGTAGGTGAAGACAAATATGTTGCCATGCCCGGCGATATATTTATGACAAACTCCTATCAGACGCACCAGTCACGGGGCATCGTTGATGATCTCCCCTTTAGGAACATAGGGGCCAGCTGGGCACCCAATGGCGACAGGACGGTATTTGAACGACCTTTTTACTTAGTGGAACCACTTGGATTACAACCTGTATCAGCGAATCTAGGGGAAGCACCGGTCTTTCACTGAAGGATGTGTCTTACCCGCCAGTGACGACCGAACAAACCAGCCTGTGTAGTGGTCAGGCAATCTTGGACACTACAGCTGCGGTCATGCTTACCATGTATGAGTTAACGTCCTCATACATGGTAAACCCCATCACATGTGTATCAGCGTCAAGTACGCGTATCATTCAGACACGATACTTGTGATGCGCAGTAATCGCTACCGTTTGTAACTTCGCTTGTAAAAAAACCCAAAAAACGGGGCTCTTTGAAACCTCTTTGCAACTCGCAAACCTATATTAATCAATGGGTTAGCACCGCCCTATTACTCCCACTCAATAGTCGCCGGCGGCTTGCCGGAAATATCGTAGGTGACGCGTGAGATACCAGAGATTTCGTTAATTATGCGGTTAGACACAGTTTCGA
>Ga0209652_1002251_pt1 | contig 15083 bp, 12 predicted proteins | sample SaaInl74LU_5_DNA_FD_184641 | JGI IMG/M metagenome (GOLD analysis project Ga0209652, IMG submission 184641) | Marine microbial communities from expanding oxygen minimum zones in the Saanich Inlet - ESP_74LU_5_DNA (SPAdes) (version 2) | ecosystem: Environmental > Aquatic > Marine > Intertidal zone...
CACGAATCTACATAAGACTTTTCCACTAGCAGGATTCTTTAGATATCCAATGTCTGGAGCCTGTCCAAACAAAGTAACCTTAATGAAAGGTTATCAAGACATTACTCCCGGTCAACATTACGCCCAATTTCAAGACGGTACAAATAGCTGGGGTAAGAAACACCCAAAAAGATTGCCCATAGAGGAAGTATTCACACAAGTACACCATTTCAAATGGGATTCTACATGTATCAGTAGAATTAAAAAAGTAGCTAATACCAATATGAAGTATGCATATTCTCAGGAATATAAAGTAATGTACGATGCAATTAAAAACACTGGAGACAAAATAGACATAAATAATAATGAGTATTTAGTTGAGAAACTAAAAGAAAGTTCATATATTGAATATATGGATTACATACATTGGAATACATTAATTAATAAAATAGTTTTAATATGAGTACAAAAATGACTAAAGAAGCCAGTCTTATGGTATTAGAAGAACGTAAAGTTCGTTCATTAGAGAAAATCGCAGCTTCGCTAGATGCTCTGACACTATGGTTTGAAGAAATCGACAAAGAAGAGTGGGGAGAAAGAATTCAATTTTATTTAGCAGAATTTGTAAAAGTAGTACCGCCGGAGTTTGATGATGAATAAACTCGGTATTATAGTTCCATACAGAAACAGGTGGATGCATTTACAGACCTTTAAGTTAGGTATTACTAAATTTTTAGAGAATCGTGATATTGACTATAGGATTATAATTGTTGAACAAGATGACGGTTCAGCTTTTAATAGAGGTACGTTATGCAATATCGGATTCCAACAAGCTAAAAAGCTTCATTGTAATTATGTTGTATTTCACGACGTAGATATGATACCTGTTTATGTGAACTATAACTATTCGGATCACCCTATACATTTAGTGTCGGATAACATCCCTTTTGACTCATACTTCGGAGGGATAACACTATTCCCAGTAGAACAGTTTGAAAAAATAAATGGATTCTCAAACCACTACTGGGGATGGGGTTTCGAAGATGATGATTTGAGGTATAGGTGTGAATTAAATGGACTAAATTACGGAGTACCGAGAACTGATGAATACGAATACGAAGGAGAAACAGCATATCTTAATGGAAGAGATGCATATATTGAAATTAGAAATAAAATAAAGTACATAAGGGATTTTACATTAGAGTTAGATATTAGATTAGGTGAATTTCAATTTTCACCTGAAACTATCACAGACACTTACCCTATTTTGACTATACAGGGAAATGACCTTAAACTTGTCTATACCTCATTTAACAGAATAACTCTACAGTTCTTCGATAAAAAAAATCAATACTACGATATTACTTCTAACATTATTAAAAGTAGAGGTACTAGAATTAAAATAGAATACAAACATAAAACTAATCAGGTTAGTTTAATTATAAATGATGAACTAGCAGGATCAGTAATAATGGACAATATACTGTACGACTACAGTGACGCTAAGTTCATAACCCTAGGTACGGATGTAGAACGAGAAAATTTCTTCTGCGGGTCTATTGACAAAGTAAAATGTTATTCTACTATAGGTAATTATTTTAATTTTAAAAGCAATAGAGTAGCAGAGTATAGATGGAAAGATAACAGTAGAACTAGATCTATATTCCATATGGTAGAATGTAAGGTATGGAATCCTGAAGAGTATATAGGGACTAAAATTCCCCATAGAAGAAAAAGTATAATAAATAGATTAGTACACGAAGACAGTGGTTTTAGCGATGGTAAATGGAAACATGATGTTACCAGGTGGAATCAAATAAGATTCAATAATGAAGTTGTTTTTGGAGATAAAGACCCCAGCCAAGAAGGTTTAAACACATGTGAATACACTGTACATGAAAAGAACACAGTAAAAAGAATTACGCATTTAAAAGTCGGAATATGAAACATAAACTTGGAGTATGTGTACCGTATAGAAATAGGGAAATACATTTACATGAATTTATACCAAAAGTTGGTAAGTATCTTAAAAATCAAGGTATAGAATTTCAAATGTATTTTTGCCATCAAGCAGACGATAAATTATTTAATAGAGGAGCAACTAAAAATATAGCCGCTAAACATGCTTTTGAAGATGGATGTGACTATATAGTATGGCATGATATAGATATGATCCCCGAAGAAGGAGGAGGATGTGATTATTCTTACCCTACAGAAGGCCCTCGACATATTGCAACTCAAATTTCACAAATGGACTACCAATTAAAGTACCATGAGTATTTTGGTGGAGCGGTATTATTTACAAAAGAACACGTTGAAGCTACAAATGGTTACTCTAATAACTATTGGGATTGGGGGATGGAAGACGATGATTTATTTTATAGATGTCATTTAGAAGGTTTGACTAATGACTCGTACTTACAAAAAAATCTTAGACAAAAATTTCATAGATTTAACGGTAATAGTAGTCACATAAAAATTCCTTTCGATAACCGGATTAAAGGATTAACCTCTAGTTCGCATACAGTTTCGGTTCTATGCCGTGCATATCAACAACCAGAAAAAAATCCAATTTTTTTAATAGGAGATAAAAAAAATAATTATGTAGAATATCCAATCTTCCGAATAGCAGGTTATGATTATGGAATTTCTTTCAATAATTCAAAAGCAATGACTCTAACTTATTGGAATAATTTTAATGCTCATAATTATATGTGGGTAAAAAGATACGACAACCAATGGAGCTGGGTTACAGCAGTATTTAATACAGAGACAAAAACATCTCATTTCTATTTAAATGGAACAGAAATAGACTCTAAAGGAGGATTTGGAAGCCCTTCACCGTACGAATGGGCAGGTAATCTAAAATCATACAGCAACAAAAGCATTACATTAGGTATGTCTGAATCAGAACCAGATGATTCTACTACAAAATACCTAAAAGGGGATATTGCTAAGGTATTTGCTTGGGATAGAGCTTTAGATAGTGAAGAAGTAGCAAAGTTACATTCAACTGTTCCGATTGAAGGTAAGAAAGTGGACTTAGATTTTAATAGCCCAAACCACACTTACAAAGTTTTTGAAACAGACTTTAGAGAGGATACTATTGACATACCTAACTCTATTATACCTCACAGAGTTGAAGGTAAAATGAGATGCCTACCTCACGAAGACGAAGGTATTGTTAATGGTAGATTTGTAAAAGGAGAAACAACTGCAGCAAATGAAAGAAGATATGTTCTACAAATGCAACAAAATAAGGTAGATTATAAATCTGACGGTATTAAACAAGTCGAATATGAAGTTGTTAAAGAAACAATTTTCACCCCATGGGCTAAAATGATAGATATAAAGTTATGAGTTTACCTGATTTAAAGAAGAAGTTAGATAAAGTTGGCTGTGGATTTTGTTTAGCAAAATGGTCACAAGTGACAATGCATTTAGGTACAGGTATGACTCATTCATGTCACCATCCCTCACCGCATAAAATACCCTTAAGTGAAATAGAACGTAACCCTTCTGCACTTCATAATACCTCTTTTAAGAAAAGAAAGAGAAAAGAAATGCTTGAGGGTAAAAGACCGGATGAATGTAATTTTTGCTGGAATGTAGAAGACAATTCTAATTCCTTTTCAGACAGAGTATTCAAATCTTCTGAACCATGGGCACTACAAGATTTTGAAAAAATCAAAGATTCTAATTGGAGAGATGATTTTAACCCTAGATATGTAGAAGTGTCTTTTGGTAACACGTGTAATTTTGCATGTGCTTACTGCGGTCCTCAATACTCTTCTAAGTGGGTAGAAGAAATTGAAAAATACGGCGGATATAAAACAGAGCATAAGTTTAATAATATAGACAATATTAAAGCTCGTAATGAAATGCCCTATAAACATTCAGAACAAAATCCATATATAGATGCATTTTGGAAATGGTGGCCAAACTTATATAGAGATCTACATACGTTTAGAATTACAGGAGGAGAACCATTACTGTCTAAGGATACCTTCAAAGTATTAGAGTATATTCAAAAACATCATGAAAGAAACTCTAATATTTCTTTAGCTATTAATACCAACCTTGGAGTCCCAGATGCACTTATAGATAAGTTTATTACTATTGCAAAAGATTTATGTGAGAATAATAAAGTTAGAGAGCTTATTATATTTACATCTGTGGAGGCAACAGGAAAACAAGCAGAGTATACCCGTTATGGTCTCGATTATGATAAGTTTTGGAATAATGTTGATAAGATATTAACTGAGTTACCTAAAGTAACAATTAACGTTATGTCTACCTTTAACGCTCTGTCTGTCTTTACGTATGATGAACTGATAGATAAAGTATTCGAAGTTAAAAAGAAACATGCAAATAAACAAAGATATTGGATATCCGCAATACAGTTAGATACTTCATATTTAAGGTGGCCTACTTTTTTATCAGTAAAAATATTAGAAGAAGAATCAAAACAGTTAATACTTAAGTCAGCAGAAAAAGCATTGTATTTAGGTATGAAAAAATTTGACCACGATAATTATGGTTTTTCCAATATTGAGATACAAAAAATTAAAAGACTGTATGATTATGCTGTAGGGACAACACAATTTGATGCTGGAAAATATAGAAAAGAGTTTGTATCTTTTGTAGACCAGTACGATGAGAGAAGAGGGACAGACTTTGTAGGAACATTCCCACAATTAGAAGAATTTTATAACAACAACAAATAAATTATGTTAGCTATACCAAAAGACGACGTATGGGTTTTCTGGCCTACTACTGTATGTACCACTTTTCCTGAAGATGCAGGCAATTTATATATGAATGGAAAAAGACCTTTTAAAATTGAAATGGACTTTGAACTCACTGACGAAACCGACCATTATAAAGCTATATTTAATATATTACCCGCATACTCTATGTTAAAATTACTTAGGGATCGAATGATATTTGTTATAGCTTTAGAAGATGGCACTAAAGAAGATCATAATTTACCGTTATTAGTAAACGTAAATGAAAAAGTTTTCTTATCTTATGAGTATATTCCTGAGGAAAGTATAAAGTTGTTTATTTATAATAAGAACACAGGAGATAAAATTGAGTTTACAGTTAACATGAAAAATAAGGTTTTTAAGTTAGAAGAAGAACCTTTCATAGTATTCGCAGGAGATAACATACCACAGCATTCAGATAGAGAACACTTTACCGGTGTTACTTTTTACGATTTTAAGTTATATAGCGAAGAAAAGTTACTAGCTCATCACGATTTTAAGGAATATATACATGAAAAATCGGTTGATTTAACCGGCAATTGTAATTTTATACATAAATTCTAATGGGAGTATTTGCAAAACGAGAAGATGAAACTTTTCAAGAATATAGAGATAGAGCTATTAATACTTTATCAAAATCATTCTGCGGAGCAAAATGGTATAACGCTACAATTTGGCTAGGAAACGGAACAACTACATCCTGCCATCACCCCCCTGCCCATAAGATACCTTTAGAAGAGGTTGCTTTATCGTATAAAGCTCTTCATAATACTACATATAAAAAAGCAGTAAGAAAACAAATGATGGATGGAGTACGTCCTAAAGAATGTGAATACTGCTGGAAAATAGAAGATTTAGGAGAAGATAAAGTATCAGATAGAGTTTATAAATCCGTAATATACACAGATCAAGAGCTTATAGATGCAAAAGAAAAGTTTGGAGCAGGATTTGATGTAGACCTTAAAACATTAGAAATCGCATTTGATGCTAACTGTAACTTTGGATGTTCATACTGTAACGCTTCTTTTTCAACTACTTGGCAGAAAGATATTAAAATGTTCGGACCTTACCAAAACCTAATTTCTGATGGTGCTGCCGCATTCCAACATGATGGTAGCCATGCAATGCCGTACGGTAGAAAAAATGAAGGTAATCCTTATGTAGAAGCTTTTTGGAAATGGTGGGAAGCTGAGTTACAGTACAGTTTAAGAGAATTAAGAGTAACAGGTGGAGAACCCTCTATGTCCCCAGACTTCTGGAAACTAATGGACTGGTGGAAAGCACACCCCGAATGCGAAGTACCTTTTGCTGTAAATTCAAATTTAGGCCAAAAGAAAGAACTACTAGATGCTCTAATACAATCTACACACAACTTTAAAGACTTTAGTTTATACACTTCTAACGAAGCTGTAGGACTTCAATCAGAGTACATTAGATTTGGATTAGATTGGGGTGTTTGGTTGAAAAACATGTACAGGGTTAATGAAGAAGGAAATATAAGATCTGTAAACGTAATGATGACTATAAACAGTCTATGTTTATTTTCTATAACAGACTTTATGGATGAGATGTTAAAACTAAAAAAGAAGTTTGGTCCTCATGCAGCTGTTATGTCATTTAATATTTTACGATTCCCTTCTTTTCAATCTATTGTTACTTTACCTAATGACATAAGACAAGAAAGAGCAGCTCATATTGAAGCCTGGTTAGAAAAGAACTGGAATAATGGCGAAAACGGCTTTATGGATATGGAGAAAGAAGGTCTTGTAAGGTTGATAGACTATATCAAAAAAGTAGACACTGGACATGAATTTACTTCTTCCATAGAATCAAGAGAAAGAGATTTTAAATCTTTCTATAAACAATATGACGAGAGGAGAAAAAAGAATTTTCTTGAAGCATTTCCAATGCTAACACAGTGGTGGAATAGAATACCAGATACTGAAATAGGACAGCTAAGGGAACTAGTAGATGGAGATGATGCTAAATCTAATAAGTATGTAGACGGATTACTTCAAACTGCTAAGGATGAAGGGTGGGTTCTCAATCCACAATGGCACAACCCAGGTTCACAGGAATATGTAGAACCAGATGATCAGCAGCAAGATGATATGATTGATCTAGTCTCAGAACTAGAAAAAAAATCAAACTTACCCGAAGGAAACGTATTTAACGAGTGGATATAATGAAGATCAAACCAGAAGAAGGTAATAAAACATTTTGCATAGCCCCTTGGACTCATACTTACCTTTCACCTCAAAGTGAGAGAAGGTTATGCTGTGCAAGTAGAGAAAAAGCTGCTTGGGCTACTCAGTACCTTGATTCTGATGCTGCCGACGGAACATCCACTTATAAGCCCGGAACTCTAAAAGATCATTGGAACTCTGAGTATATGAAAGGGATTAGAAAAGACCTAATGGCAGGTAAGGTTATCCCTCAGTGTGCAGTCTGTAACGAACAGTTACTGAATATATCTGTCTATAGGGACTATTTTACTAAATCTTTATTTCCAAATAAAGTAGATGAAGCATTTGAAAAGACAGATGAAACTGGGTATACAACAATGCCTCCAATTTCCTTTGATTATAGAGTAAGAAATCTTTGTAACTTTAAATGTAGAATGTGCGGAGATCAACTTTCATCATCTTGGGAAGCAGAGCGTAGAGCAATGGGGGACTACGACAAAGAAGGTAACTCTGATCACTGGGCAAAAAAAGAAAATAAACCTGCTATTGAAAACTTTCAAAAGGATGTAGCAGAAGCTGAACTTTGGGAAGCCGTGAGAAACGGTACGATAGAGGAAATATATTGGGTAGGAGGAGAACCTCTAATGTGGGAAATACATTGGGAGATAATGGAATACCTAGTTGAAAATGATTTGGCTAAAAACGTATGGGTAAGGTATAATACAAACTTTAGCAAAACAACTTATAAACACTGGGACTTAAAAAATCTTCTACCCCACTTTAAAATGGTTCAGATATGTGCTTCCATCGACGGCACAGGTAAAAACGTTGAATATGTGAGACATGGTATTAAATGGGATCAATGGATTCAAAACTTTAAAGATTATTTGTTTTTAAATGAAAAATATGGACAGTACGGAATAGCTTTTGACCTTACCATAACGACACCAGGTCTATTTAGCTTAAAAAGTATGTTCGACTTGGCAGTAGAGCTAGACGTCAATACGCTTATAAAAACTACTTTCGCTTTTGATGGTAGTGTTATGATGTGTCCTCAAGTCTTGCCGAGAGAGTTGTTTGATGAGGTTATTGATGATGTTCTTGATTACATTAGACCAAAAATAACTGAAAATTCAAAACATGCTAATTGGATAGAATGTTTAGAAGATCTCAAAAAAAGAGAAACATTCCAAGAAAAATACCCAGACTGGGAAGAAGCTCTCAAAAGAGGTAAACAAAACCTGGTAAGAGTAGATAAATGGAGAAAGAATGAAAATTCGTTAGAGGAGATATACTCTGAAAATCCTAAAGTTTTAGCATGGTGGAAAGCAGTTCAGATCTAGTAGTAAAAGCTAAAGAAAGTAAATCTTTATGTAGTTTACCGTGGGTGCATTTAGCTACACACCCTATTGGTACTGTTACTCCATGCTGTTTGACTGATATGACAGATGGAATGTCCACTTCTAGTACAGATTATGATGATAGAGTTCATTACTTTTTAGGAAAAGATAAGCTGGAAACAATAGCTAATTCAACAAAGTTTAAAAAACTTAGAAAAGAAATGATTAACGGCACTTTCCCTAAAATGTGCCAAAAATGCTACCGGTATGAAGATGCAGGTGTAGAATCAAAAAGACAAGAAGCTAACGAACAATACGGTAAGTATCTTGATGAGTTTATAAGCGGAACTAACCCAGATGGAGAAATAACTAAATTAGAGTACAGGTACATAGAATTAAGACTAGGAGCAGTATGCAATTTAAAGTGTGTTACCTGTAACCCGTTCTCTTCAAACAGATGGAATCAAGATGTACATGTTTTTAAAGGTACAGATTTTGAAAAGGACTATTTTAATAATGAAATTAAGACTGAATGGTATAGAGATTTAAATTTCTACGATGAACTTTTAACAAAATCAAAGAATTTAGAAGAAATTTGGATTAACGGCGGAGAACCTACCTTGATCAAAGAACATGGCTACTTTCTTCAAAAACTAATCGATAATGGCCAATCTAAAAACATTAAATTACACTACAGTTTAAACTCTACAAAATTCCCAGACAGTTTTATACAAATGTGGGAAAAATTTAAAAAAGTGAGAATTCAAATTTCTATTGATGATATAGAAGATAGAAATTTCTACGTTAGATTTCCTTCTGATTGGGAAGTAATAATGTCTGCATTTAGTAAAATAGTTAAATATAAAGACATATTTGATTTAGAAATATGTCAAACAGTAAGTGCACTAAACGTTTATAACTTAACTAGATTTAAAGAATATTTCGATAAACACCATTTACCGATTTCCCACAACTATGTACATTACCCAACTCACCTACAGGTAAATATTTTACCAGAAGAGTTAAAAAAGAAAGTGTTAAATAGAAACTCTAAATTAGCTGATTTTGAAATAAATAAATTAACTACTGAATTAAACAAACCACTTGAAAAAACTGCTTACAGCAGGTTTATTTCATATATTAACTTATTAGATAGAGCTAGAGAAGTTAAAATAACCGACTACTTACCAGAATGGGAACCTTACTTTTACCGCACATATGAATAAACTACCAATATATTTACACACTACTGACACCTCCTATAGTAACGAAGACATCCTTTTACTTAAGGATAGTACTATTTTAGAACTGTATAATAGTAAAGATACCTACACACACATAGTAAATTTTTTTGATCAAAAATTTTATTGGACTATATTCGATATAAAGAACTTACACAGTAGGTTAGAAAGCACTAACTATAATATACATGATAGTAAAATAGTTATCAATACTTTGTATGAACCACGTCAACAAGAAGATTCTTTATTGGTACATTACCTATTACAGAAATTCGACATAGCACCAGAAAATATAATTTTTCTAACTTGTGCACAGCAAAACACTAAGGTACTACCTTCTACTATTAATAGTGTAGTTTTACCAACTTTAGGTATTTCTTTTGCATCTGTTTTAGAAAAACCACCGATAGAAAGTGATCTGCCAAGTAGCGGTGTAACTAAAACAAAACTCTTTAGCTGTCTAACTAAACGTATTACACCCCAAAGGTACGTACTTACCTCTTTACTATACAGGGAATTTAATCCCTATATAGATTACGAAATGTCACTAGGGGTAGAATCAGAAAAAATTGACGTAAACCGAATAAATCATCTTATTACAGAAAGTGTGAAAGCAGGTGGAGATATATTTTTTAGTGAAAAGTTACCGTTAATTTTTGATTCACCGATAGTTGATATAAAAGCTAATAAACATTACATGATGAAGAATAGCAGCCTGCAAAATTGCATGTTTGATATTATAAATGAGTCTGTTGGATACGACTACCCTGATAACTATACTGTAGATAACACCGATAACTTTAATTATTCGTCAGAAAAGTCTTTTCGTCACTTATATAATTTTCAAGTACCTATTTTTAATTGTAGACCTGAATATATAGAGTACTTTAAAGAAACATTTAAAACAGATCTATTTGAAGATTTACTTCCCCTTAATGAAATTTATACCGAGCCAGACGCTATTAAAAGATCTATCAAAATAGTGAAACTACTAAAAGAATGGAAACTAAACCCAACGTTTACGTTTAGTGATATTGAACAACGGGTTAATAGTAACTTTAGAAGAATACATCAAATTTTCTTACAAGCAGGAAATGATTACCACAATGGATTAAGCAAAATAAAAACAGCTCTATCTAGTAGGTAGTCTATTTATAATGCACAATGAGTAGAAACAGCAACTTCGATAAAGCATATAAAACAAACGTAGGTACAAAACTATGCGTACTCCCTTGGATACATTTAGCTACCCACCCAATTGGAGTAGCTACCCCTTGCTGTGTAGCGGATATGAAAAACGGAGCTTCTTTTTCACAATCACCAGAAGGCAGGAACTACAAACTATCTCAAGATAAGTTAACTGATATAGCTAACTCACCTAGATTTAATAAAATTCGTAGGCAAATGGTTAACGGTGAAGAACCGGCTGTATGTAGCAATTGCTTTTTCTATGAAAAAAATAAGATAGGTTCTAAACGATATGATGCAAATAACCAGTATGCTGATATTATAGACGAATGCTTCAAAAATACAAATGAAGACGGTTCGTTGAAAGAATTAAATTACAGGTACATAGAATTACGTTTAGGAAATGTTTGTAACTTAAAATGCGTTACCTGTAATGCTTTTTCCAGCAGTAAATGGAATGAAGATACAGTCATTTTTTCAGATACTCAATTTGAAAAGATATACCCCAAAGTAGAAAAAACTGTTGAATGGTATAGAGATACTAAGTTTTATGACGAATTATTTACACACTGTAAAGACCTAAGAGAAATTTGGATAAATGGAGGAGAACCTACTTTAATTAAAGAACACGGTTACTTTTTAGAGAAATTCATCAACGACGGAACATGTAAAGATATAGAACTTCACTATAGCCTTAACTGCACTGCTTTTCCTGATAAATTTATAGAACAGTGGAAACAGTTTAAAAAAGTTAAAATTCATTTATCGATTGATGACCTTGGTGATAGAATACATTACGTTAGATTTCCTTCTAGATGGGATGTAACTTATAGAAATTTACAAAAAATACTTCAATATAAACATATATTTAATATTCAAATACTACAGACAGTAAGCCTCCTAAATATTCACAATATGGTAAATTTTAAACAATTTACTTTAAATCACGATATTGAATGGGTAATGAATTTCGTAAAATACCCAGACCATCTTAGCGTTAGACACTTACCTGAAGAACTTAAAGAACTTATATCAAATAACCTAAATGGGTTAACAGATGAAGAAAAAAATAAAGTTAGAGTTGAAGTACAACAACAGGGAGATAATAATGGATTTTCTAAATTTTTAGAGTTTATACATAGACTAGATACTAAAAGAAACTTAAACATAGGAGAATACTTACCCGAATGGGCAGAGTACTTCGATAACTATAAAACTAATAATACAATTGCTATTATATGAAAAATTTATGTCCACTACCTTGGGTTGGCTTTTCTAATGACCCTAACGGAACGGTAAGAGCCTGCTGTATATATAAGGACCAAATAAAAAAACCTGACGGAACACCTTACTTTGTACAGAAAGACTCAGTAAAAGAGATATTCCACAGTGAGGCCATGGAAGATTTAAGGAATCAATTTAGACGTGGTGAGAGACCGGTAGGATGTTCTACGTGCTGGAAAGACGAAGATAATGGATATAAAAGTAAAAGACAGATTTACCAAGAAATTACTGAAAAATTTAATTCTGAATTTTCGTACGATAGGACACCTGAATACCCAGAAGACTATCAGATTATCCTTACTAATTCCTGCAATTTAAAATGTAGAAGTTGTGGAACTTCACATAGTACTTCATGGCAGAAAGAAATTAAAGACGTTCCACAAGAAGTAAGAGATTTGATAAACATTGATCCTTATCCTTTACCACATGGTCAAGCAGGTGGAAATAGTAGTAAGTTTTTTAATGAAATGGACGAGTGGTTACCTAATGTTAAAAGAATAGAAGTAGTTGGAGGAGAACCTTTCTACGCACCTGCTTGGGAAAAAGTTTGGTTAGAAATGATTGAAAAAGGATACAGTAAAGATGTAACCCTACATATGTCCACTAACGGCACTTTTTATAGAGAAGATTTATTGATTAAGTTGATTGAGAACTTTAAGGATGTAGGTATAGGGTTAAGTATAGACGGAATGGGAGAAACATTTGAGTATTTACGTAAAAATGCAAAATGGGGAGAAGTTAATGAAAATATTAAAAAATTCTATAAAATTAAAATGTTATATCCCGATAAAGTATCCTTCTCTTATACACATACAACCTCTTGGTTAAATGCGTATAATTTACCGGAATATTTTAATTGGACCAAAAATAATACACCCCACTTTGGCAAATGGGTGAACATAGTACACTCTCCACAACATATGACACTATACACACTTCCGGCAGATGTAAAAGATAAAATTCGTGATAAATGGGCTGACTACGACTTTGGTGACTACAGTAACGATATACAAGCTCTGGTAAAGTTTATGTACAGCCAACAACCAAGCGAGGAAGAATTAAAAGAACATTACAGGAAGTTCACAGTATTAGATAAGTACAGAGGAGATGACTCTATAAAAGTTATTACAAACATACACCCTGAACTCAAAAGATACTTTTAGTTAATGGAAACTAACCTTAAAAATTATATTTGCACAATCCCTTTCACAGACGTTAACGTTATGGAAAATAAATCCGAATACGTTTGCTGTAAGGACTGGATGGATGTGGATATCGCTAATAAAAGTAAAAATGGAACTGGGTGGACATCTCAAATAGCTAAGGATGTTAGAAACTCGATGCTAGACGGCTCTTTTAAGTATTGTTCAACATCTGCCTGCCCTCACCTTAGCACAGTGACAAAAAGTAACATGCCTGTAGGTCCTATTATAAAGCGGGAACACTTTAACCCTAATATGTACAGTGAATTAGGTCCAAAAAATATCAAATTTAGTTTTGATAGTGCTTGTAATTTAGCTTGCCCATCTTGCAGGATAGATTTTATAAGAAACTCAGATTTTATTGAAAATAGAACACGTTCAATACTTAGCGATATTAAGAACGGATACGGTAGTAGTATTGAGACTATTGCAATGTCCGGTTACGGAGACCCCTTTTACAGCGCAGCATTCTTTGACTTTTTAGTAAACTTCGATAACACACTTTTTCCAAAACTAAGTAAAATACACTTACACACTAATGCGATACTATGGAATAAGAGTAATTGGGAAAAAATTAAAAAAGCACACAGTTATATAAAAACAGCTGAAATATCAATAGATGCAGCTACTGAACAGACATATAAAATAGTAAGAAAAGGAGGTAAGTGGGATCTTCTTTTAAGAAACCTAGAATTTATAAACAAAATACCAGATTTAACTCAAATTACTTTTTCATTTGTAATACAGAAACAAAATTACCATGAAATATATGATTTTTATAAACTTATAAAAGGTATTGTTAGAGATAAAGAGATATTTTTCTTATATTACTCTATACAAGATTGGGGAATATTAACACCAGAAGATTACCAGTCCATGAAAGTGTGGGATAAATCACATTCCGACTATACTGAATTTTTTAACGTAGTTGAAAAACTAAGAAAAGTAGGAGATAGAAATGTAAGTATAAGTTATTAATATGAAAAAACAAGATACTAAATGTTTAGCGCCATGGATGTCTATACATAACTGGCCTAACGGTAACGTTTACCCATGCTGCTTATGGGATTCAGGCGACCCTATCGGAAACGTAAACGATCAACCGTTAAATAAGATATGGAATGCGAATAAACTCAAAGATGCACGACTAAAAATGCTTAACGGTGAAAAAGTCTCATCTTGCAGCAGGTGTTATCTATTAGAAAGCACAGGAGACTCCTCTTACAGGCAGAGGATAAATAAAGAACATGAACAGTATGACCATTATCTTGATAAAACTAACCGAGATGGTAGTTTAGATTTTATGAATTTTCATTTATGGGATCTACGTATTTCTAATTTTTGTAACTTTAAATGTAGAAGCTGCGGAGCAGGATTAAGTTCCTCTTGGCATAAAGACGCAGTAGAGTTAGAACTTACACCAAAAGACTCAAAAGCGCTTATTAATATAAATGATAAGACTGATTTTCTAAAACAGATAGAGAATCATTACGATTGTGTAGATGAGATTTACTTTGCCGGAGGAGAACCTCTTATCATGCCAGAACATTACACTATACTTAATGAATTAATAAAGAGAGGAAAAACAGATACAGTTATTAGATACTCAACCAATTTCTCTAAACTTACATTCAAAGGAACTCACATATTTGATTATTGGAAAAAGTTTGATAATTTAGAACTTTTTATAAGTATTGACGGAGTCGGTAAAATAGGAGAGTATGTTAGAAGCGGGTATAATGATGTAGAATTTGAAAACAATGTTAAAGCATTTAAAGAATCTGGATTAAAATTTAAACATTACGGATATGCAGTTACTTATGGAGTTTTAAATTACCTACATTTATTTGATATGGTTTTAGATTTTATAGATAGGGATTTTATAGATAAGACT
>Ga0209652_1002254_pt1 | contig 15069 bp, 13 predicted proteins | sample SaaInl74LU_5_DNA_FD_184641 | JGI IMG/M metagenome (GOLD analysis project Ga0209652, IMG submission 184641) | Marine microbial communities from expanding oxygen minimum zones in the Saanich Inlet - ESP_74LU_5_DNA (SPAdes) (version 2) | ecosystem: Environmental > Aquatic > Marine > Intertidal zone...
GGTTGGGCGAGCCGCTAATGGTGGTGTCGCGAATGCTGTCGAGGTCTTTGCGCAACGCTCAGGAACCCCTCGCCGCTGGGGTGGCTTGGGCTTGTTTGCGGCTGCTTCAGCGCTGCTAGCCGCTGTCTCTTTATTGCTGACGTCTGGCTGGGTGGTCGCGGTCGGTTTAGATCTGGCTAAAGGTGAGTTTGCCGCGGTCAGCTTGCTGCAGGTGGGAACCTACTTTCAAACGCTAGATACCAATCACGATCGTACTCTCGGTCTGAGTTTAAGTGTGTTGGTCGGCCTGATTGCTGTATTGATGGTTGGCGTAAAACGCGGCTTAGGTCTCTTTGTATGGCTGGTCAGTTTATTGGTTTTCGCTTTAGTATTTGTATTGGTTTATCACAGTTTGCTGGCGGGCGATGTGGTGGCTGCGGGTACCTATTTATTTCAGTCAGACGCCAATGCAGTGACCTGGAAGACTTTTTTATACGCTTTAATGCAAGCAATGACGACCTTGTGCCTCGGGCTTGGTGTGGTAAGTACCTACGCGACCTATGCGTCCAAAGAAGTCCCTTTAGGGCGTGTGATGCTGGCGATTTGTGTGTTTGATGTCGGTTTTGCCGTGTTGGCTGGCGTGATCGCCTATCCTCTGATTTTTGCTCAAGATATTACTCCTGCGAGCGGTTTAAGCCTTCTGTTCATTGCTCTTCCCAAGGCTTACGGTAACATTGTTCAGGGTGATCTGATGGGCAGCCTCTACTACCTTATGACGCTACTAGTGATATCCGGCACCGTAATTGCGCTACTGCAAGTCGTGGTGACGCTTATCATGCAACGGACGCGATTATCACGTTTTGTCGTTGCGCCTTTGGTCGGTCTCTGTGTCGCCGGTTTGCTGTGGATGGTCTATGAATGGATAGGGTCTCAGACTGGTTATAGCGCATGGCTAGCCGTGGCCCTGAGTGATCGTTTGCTGAGTACCATACTTCTTCCTTTGGTGGCACTTGGCTTTGCCTTGTTGGTCGGTTGGCAGGCTAATACGGTGGGTTTGGTGCGAGCCTTGGAGCGAGAAAGCCACACATTTATCCGTTTGTGGATGGGTTTACTGAAATACCTTGTGCCCCTAGCCAGCCTGATTCTGCTGAGCGTGGGGTGGCTTGCGTATATTTAGCGTGCCGCGGTCCTTGGGAATCGAGTAAAATATGGCATGATTGAAATAAACCGCAGTGCTTTGTTGCCATATTCCGCGCGCCAGTTGTTTGAGTTGGTGTCTGAAATATCCGCCTATCCTGACTACATTCCCGGCTGTACAGGAGCAAAACTATTGGGTGAATGGGAGCAGGGTATAGAGGCAGAACTGACCGTTTCTGCCTTGGGTGTTAAGCAGTCGTTCGCAACCCGTAACACGGTGATTGATGGCCAAGAAATCCGCATGGAATTATTAAACGGCCCGCTGCAACATCTTGTTGGGCGTTGGCTTTTTAAATCGCTGTCAGACTGTGCTTGCAAGATCGAACTCAATTTGATATTCGAAACGACAGGTTCCTTAAAAAAAATTGCGGCAAAACAACTGGTTGAACGTACTAGCACCACCGTGGTCGATGCTTTGATTCAACAAGCGCATAAGTTGTTCGGGAGAGCGTCTTGAGCGCGCAAATTACCGTAGAGGTTGCGTATGCCTTGCCAAATAAGCAGCTCATCAAAACCCTTGAAGTTCCCGTTGGTACCACAGCTCATCAAGCCGTCAAGCTTTCGGCGATTGCCGAAGCCTTTGATGCGGCGATACCCGAAGATGGCCCTTTGGGTATATTTGGAAAAGCGGTTGCGAATGAGCATGTGTTGCGAGAAGGCGATCGGGTCGAAATATATCGCCCGCTAATTGCTGACCCTAAAGAAGTCCGTAAAGAGCGCGCGGCGAAGGCGCGCATTGCTCGAGCGAAGAATAAACGTTAGTTCGATTCCGTTTCCACGTCTTCGCTGATTTCGCTGCTGGGCGGGATCTTGCTGTCAAAATGGCTTAATACGTCGCCATCGAAGTAAACCGTCAGGCGGTTATCAAGTATCTGTACGTCGCCGCGAGAAAAAACGTAGCGGTAATCCCAACGGTCCTCGTTAAAGGAGTCTTCGACTAGAGGGGTCCCCAGTACGAAGCGAACTTGTCGTCGCGTCATGCCAGGCTTTAATTGATCGACCATTTCTTGAGTGACCACGTTGCCTTGCTCGATGCCGATTCGATATACGCCCGGAAAACCAACGAAACCACAGCCAGATAGGGTAATTGCGGTTATAATGGCGATGAGAATGAGACGCATTGTAAGAAACCTTTAACTATAGTCAGTGCAGTGGCATCATACTGGCCTTAAGCGATAGAGAGAACCCCTAATATGTCTTTTGAAAACCAAGAATTGAAAAAAGCGGGTCTCAAGGTCACCTTGCCGCGCCTTAAAATCATGCAAATCCTCGAGGCAAGCTCAGCGCAGGGGCAACACATGAGTGCTGAGGATGTTTACAAGGCACTGTTAGAAGCCGAGGAGGAGGTGGGTTTAGCCACCGTCTATCGAGTGCTTACCCAGTTCGAATCTGCCGGCTTGGTTGCGCGCCATAATTTTGAGGCAGGTCACTCCGTTTACGAAATGGCCAAGGGAGAGCACCACGACCACATGGTGTGCATGGATACCGGAGAAGTGATTGAATTCACCGATCCAGTAATTGAAGAGCGTCAGCACCAAATCGCCGCCGAGCATGGGTTTGATCTGGAAGATCATTCTTTGGTTCTGTACGTTCGCAAAAAATAACGCTGCCGCTATTTTTACCTGAGTAACTGCGCCGCATGGGCTTTGGTTTGCTCGGTGATATTGATCCCCCCCACCATTCTGGCGATTTCCTCAATCCTTTGATCGCGAGACAAAACCTCAATCACGGTGTGTGAGGCTGCATCTGACTGGGTTTTTGAAATGCGTAAATGGTTGTCCCCTTGCCCTGCTACCTGCGCCAAATGGGTAACGCAGAGCACCTGTGAGTGCGACGTTAAACTGTGAAGTCGCTGCCCCACAATATCGGCGGTCGCTCCTCCGATACCAACGTCCACCTCGTCGAAAATGAGCGTGGGTGTTACTGCTTGCTGAGCGGTGACCACCTGTATTGCTAAGCTGATGCGCGAAAGTTCACCTCCAGACGCTATTTTGGAGAGAGCTTTCAAGTCACCTTGGCTTTGGGTGGCAATCTTGAACTCTATCTCTTCGGCACCATAGGGTGATGGCATATCACTTAGAAGAGGGTTCAGTGCAACACCAAATCGGCATTGCCCCATGGCCAGCGTTTGTAGTTGATCATGCACCTTCGCTCTCAATTGGGAAGCTGCTTCCACCCGTTTTTTAGAGAGCTCCTGTGCGGCGAGGTCGTAATTGGATTTTACTTTCTTGAGCTCGACCTTGAGCGAGCTGATACGATCGTCGGTGCCCACAAGCGCTTCTAGTTCAAATGCGAAGGTTGTCAGTTTTTCATCTAGGTTTTGTGGTTGCGTGCGATGTTTACGTGCCAGTTCATAAATTTTATCGAGCCGATCGGTAATTTCTTGCAGTCGCTCTGGATTCAGTTCTAGTGTGTCGGAACGACGTTCAAGATCGCGCCGAGCCTCATCAATCTGTATCAAGGCCGAATTGAGAAGTTCATAGGCTTCACTCGTAACACCAGAGCGTAATCCAGCTTCTAATAGTTTGGCAGCGTGACGTAGGCCGTCTGCCTGCTGCTCGCAGTGATGCGCGGCCTCTGATAGTTGTTTTATGAGTGTTTCACCTTGACTCAGCAGGTCTTGTTCTTGCTCGAGGCTTTCAAGGTCTTCTGGGCTGAGGATGGCGCTTTGCAACTCTTCGATTTGATATTCTAGAAACGCTTTAGCCTCTTCATTGTCCGTGTCGCCTTGGGTGAGCGATTCGAGCTCTTGTTTCAATATCCGGTACTCGCGCGCCAATCCATTAACGCTCGCTAAACATTCGGAGTCATTGATGAGCGCGTCAAGAATATGCCTGTGTGTACGTTTGTTCATTAACGACTGGTGTTCGTGTTGCCCATGTATGTCGACCAAAAATTCGCCAATTTCGTTACACTGTTGAGCCGTGCAAGGCACACCGTTAATGAAGGCTTTGCTGCGTCCTTCGCTGGTCACAATACGTCTGAGAATTAATTCTTCGTCGCTATCCAGATGATGCGCCGCCAACCATGCCTGTGCCTGCCGCAAGCCCGTCAAATTAAAGGTCGCAACAATCTCTGCTTTGTCGGTACCGTACCGCACGCTGCTGGAGTCGGCTCGATCACCTAAGCACAATCCAAGGGCATCGATTAATATGGATTTGCCCGCCCCTGTTTCACCTGTAATCACTGTCATACCCGCATCGAAATCGATAGCAAGGTCCTCGACGACAGCGAAATTTTTAATGTGAATGTGGGTAAGCATGCGCGGCGTCCTTATAATGCGCTTAAGAGTATACCAAGTCGCAGATTACTCGCTTAGTATGTCATGAGAATTCGCTGGTGCAAATTGATTCAAATTGACCGCAATAGACTAGCCTGAAAGCGCAGAGTAGGGTATACCTAGGCGCGTTCTAAGAGTAAATAATGGCATGAAAACAAAAGACGTATCCGAGCGATCACAACTTGTGTTGCAGGCCTTGGTGAAGCGTTACATTCAAGAGGGCGCGCCTGTCGGATCAAGCACAGTTCGACAGGAAGCTGGTTTGCCCGTCAGTGCCGCGACTGTTCGAAATATCATGTCCGACCTTGAGCATCGCGGATACTTGCACGCACCCCACACCTCGGCGGGTAGAGTCCCAACGGCGGCGGGGTACCGTCTTTATATCGACTCATTGCTGCAAGTCGATATGCCGGATGCTGCTACGTTTCAGGCATTGCAAAACGAATTGAGTCCGGGTCGAAGCTCACGTGATTTGGTGCAGGTAACATCTAGCCTGCTGGCCGATATTACCGCGCAGGCTGGCTTGGTGACAGTGCCCCGACCGGGGGCGGCACAGTTTCGGCAGGTTGAATTTTTGCCGCTTTCGGGTAATCGAGTGTTGGTCATTCTCGTGCTGAATCAGCATGAGGTGCAAAACAAGATTATTCATACGCACCAGCCGTTTGACGTAGAGCAGCTGAGAGCCGCAGCGTTTATGATCAACGATCGATTCTCGGGACGGACCTTTCATGAAATTGAAAGCATTATTGCGCACGAGCTCCGCGATGCGAAGTCACGTATCGACCGATATATGGAAGATACCCTGGCATTTGCAAATAAAGCCCTGAATGTTGGTGAAGTGGGGCGTGAAGATTACTTAATGGCTGGCGAATCACGACTACTTGAATCCGCCTCGCCAGAAGAGCTCGAGCATTTGAAAAGCCTATTTCAAGCCCTAGAAAGTAAAAAAGATGTGTTGCATTTGCTGGAGCGTTCTTCGGCAGCAGATGGCGTGAAAATTTTTATTGGCGAAGAAGCAGGTTTTAACGCTTTAGGTAACTTCTCGTTGGTGACAGCGCCGTATGGCGACGGCAAGAAAACACTGGGGGTTCTTGGCGTTATTGGCCCCACGCGTATGGAGTATAGCCGCGTTATTCCTATTGTTGACCTTACAGCTCGGATGCTAAGTCAAGCACTGTCTCATTAAACCCTTGAAAAAAAACAGATCGACCTTATATCACGTGAAGTATTGTGTTTTTAATTTGATGTGATTGATAGGGGAATGCCGTGAGTGACCAAAAAGACCACGAACAACCTGAAGTAAACGAAGCAGACACGCAGTCAGAATCGGTCGAAAGCGCCGAAGTTGAGCCGTCTGTCGAAGCAGAGCAAATCAGTACGGAAGAGCAAATCGAGTCGTTGGAGCAAGCGTTAGGCGAGGCTAAAGAGGCTGTTTTACGTGCTCAAGCCGATGCCATCAATTCGCAGCGTCGTGCAGAAAAAGAAATTGAAAAGGCTCGAAAGTTTGCGCTTGAGGGGTTTTCGAGAGAAGTGCTTGTGGTAGCAGATAATCTTGAGCGCGCGCTGAGCGTTGTAAATCCGGAAGACGAGTCGGCAAAGCCGATTGTTGAAGGGATTGAATTAACTTTGAAAAGTTTCTCCGATGTGCTTACGAAGTTTAACGTCGAGGCCCTAGATCCCCACGGCGAGCCTTTCGATCCGCAGATGCATCAAGCGATGAGTATGGTTCCTAACCCCGAGGTTGAGCCAAATACAGTCATTGCAGTGATGCAAAAAGGTTACACCCTGAACGGCCGATTAATTCGTCCCGCCATGGTAATGGTCAGCAAGGCGGATTAAGCCTTTTTTCGATGGGCCCCTTGAAATCATCTGGCGCGGGCCCATATAGAAACCAACGAAATGTTAAGTGCTCCAAGAGAGCGCGCGTAGGAGAAATATTATGGGTAAAATTATTGGAATCGACTTAGGCACAACGAACTCATGTGTCGCAGTTATGGATGGTGATAAGCCTCGTGTTATCGAGAATTCAGAGGGTGATCGCACCACGCCGTCGATTATTGGTTACACCGAGGACGGTGAAATTCTCGTTGGACAGAGCGCAAAACGTCAGGCGGTAACCAACCCCAAAAACACGTTGTATGCGGTAAAACGTTTGATTGGACGCAAGTTTACTGACGACGTGGTTCAGAAAGACATCAAAATGGTGCCTTATACGATTGTCGGTGCAGACAACGGCGACGCGTGGGTAGAAGCCAAAGGCAAAAAAATGGCACCTCCTCAGGTCTCTGCGCAAGTTCTGATGAAAATGAAGAAGACGGCCGAAGAGTACCTAGGCGAGCCAGTTACCGAGGCGGTAATCACGGTGCCTGCGTACTTTAACGATTCGCAGCGACAAGCCACTAAAGATGCGGGGAAGATCGCTGGTTTAGAGGTAAAGCGTATTATTAACGAGCCGACCGCTGCTGCTCTTGCGTATGGCATGGACAAAGTAAGTGGCGACAACATTGTTGCTGTTTATGACCTCGGTGGTGGTACTTTCGATATTTCGATCATCGAGATTGCCGAAGTGGATGGCGAGCATCAGTTCGAAGTGTTGGCGACGAACGGCGATACATTCCTGGGTGGTGAAGACTTTGACCTGCGCTTGATTGAGTACTTGGCCGCAGAGTTTAAGAAAGAAAACGGGATTGACTTGCACAACGACCCCTTAGCGCTTCAGCGCCTAAAAGAGTCGGCGGAAAAAGCCAAGATCGAGTTGTCGAGCTCACAGCAAACCGAGGTTAACTTGCCTTACATTACGGCGGACGCGACTGGGCCTAAGCACTTGGTTGTGAAGCTGTCACGCAGCAAGTTAGAGTCGTTGGTCGAAGATTTAGTGAAACGTTCACTTGAGCCGGTTAAGGTGGCGTTGAAAGACGCTGGTCTTAGCCCCAGTGAAATCAACGATGTGATTTTGGTGGGTGGTCAGACCCGTATGCCTCTGGTACAAAAAGCGGTCACTGACTTCTTCGGTAAAGAGCCTCGTCGGGATGTAAACCCCGATGAAGCGGTGGCGGTAGGCGCCTCAATTCAAGGCGCGGTGCTGTCGGGCGATGTTAAAGACGTATTGCTGTTAGATGTAACGCCCCTGACCTTGGGTATCGAGACCATGGGTGGCGTGGCTACGCCGCTGATCGAGAAGAACACGACCATTCCGACGAAGAAGTCGCAGGTGTTTTCGACAGCAGATGACAATCAGACTGCCGTAACCATTCACGTGGTGCAGGGCGAGCGCAAGCAAGCGGCTCAGAATAAGTCTTTGGGTCGTTTTGACCTCGCAGATATTCCGCCTGCGCCACGAGGCATGCCTCAGGTTGAGGTGACCTTCGATTTGGATGCGAATGGTATTTTGAATGTATCGGCGAAAGACAAGGCTACAGGTAAAGAGCAGTCCATTCGTATTACTGCCTCTAGCGGCTTATCGGATGATGAAATCGAAGCCATGGTGCGTGACGCTGAGGCGAATGCCGAAGCAGATGCTAAGTTCGAGGCTTTGATTTCAGCACGCAACAGCTGTGAAGGTATGGTCCACGCTGCTAAAAACACCCTGAAAGAAGCAGGTGAACATGCGACTGAAGATGAGAAAGCAGCGATTGAAGCGGCAATAGCGGAAGCTGAAGAGGCCTTGAAAGGAGACGATAAAGGCGCGATTGATGCTGCGGCTACCAAGGTGACGGAAGCGACTGGCCCTGTTGCGCAAAAGATGTACCAAGCACAAGCGGCAGCGGGCGAGCAAGCACAGAGTGCAGAAGCTCAAGATGCCGGAGGCGATGATGCCGTAGACGCTGAGTTCGAAGAAGTGAAAGACGACAAAAAGTAATTTGTCATCTGAACGGACTCGACACCGAGTGCCGGTGTACAATGAAACGTCAGCGCGGGTCTTAGTGCCCGCGTTGTCGTAATTAGATTATCAAAGACAGTGTAAGCTGTTGCTAACTGAATGCGATTGAAGTGCCATGTCAAAACGCGATTATTATGAAGTGCTAGGGGTTGCTCAAAACGCCGACGAGAAAGATATTAAGAAGGCTTATCGTCGGATTGCGATGAAATACCATCCGGATCGAAACTCGGATGACCCTAAAGCAGACGAAAAGTTTAAAGAGGCAACCGAAGCCTACGAGGTTCTGACCGATAAAGAGAAACGATCGGCCTATGATCGTTTTGGTCATGCAGCTGTTGATGGATCAGCCGGCGGCGGCGGTGGCGGTTTCAATGAGGGCGGTTTTGGCGACATTTTCGGAGATGTTTTCGGCGATATTTTCGGCGGTGGTCGCGGTCGGTCCTCAGGACCTCAGCGCGGTTCGGATTTACGTTACACCCTAGACATTTCTCTTGAAGATGCGGTCAGCGGGAAAACGGTTGAAATTAAGGTTCCGACGCTGGATTCGTGCGACACCTGTGATGGATCGGGTGCGAAGCCGGGCTCTAGTCCTAAAACTTGCGATACCTGCGGCGGTGTCGGGCAAGTTCGCATGCAACAGGGTTTCTTTCAGGTTCAACAAACCTGCCCGAGCTGTCGTGGTCGTGGTAAAACGATAAGTGACCCCTGCGGAACCTGTCGAGGCCAGGGTCGCGTAGAGCGCACTAAGACGCTATCGGTTAAGGTGCCGCCAGGCGTCGATACCGGCGATCGTATTCGCTTATCGGGTGAGGGCGAAGCTGGACCTAACGGCGGTCCAAAAGGCGATTTATTCGTGGAAATGTCGGTGCGCCAGCACTCGATCTTTGAGCGCGATGGTAAGCACCTATACTGTGACGTGCCAATCACCTTTGCCGACGCAGCTCTAGGCGGAGAGCTTGAAGTGCCGACTCTGGAAGGGCGCGTTAAGTTGAAGATCCCAGAAGGCACACAAACCGGTAAGATGTTCCGTTTACGCGGGAAAGGCGTCAAACCGGTGCGTGGTGGTGCTGTCGGTGATTTGTTATGTCGTGTCACTGTGGAAACGCCGGTTGAGCTCAGTAAGCATCAAAAGGAGCTTCTGCAGACGTTTCAAGAGAGTTTGACTGAGGGCGGTAAGAAGCAGTCACCTAAGCAAACGAGTTGGTTTGAAGGCGTCAAGAGTTTCTTTGATGATATGAAATTATGAGTATAAGAGTAGGTGTTATTGGCGCTGCTGGACGAATGGGGCGAACGTTAATAGAGGCAATCGCGCAGCACGACGAGTTGAGCTTGGCGGGCGCAACCGAGAGACCCGAGAGCTCATTGATTGGTGCTGATGCCGGAGAACTGGCTGGTTTGGGTAAACTAGGCGTCGCCATTACGGGATCAGTGAGTGATTTTGTTGCCGACATTGACGTGTTGATTGATTTTTCATCGCCTGCGGCGACGCTAGAGCACGTGAAAACCTGTAAAAGTAGCGGCACAGCGATAGTGATTGGAACGACAGGTTTTACCATCGAGCAAGAAGTCCAGATCAAAGCTGCAGCACAGCAAATTCCTGTGTGTAAAGCCTCCAATTTTAGCACCGGTGTGAATCTGTGTTTTAAGTTGCTCGATATGGCGGCGAGAGTGCTTGGCGATGATGTTGATATTGAAGTCATTGAAGCGCATCACCGGCATAAAGTAGATGCACCCTCAGGAACAGCTTTGAGCATGGGCGGTGTGGTTGCAAATGCCCTGGGTCGAGAGTTGGCTGAAGTTGCTGTATACGGACGTGAAGGTCAAACCGGAGCACGAGACCGCGATACCATTGGGTTTTCGACCGTGCGCGCTGGTGATATTGTTGGTGACCACACAGTGCTATTTGCCGCTGACGGTGAGCGTGTAGAGATTACCCACAAAGCTTCCAGTCGTATGTCGTTTGCTCGTGGTGCGCTCAGAGCGGCTCATTGGCTGGTCAAAAAGCCTGCCGGCCTTTACGACATGCAAGACGTTTTAAACCTTAAGTGAGGATATCGTAATGACAGACTACATCGTGAATATTGATGAGAGCAACGCGATGCGATTTCTCATTGAAGAGTCCAATGTTCGCCCTGTGGTCGTCGATTTCTGGGCTGATTGGTGTGGTCCCTGCAAAACATTAATGCCCATACTGGAAAAGTTGGCGCAAGAGTATGCGGGCGCATTTCTATTGGCGAAGGTGAATGCCGATGAGCAGCAAAATATCGCGGCTCAGTTCGGTGTGCGTAGTTTACCGACTGTGATGGTGATTCAAAATGGCCAGCCAGTCGACGGTTTTGCTGGGGCGCAATCTGAAGCCCAGGTGCGTGAGTTGCTGCAAAAATATTTGCCCAGCCCGTGGGCTGCAGCGTTAGAGGAAGCCGCACGATTAATGGAGTCGGGTGATCAGCAGAGTGCTTTAGCCCTACTGCGTAAAGCATACGATGATTCTGACCAAGATTTGGATATAGGGCTGAATTTGGCGCACGTGCTGATTCAGTGTAATCGTTTTGCCGAAGCGGAAACTGTACTCGAGAATATCCGGTTTGTTGATCGTGATGCTCGCTACGAGCAGCTAATGGCCGAGCTAGCCTTGAAACAAGAGGCTTCCAAGTCGCCCGAAACAGAGGCTCTGGAGGCTAAGCTGCAAGCGGACCCTGATAACTTGGACTTGAGGGTTGATTTGGCTGTGCAGTATTCCGTCGACGGGCATCATGCAGATGCGCTAGAACAGCTGATGCTCGTATTAAAAACCAACCGCGATCACAACAACGGCGCTACCAAAAAGCGTATGCTCGATATCATCGCAAGTCTCGGTAAAGGCGATCCGATTGCAGTGGATTATCAGCGCAAACTCTTTGGCCTTCTTTACTAAATTTCGCTGCTAGGGCGCGTCTAACGCAGCCTCCTGAGCGCAGTCGACAAGCGTATCTGCTTGGTTCAATTTCACTCGTACCCTAGCTTACAAAGAGGCGCCTTCTGCGAGTTTTTTAGTGTTGTCAGTGTCAACTCCCTGTGATACTTTGCTGTTTCGCCAAAAATCATACTCCAAGTTCAAATCGGTGATATTGAATGAAGCTGAGACTCAGTGCACTTTACCTTGCGGTAGCTCTTTCGGGATGCGGTGATCAGGCCTTATCGCCTAAGGGTGGCACGGGTTATGCGTTGGGTAATGAGGCACTGGTTCAGCACAGTCAAGTATTTGAAAAACGGGTAGAGAATCCGGCTCCCGGCGTTTACGTCGCCATTGGCTATGCCCTGGCGAACAGCATTTGGATTGACGGCCAGGATGGCGCGATTGTGGTTGATACCACCGAATCTCGCGGTGCTGCAGAAGCGGTTTTGCAAGAGTTCAGGCGTTATTCCGATAAGCCGGTTAAGGCTATTATTTACACTCACAATCATGCCGATCACATTATGGGTGCCTCGGTGTTTGCTGCCGCAGAAGATGTGCAGATATTGTCTCATCAGACACTCCCTAAGCATGTGGCTCGAGTCACCAACGTTTTATTGCCCACCATCGAAACGAACGCTATGCGTATGTTCGGTGAGCGGCTTGCCGAAGGTGGTGAAGCAATCATTAACGACGGTATTGGCCCAGAATTAAAACAAAGCGCTGCAAAAGATGGTTTGGGTGCAAGGGGTTATTTGCCACCAAATCGGACCTTTAATGATCGCCTCGATTTGGAGATCGAGGGCGTTAAGTTGAGTTTAATTCATGCCCCGGGCGAAACCGATGATCAAATCGTGGTGTGGCTCCCAGAGCTCGGGGTGCTTCTGCCCGGTGATAATGTGTACAAGGCCTTTCCTAACCTCTACACCATTCGTGGAACGCCCTATCGCGATGTTCGCAAGTGGTCTGAGAGTGTTAGGGCGATGGCCAAGCTTAATCCTCAAGTCATGGTGCCAAGCCATACCGAGCCCGTTGTCGGTGAAAAAAACATCAACGCGCTGCTCACAGATTACGCGGATGCCATTCAGTTTGTGCACGATCAAACTATTCGTTTGATCAACGAAGGGTTACGTCCAGACGATATCGTTGAGCAGATTCAATTGCCCAAAAATTTAGCTGAGCACCCTTGGCTTCAACCTTTCTATGGAACGTTGGAGTGGGCCGCGCGCTCCGTATATTCAGGCTATATGGGGTGGTTTGATGGTGACAGTATTGATTTGTTTCCCACGCCTAAACGAGCAAAGTCCCAGCGTTTAATTGGTTTAATGGGGGGCTCAGAAGCGGTGTTGCAAGAGGTTTCAAGCTACATCGATAGCGATCCACAGTGGGCCGCTGAGTTAGCAGATTACGTGGTGAGCTCAGATGTCAATAACAGCAAGGCTCGTATTTTAAAAGCGCAGGCGTTGCGAGCAATGGCGGCTATGCAGGTGAACCCCAACGCGCGCAACTGGTATTTGTCAGAGGCGTTAGAGCTCGAGCAAGCCCTCATTTTCGATCCAAGGCCTACCGATGCTGAGCGCTTAGCCTATGCGCAGACCTTCCCAATCGAGAACATCTTAGAGCTCATGACGGTATCGTTGAATCCGGCAAAAAGCTCGGGCGTCAATGCAAGCGTTGAGTTTGTTTTCCCAGATCAAAGTAAACGGTTCTTACTGACCGTGCGTAATCAAGTATTGTTGATTGATCGATTAGATCGCCCTGAAGCAAATGCTCTGCGGGTTACGGTTAATGCGAGTGATTGGGTGGCATTAGTTACGCAGAATGATTCTTTGCCCGCTGCTTTAGCCAGCGGGAGGGTAACCACCAGTGGCGTAAGCGATCTGCCGGGCTTACTGACGTTTTTATCAATGTTTACAGATTAACAAAGAAGAGGTGATACAACGTGGATACACGATTTTCAGATGAAGACCTAGCGTTCCGGGATGAAGTTCGGGCGTTTTTCAGCGAGGAATATACTCAAGAGCTGCAAGATCGCATGAAGGACAAAACCACCTTCAAAGCAGCGGTTATTGAATGGCAGAAGAAACTACACGCAAAAGGCTGGATCGCGCCAGGCTGGCCCGTTGAGTATGGCGGTACTGGCTGGACGCCCACGCAGAAATATATTTACGATTCCGAGCGTGCGTCGGCAGGCGTTCGCGACAATGTGCCATTCGGTCTGACTATGGTGGGTCCCGTGATCTACTCATTTGGCACGCCAGAGCAAAAAGAACAATTTTTGCCACGCATTTTGGCGAGTGACGATTGGTGGTGTCAGGGTTATTCCGAGCCTGGCTCAGGTTCCGATTTGGCGTCATTGAAGACGAAAGCTGAGCGCGATGGTGATGATTATATTGTCAACGGAGCCAAAATTTGGACGACTTACGCACAATACGCAGACTGGATTTTCTGTTTGGTGCGAACAAGTAATGAAGGCAAAAAGCAGGAGGGTATTAGTTTTTTGTTGATCGATATGAAGACTCCGGGAATCAAAGTGAACCCCATTGTGTCTATTGATAACCACCACAGTCTGAACGAAGTAGAGTTCAACAATGTTAGAGTCCCCGTGGCTAACAGAATAGGCGACGAAAATCGTGGTTGGCATATTGCTAAATCATTGCTTGAACACGAGCGAACAGGTATTGCTGGTGTCGCTGACTGTAAGCGTGCCGTATCTGAGATCAAGCGCTTAGCTACATTGGAAGTGAACGGTGGTAAAGCTCTGATTGAAAACCCCAACTTTCAAAGCCGCTTAGCCGATATTGATATTGAGCTAATGGCGCTTGAGTATACTGAGCTTCGTGTTTTGGCAAGCTTGTCGGGTGGTGGTGCCCCAGGCCCCGAGTCGTCAATGCTGAAAATTAAAGGTACCGAGATGCAGCAGGCCACTCAGACGCTTATCATGGATTTAGCGGCTTACTACCAAGGTGTATTGCCCAACGATCTAAGCTCTGATGTGCTGGGACATTCGTTTGGCTCGCAAGCCCGGCAATCCTTCATGTACGGTCGTGCATCTACCATTTATGGTGGGTCGAACGAAGTTCAGAAAAACATCATCGCGAAAGCCGTACTTGGTCTGTAAGTTAGGAGTATAAAGACATGAATTTTGATTTTAGTGAAGAGCAAAGCATGTTGCGCGACAGCGTGGCGAAGTATGTGCAAGATGATTACGACTGGGAAACTCGCAAGGCTATTGCAGCAAGCGAGGGTGGTATGAGTGCGGACAACTGGCAAACTTTCGCAGAGTTGGGCTGGTTGTCGGTTCCCTTTGAAGAGCAGTACGGTGGTTTTGGCGGTGGTCCGGTGGATATCATGGTCATGATGGAGGAATTTGGAAAGGGTTTGGTCTTAGAGCCCTACTTGGCGACGGTTGTACTGTTTGGTGGTTTACTACAGAAAGGTACCAACGAGGCATTGAAAGAGGCTTTGATCCCGAGTGTCATTGATGGATCATGCTCAGGAGCTTTCGCGTATTTAGAGCGTCAAAGCCGGCACGAGATGAGCGATGTGCTGACCACTGTGACTGCAGATGGTGATGATCGCATTATCAACGGTGAGAAGGTGGTGGTCTTTAATGCCACTAATGCCAATCAAATGATCGTGTCGGCCCGAAGCAGCGGCGCGCAAGCAGATAAAGATGGATTGTCTTTATTTGTGGTTCCTGCAGATGCAGAGGGCATTGAGCAGACATCTTATCGTTTGATGGACGGACAAGTAGTAGCCAATGTTCGTTTTAACAATGTCCGTGTTCCTGCAACCAAT
>Ga0209652_1002257_pt1 | contig 15065 bp, 9 predicted proteins | sample SaaInl74LU_5_DNA_FD_184641 | JGI IMG/M metagenome (GOLD analysis project Ga0209652, IMG submission 184641) | Marine microbial communities from expanding oxygen minimum zones in the Saanich Inlet - ESP_74LU_5_DNA (SPAdes) (version 2) | ecosystem: Environmental > Aquatic > Marine > Intertidal zone ...
TTCTAGCGACGCCTATACAACCAACCAATACTTGAAGCGTGATGAAGATGCTTCTTTACTATCATGGCCAACTATCATGGGTCACTACAATTGGTTGATTGCCATATTAACCGCGTGAGATACGATATGGCCGTCGACAAAGGAGATGGTGACGATCCAAAAGTGGCCCTCATCAGGTCACCTACGATGTAGTAGTGACGCCGATACGACCAAAAGGAGCTTGAGCCGTGATAAAGATGCTTCTTTACTATCATGGCCAACTATAATGGACAACTATAAGCTGTGCATTGCTCCATTAACAGCGTGAGATACGATACGGTGCTCTAGAGTTGAGCTGCGGCGATCCTTAAGTGGGCCTCATCAGGTCACCTACGAGTCTGTATCATTGCTGATACGCGTTTAAAGAGCATGCGCTGTTGAATATCCATTTACACTATCCAGCCCATTATTTATGGGGCACTAGAAGCGTTTGATTCCGTGGCTTGTCGCCACATTTATCTTCTTGGATTTGTGTCACTGTGACAAGAAAGATTGCTTTTCTGGGCTTGCTGCTTGCTGCCTGTGGCTTCTCATTAATGTTTGGGTATCTACATCAACGCAATGGACTCCTCTCCAAGCGACGTCGTCTATAACGCAACGATTATAAAATCTAACTCTTCCATCACAATAATCGAAGACACGTCGACAAATGAAACTATAGTATTTGCACCGCCTACTCTATCACCGACTGTGGAAAATATCGATGCTGCCGAAGAGGTCCATCAATTTGATGCCGACGCAGCGCTGCTACTAAACATTACATTAATATGTTGCACCATGCTAGCCTACTATGTGAAGAAGAACAAGTATTACTTTCTGCCCGAGTCAGCGGTGGCAATGCTTGTCGGAGTTGTGATCGGTGGCATTGCTAGGTTAAGTGTGACGGATCTGACTCTATTTTCATTCTCTCCCGAATTATTCTTCTTCGTTTTATTACCACCAATTATATTCGAGGCGGGGTACAGTCTAGAGAAGAAAGGATTTTTCGACAACATTGGAGCTATTGTAAGTTTGTGAGAGTTATATTGCTTCTGTTTTACATGGAGCTGCTTGTGCTTTTGTCTCGCTCTCAACTCAGCCTCACTTTTTCTTTGACATTCCAAATGCTGCGCAGTGCTTGTATACGTTTGGAGGGACAATCATTTCAGCATTTGCAGTTGGGTGGCTCACGTTTGTGTTTGCTCAGAATGGTCTGATTGGGCATGTGGATCAAGACAACGCCATGGAGGCTTTGTTATTCGGAGCATTGATATCAGCTGTCGACCCGGTAGCTACGCTATCAATGTAAGTCTTACCTTCACTGAAACAAAAAGATTTGAAATGACATTATGTTACATCAACTCAATTCTGCCGTGCCGTTTCAACGCGATAGAATGGGCTCTCCGGAACTTCAAGTTAATCACTTGTTGTACAGTTTGGTTTTTGGCGAGAGTGTATTGAATGATGCAGTTGCAATTGTTCTCTTCAAAACGTTTCACAAATACTACAATTCAGAAGAAATCTTGGATGGATCAGTGATTCCAGCAGCATTATTTTCTTTCTTCACAATGACTGTCCTATCAATCTTCGTTGGTGTGTCGCTTGGGTTACTTGTCAGTTATATCTACAAACACACGTCTATATCAGAGTTTCCGAAACTGGAAGCGTCACTTCTATACCTCTTTTGCTACCTGTGCTATGCCACAGCTGAGGCATTTGGTTTATCGGGTATCATGGCTCTATTCTTCAATGGAGTTGTGTTGTCACATTACAATTCATACAATCTCTCAACAACGGCGCAAACAACAACCGAACAATTTTTCGCTACTGTTGCAGTCACGATGGAAACGATCATTTTTTTGTATATGGGTCTGTCGGTCTTCACTGGACGCTTTCAGAATTGGGACATCATGTTTTCCTTGTTGGGTCTTCTCTTCTGCCTCATCGCAAGAGCATTGAATATATTCCCTTTATCTTTGATAGCGAATTGCTGTAGACGAAAAGGCGAGAACAGAATTAGTTTGAAAACGCAGTGCGTTTTGTGGTTTGCAGGGCTCCGAGGTGCCATTGCATTTGCGCTATCAATGAATATGCCTGGACCAAACTCAGACTCCTACGCCAGTGCTACGTTATTCATTTGCATGTTCACAACAATTGTATGTGGAGGTTTCACAGAAAATATACTGACACGATTTGGAATGAAACAAGGCCTTGACAACGACGATGATGCACATGATGATTTCACCGGTGTCGAGAACCTAATCTCAACTGAGTCTCCACTTGCTCGACGACTATCAGCTGATTTACAGGAGAGATACAGAAGCTTTTGGCACGATTTTGATGACAACTACATGAAGGAGCTGTTTGGAGGCGATCGTGTACCTGATCGTCAAGCAGGAGATTATGAATTGAGCGAACAAAATGATCTTTATGACTTTTAATGTACATAATGTAAATATACTATTTATCATTTTTCTTTTTGTCAATAACTGGCACGTCACCACGAGTAACTCCGTAAACAATGACTGCACCACAATCAGCAACTGTTGCAATGCGTAGTGGAATCTCATTTGAAGCGGCCGTGATTGAATCTTCAGTCTCATCACCTCCATCATTTTGTTTGTTTTCACACAAAGCCACAAGAGCTGAAATTGTGTCAAATGATGGTACACTGATACCACTTGACTGGAATGGCATGATTGCGACCCCAAAGTCAGGCAGACCTGGATTTGAGCGCCTAAAGTTGGAGTTTGGGTTGTAAGCAAAATATGCAAGTCTTGAGTTCAAGTCTTGGGAACAATTGCTGTTCCATTCATCAAATAAAACTACACATGGTGGTGATGCTGTTGCTACATCATCACTGAGTTTTTGTTTTGCTTGCCTCCAACTGTTCTTTGAGCTGTTGTGTATGTCAGTGTTCTGTGTACTTTCAGACACTTCGAGATTGCTATCGTTGCTATTTTCACCTCCTTCCGCTATGTTTGAAGAATATTTTTCTCTTGCATGAAGTGACCGGTTCAGCAGGAGCTTTATTCTTTCGGCAGAATATCGTATCAGAATGTAACCTTGTGCACGGAGATGAGCATATGCCAGATACGCTGGTAGACTGATCTTGCATTCTGGAAGCATTTGGCAAAACAAATCTTGGGTAGACATCGTTTCATGATTGTATTCTATTCGGAGGAGACCCCTCATATGCAAAAACAGAGCTTCTTCCGGATGGAGTCTCTCTTCTGTAATTGTTCGCTTTTGTTGCATGGTTTCATTTGTGTTTGTCTCACTCTCAGCTGTTGCATCATAGTCTATGGTGATATCATGATCATTTGTACATTCTAAATCCTTTGATATGAGCGAGTGGCTTCGTTTCTTATTACTTGCAACAGTTATAGTTTCCATAACTGTTCCTATCGGTCGAGAGAATCCACAAGTATTCCTTCCCTTTGCATCAGGAATGCGGACATATCCATCATGCTGCTGTTTTTCCGGCGAGCCATCACTTCCATCCGCCGTTGTCGTTGGTGGCGGCACATACACTCCCAACGGAAGAGTTTCGTCACCTTTGCTGCTGCCACTCATCACTTGACTACAAGAGGACGCCCAGGAGTTTAGTTCAGCCCGCCTCTATATTTGTAGGAGTTGCGTTGCATTGTAAAAGATCTGCCAATGGTGGTTATTGGTGCTTGTCTACACGACGCGCCATTTTTGTGTGGCTCGAGCGAGACAAACAACTCAACACAAAACATCATCACCATGGCGTCCGCTACAGCTCTGCAGCCGCTAAGAAACTATATTCGACAAAACATAGGTCATCTCCGTGCAACTCCATGTTTGCTGATTTCGTCCTCACCGCCTCCGTCGATATCAACCGCAGTTGCAGGGACCAAGAACCCAGATGGGTTATCAAAAGATGAAAAACAGCAACAACAACACAAGCAGCAACTAAAGTTCCAGCAGCAGCAAAATGACCCCAAAACGCATGCGTTTGTCCAGAGAAATATTCAGTCCATTCAGTTGGAATTTAATTTGCGTACTGTACCGTGTACCATCAGCTCTGCGTTCCCGACAACCGAGAGTGTCAATGAAGCCGTTTCGCTTGCCAAACGATTTGGGTTGAAAGAAGGACAATTTGGTTCCGGTGATGGGCTTATAATTGGAATTGGTTCAGGAGCTGCTATGGATTTAGCAAAAGCTGTGGCCGATTCCTTGTTTGGCAATATATCATCCTGCAACGATGGCAATCAACAAGAAGGAGGTTCATTGGTATTGGCACCTTCTACTCTAGGTGGCTTCATGGCAGCATCATCAAACACTCCATCGCTATTGTTGGATACAAAAGAGGAGATGATTTTACCTCATTTGACTTCTTCATGGACGGCAGCGCTTGGTGGGCATTGTAGGCAAGGTACCGTTGTGACAATGGATCAACAGTTGTCGCTACCACCTCTTTATTATCCGCTGCAACCGCCCAAGCGTTCTGAATCTTTGCCTGGGCCGTCTATGGCACACTATGCTGCCGCAATGTTGTCGATATTAATAGACGTGGCTCGTGCACTAGACGAAAGCACTACTCAACAACCCATAGATACGGTTCTTCTTGAAGATATGAAAGCAGTTGCGTCGGCATCAGCTTCCGTTCTGAAACTTGCTGCAAAAGAGGCGAATGAAAGCAACAGCACTGTTCAGGAAGGAGATAGCTATGCAACTGCGCAGCAGCATCTTCTTAGCGCTATACCTCGTTTGTCATCAGTTGTTAACCAATGTTCTCATCTTACACACGGTTCATCAGTACCACAAAGTTTGGCGAATGCATTGCTGCCTCAATATTTTCCCAGCTGTCACTTGGTAACGTATTTGGCTTGCATTCTGCCAGGTTTGTGTGAATCTTTAGCCACTCAACCAGCTTCAAATGTTCAGGGTAAAGTATCCGTAGTGGAAGAGTTGACCAAATCCATCTTCAGCTGTATCGATGATGGAGGAAAAACAGATGGCAAAGTACAGGTAGCCTCACTTCTATCTTGGGCATCACAAATTACAGAGGAAACAGCAATACCAACCATGGCAAGTTTGGCTTTTGGAACTCCTGATATCAATACGCTGACTGGTTCCTTAGATTCATACGATGCATTGGTGGGAAGCATGACTGGAGCGAATCCTGGAATTCGGGCATCAATCGATGACTTTGCCGTGATGGAGGATGTTTTACACAGAAGCTTAAATAGATAAGGGCAACACAGGTCTAGCAGTGTGACTGGATTGCTAAAACGATTCACTATAAGATGTGTCTTATAACTTATTCATCCCTTTCGTATATGCGTCTATACCACCAGTTCAATGGTCAATCGTTTCAATTGAAAGAGGGGGGGGCGCTCAGAGATTAGCCTATTGTCGTACCCCGGTAAGGGTTTGGGTGTAGGCTTTCAGCTATCAAGCTGAGAGACACTCGTCATTGCTGTTATTGAACTTTACCTCGCATTTTGACCCACGCATTGCTGCGTGAGGAAACACGAGGGGAAGAAACAATATCACTGAGTGGGTGATGGGCGAGCCCGCGAGTGACGATGGAGGCCTGTCTCCGGGTCAAAACTTGTAGCGTGACAAGAGTACGTTGCGGGAATAATTCATTTTGCCACTTGCTCTATGCAACCTCGCTTTATGATTGACAGTATTGTACTTGCATGCAACAAGAACTTCACGTCTGATGGGCCTCTCAAAGGGTGAATTTATCTATATCTATAGTCATCGCATTGATATCTGTCAATCCAGCCAACATGTCTACTGCATGCAGTACTGTTTCCCAGATCGCACTACCTCTTCCTCTTGAAGTGTTGTGCTATTGCTAAGGTCCTCAAGAATCTGGATATGTGAATTTTAGATTTACTCTGGAGAATTAACCATGCTACAAAATTCTGCTGCAGATCCTCCTGCAATATAGCCAGTTGACCAGCAGCCCATAAAGTTAAAGCCTCCTGTAACTCCATCCACGTCCAAAACCTCTCCAGCCATGAACAAGCCTGGCCGAATTTTACTCTCCATGTTCGTTAACTGTACCTCTTTCAAGAAAATTCCTCCTGCAGTAACAAACTCTTCCTTGAAGCTACTGAAGCCTGTAGTTTTTAGCGGAAATGATGCCAGGTTATTCGCAAGAGAGCGGATCATTGCTTTGGAAGCATCACCCCAAACAAGATCAGGCGATATGGACGAATGGCTCACAAGCGCTGCCCAAAGACGTTTTGGTATAATTGGTGCATTTGGCGTCTCATTGGTGGATGTGTCATCGTTCTCCTCTATACTTTCCGTCACGAACAATGGACAACCAGTAGCCACTCGTCGCTTAGGTATCAAACGTGTCATTTCCCACAAAGCATCCATCAAGATATCCTCACTGCCACCAGTACTACCAAGTCGTCGTTGTTGTTCTTCAAACTTTGGACAGAAGTGTAGCTTCACTTCACAATTGTATTTGACTGCATGGAATTCTCTAGCTGCAAACGCTGACAAACGTAACGTAGCTGGCCCAGAGATACCATGGTGGGTAATGAGTAGGGGACCTTCTTGTGTGATGGCTGGTGCCTTTTTCTTTCGTTTCTTCTTTTTGGGCTTGGATGCCTCATCATTACTTGCTGGTTGTTCAGTCAAATCATCCGCTGATGGTGGCTTCATTTCATCACTCACCGTCAATGTCAGTCGAGCCGTTTGTACTGATAATCCTGCAAGACCATGGAACGTACCTCCCTCTCGCACCAATTCCTTAGTATCAAAGGTAAATAGCGATGGAACAGGTTTGATAACTTTGTGTCCCAACGAACGAGCAATTTCATGTCCAATAGGGAATGATCCCGTAGCAAGTATGAGTGCATCAAAGTATTCTTTCGATTCCTCTTTTGCTGCTGTTGCTGATCTAGAAGAGACATTGATTGCAAAGTTGCCATTATCATGGTTGTTGTTGTCATCAGAAGAATCAATCCATTCCACACTTGAAATCTTAGATTTGGTACGAACCTCAACACCAGCCTTAATGGCAGCATGTGTTATAGTATCAATAATAGTTTGTGAATTGTCCGTTACTGGAAACATCCTCCCATCACTTTCAGTCTTGAGCTCTACTCCCCTGGATGTGAACCAATCATATGCATCATCCGGTGTAAATCGTTTTGTATATAGACCACGCAATTCTTTATTCCCTCTAGGGTAAGAAGATAGTATCTGAGGAAGGGGCTTTGTCACATCGTGCATTACATTGCATCGTCCACCACCGCTGATTCTAACTTTGGACATTGTTTTGGAAGTGCCCTCGAAGACTACTACGTCGCATGTGGAGGAGGATGCATCTGCTGCTGCCGTGGCGGCAAACATGCCGGAGGCGCCGCCGCCTATCACTGCTATTCTACGTCGTCGTGATGTAGCATTATCACTGTTACTGCTGGTAGACATCAACATTGATGATGTGCGCAACATCAATTGATGGGACACATTGTGGCGATGGTAGTTTTGGAAGGAACAGATTCGCTTCATCATTTGAATGAACATCAGATATCTGATACACTTCTTCATGTTGTTTCAAGAACACGTTTCTATCTCTGCCTTGGACTAGTCGTCTTTTCAGTGCACCATTGCAAAGATATCTAAGGATGTTCACTTTGATTGGATCGTAGATCGTAGATAAATGTTGTTGTTGATCTTTGCTGTTGTTGACTTGTGTCACTTGTCACTTGTCGGACTTTTACACATGTTTTTACACACACAAAACGAGAAAACATGAAAACCTTCAATCTTCAATGATCAAACGACCATGACCTTTATTTTATTTTACCTGCATATGCGCCCCATGTTCATAATTAGTTAGACACAACATGGCCGATCACAGCAGCGATGAAGAGTCGTCCGACTCAGACGTAGCAAGTATACAATCCTCTCACTCAAGCGGCTCTTCGTACAGCCGCCAGTCGAGCAGATCAGCAGATTCAAGTAGCAGAGGAGGCGGGTCTGTATCTGTAGCTTCAACTAGATCCGATGATTCCAGTCGATCGGCAGCCTCCAGTAGGTCATCGCGGTCGAGATCGTCATCAAGATCAAGTAGTAGTAGGAGTAGTAGAAGATCGTCGGTTGCGTCTCGTTCAGATGCCCTGTCGTTTGATATTGAAGATGCGGCAGCGGCGGCAAGTATAGCGTTAACCCAAGATAATCATGGGCAAGAAGAAAGCGATACAGATCATAGTGATGATGACAGCGTATCTTCTGGTCCACCCACATCAGCTAGTGATAGTCGAGATGGGAGCCGAAGTCCCTTTACCGAGGCGGAGAGTCAACAAAGTAGATCCGAAGTGAGTAGTGTAAATATGGGAGAGGGAGAAAAAATAGTGTTGAACAGGAGGAATGGTCATTTATCACCTCAATCATCATCCGATCATCATAATCGTCAGTATCAAAATGGTCGTTCGATGTTGACGCAATCAATGGTAGCGGCAGCAGCAGAAAATCTACCAAGAAATGAAGTCATAATCCCTGGCTTAACAGACTCAATGAAAAGAGCAGCAAAAGAAGCGGAAGAAGACAATTTACTAGCAACAAACAATGAAGGCAGACGAGTCGCTGGTGGTATTTTAACAGACTCAATGATAGCAGCAGCAGAAGCAGCAGCAGCTGAAAATTCACCACCAAGAAATGAACGCAAACGAGTCCCTGGCGGTCTGTTAACAAGCTCAATGATAGCAACAGCACCAGCTCAAGATTCACCAGCAAAAAATGAAGGCAAAAGAGTCCCTGGTGGTCTGTTAACAAATGCAATTCTAAAAGCAGCAGCAGAAGCAGAAGAAGACAATTTACTAACAAACAATGAAAGTAGACGAAAAAGAGCCCCTCTTAAATTGACGAAATCAATGATAGCAGCAACAGCAGAATTAGCTCCAACGCCATCGCCACCAACAGAAGAGAAACGAGTCATGGAAAGGGATGAGGTGATTGGATCTACAATTGAATTGCCCACACTACCTTTAGAGACAAAATATATCCAGATAAAATTGATGGACCCAACAAATAATGATGATGCAGCGGCAGAACCAATCTTTGTGACAATGAAGATAGAAATCCCAACGAGTCAAGAACCGTCATGGAGTAATATTGACACAAGTGTTGGTATGGGACAAACTGTTCAAATGTCATTCCTAGAGGATTATGATCAGGGGAGGCCAATCAAAATGCAAGGCAAACGTGTTGCAATAACACATGATGAATCGGATAGGGAACGAATAAAGACAGAAACAGAACAGATTCTAAGTGAAGTTGCAGAAGAGTTGTCCCCAGATGATATTGTCGAAAGAAAGAATTATGGAACCGAAGCAGTACAACCGAAGAATCAATATCCTGTTTCATTTGAGCCCAACAGCAATGGTCCAATAAGAAGAATATCATCAGCTGAATTGAAACAAAGAAGAAGAGCATCAATTGACAATGTTCCAGAGGAGTTCCAAAACAATCGTCCCGCATTAGTAAGAAGGAGATCATCAGTTGAATTGCTATCAAGGAGATCATCATTTGCAGATGTTACAGATGAGCATCAAAACAATCGTCCGGTAAGAAGGGCATCATCAGTTGAATCATTTCTTCGTGCGTCAATTAACAATGTGTCAGAGGAGCGTCCAAGCAAACGTCCGATAAGAAGGAGATCATCAATTGAGTCGTCATCTGTTGAATCATCATCAGTTGAGTCACCACCAAGAAGGAGATCACCAGTTGAAAATGTTAAAGAGGAGCAGCAAAACAATCGTCCGGCATTAGTAAGGAAATCATCAGCTGAATTGAAACAAAGAAGAAGAGTATCAGTTGACAATGTTCCACAGGATCTCCAAAACAATCGTCCGGCACTAGTCAGAAGGAGATCATCAGTTGAATTACTTGGCACATCGGAGCACTCACGCAATCGTCCGATAAGAAGGAGATCATCAATTGAATCGTCATCAGTCGAATCATCATCAGTTGAGTCATCACCAAGGAGACCACCTGTTGAAAACGTTTCAGAGGAGCATGAAAGCAATCGTCCGACAATAGTCAGGAGGAGATCATCAGCTGAATTGAAACAAAGTAGAAGAGCACCAGTTGACAATGCTCCAGAGGAGCAGCAAAACAATCGTCCACCACTAATGAGAAGGAGATCATCAGTTGAATTACTACCAAGCAGGAGATCATCAATTGAATTACAATCCGTAGCACCCAGCGTAGAGAGTTTACCAACTCCCGAAAAGGGTCTACAACCATTCACAATTCCCTCACTCATCACTTCTACCGCCACCAAATCCGATCCAAATCAAAAAGTTGGTCTCGCCTTTCGTAAAACTGGTGGAGCCAATACCGTCATTATCGATAAGATTACGCCAACATCTCCATTCCAGGGTAGTGACTTACGAGAGGGCCATGAAATCTTGTGCATCAATGGGCAACGTGTACGTACCGCTCGAAGTGCTGCTGAAGTTGTGAGGGAGAGTCGTAATAGTTTAACATTGGTGGTTAGTAATGCGATACGACCACCTGGGGCGATGTATACAATGGTGTCAATTGTCGATCATCGTCATCAAGATGCATCATCTTTGGACAAGAAGGATAATTATGTGGCAGGGATGTACTTCAAAATGAAGAATGGATTAGTACAACTCATGAAAGTTGACGAAGACAGTCCCGTGGTGGCAACATCGATGAAGGTAGGAGATTTCATTTTAGCTGTGAATGGCAAGGTGGTTGGATCAGTATCCAAGGTTGTGGATGCATTTGTTGACAGTGCAAGAGAGGAATTTATTCCAGTGCTGTATTTCAATATGCGTAGTCTACGAGCTACTTTGGTGGATACAAACGTTGGAGATCGTTGGGAAAAGGAATGGTCAGATAATTATGACGAGTGCACAATACTTTCGCCGGGATCGCCTGGCCCATTGATTTTAAGGTTTAAGGAGGATGGCAGATGCGATCTAGTAGATCCATCGCAGAAGAGTAATGGCAAGACGCTAGTTGTGTCTCCAGACCATCCTCTCCAGCCAGTTGTCGAAGCCATTAACTATGGTATCATTTGTTTACTGTCGGCCATCCGAGAGGGAGTAAAAATTTCAAGTTCTTCAAACGGGCGAAATGCAAGCAAGTCTCCAAGCAGGATTCAAGAGGTGAAGCAACGTGGCAATGACAAATTGGCTGAGATGTTGGATTCAGGTCTGTTGACAGAAAAAGAATACAGAGCAATCAAATCAAGGCTTCGTGATTCGAAACTAGTCGAGTAATTTGTATTCTTTATGATAAATTTATTCATATGAATTGCTGCCTACGCTCATTTCTCCTTTGCACACCATAGTTTCTCAATAAAATGATGACAAGTCTACTCAGAGGAATCGCAAAGAATAACCCAGCATAAAACCTAAGGATCTTAAATAGACCCAAGATGAGAAATGACGCAGCAACTATCAACGTATCGCTACCTTGGCGTTTTCTCTGCCTGGAACTTCCCGATACAGCAGTAGCGGCAGCGGCAGCCACGGGCAATTGGAGTAATCCTCCTGGCGACAGCGCATTCTGAATCCAAACAACTCCAACGAAATTCAGTAGCCCTAAGAACACACACTGTCCAAACTGTTGGCGAGATAGCTCAGTGAGGACAAAGAACGGTTCATAAAGATACAACGGGGTGCCATCAGACGATGACGAAGTAATAGAATACGAAGTGTCTTCGTCTTCCTTGTACAAAATTGATGACATATCGGAGGACGAACCAGCAAACTCAGAACTTCCTAGTGAGAAGAGCTTCTGCGCTGTGGCGTTGATGTCATGGTTCATTTCAGCCATGAGTTCTGGGAAACAAAATCGTGCTTCCATACAATTACCACTTCCACTATCACTGTCAACTGGCTTTCCATTGAAATAAGTGACGATTTTCATGGCTTCACTCATAGCCGACGCATCGTCTGCAGACTTGGGAGGATTGTCAACGTAGGGCAAAAGTTCTCGGAGAGAGACGCCATTGCCACCCGAAGATGATGATAATGCAATGATGATTGATGCTCTAAATTTCCACCTCTCTAGATCTCGCCGAGATGTATTAGATGTGTTACCACCCTCGTCATCACTTGGTCCAAACAGAAATTCGACTGCAATCGAGAGTAATCCTCGCTGCTCGTTTGTACGGTTCAGAGATGTTGATTGTGATTGTTGAGTGTCATTGTCATCACCCCACGTTCCTCTTCTCATCATGGCTATACCATCCATATCATTGTTGTATGTGCTTCCTCCCCATCGCCTAGCAACTTCTCCTCCAGGTCTCCATCGTCTGCTCATCCTCCCCATTCTCATCCAAAAGAAGATATGCATGGGATTTCCACAACATACGCTCATCATCATGGCCATATCTCCTGCAACTTCACGGAGGAATGGGTCTTGGTTTCCTCCCATGCTACCTCCACAGATGGCATAGAGCCATAAGATTTGTCTCAGCTCAAAGAATAGAAAGCGTACTCGATGCATCAACGGGTGGTTTCTATGTCCACCACCACCTCCATGTCCACCTCGAGCCATGGCAATGACTGCAGCCACAAGCAAACAAATGCCAGCAATAATCAAAACTGCCAAAGAAATAATCAGCCCAAACGCAGTAAATATTTTGGTCGCTTTGACAATACCAATCGATAGTGTCTGAAGTCTTTGCTTGAAATCTGCATTCCGCCTATGTCGCAATGCTCGCTTCTCAAAATCATGTGGAAACGTAAACACCATCGATGTAGCTGCTGCGGAATCTGGAAGCTCCACCTTTTCAAAAACAAATGATGCACCATCTTCTCCACCCCCAACAGCGGCTAATAGGCCACATAGCTCACGTGTGGCATCTTCGATACTTAGGCCGAGTGATGATACGAGTTGGGCTGGTCGAACGACGTGGCAGTGTTTGTCTTCGTTGTTTTCAGATGAGCTTTTTCGGACTAGTTCGAGTATGTCTATGTCTGGTGCTGCGGCGAGATGCTCTCCTTCTTCGTCTGATACTTGGTTGCTGATTTCCATGGTGCTGCGGCTGGTATTATGAGTGAGGTCGTCCCGAATAATTGAAACTGCAATAAACATGCCCGCCGAGTCATTTCATTCAGATCTTGGATTTGGATCTTCCTCTTCTCCTTTCCCTTCTCGCCCATCCCTCGCGACTCAGATCGAAGATGCGAAGCGAACGCTTTTTACTCCGAAGCGAATGCGAATCAAATGGTTTGATGCAAAGGATACAATGAACACCCCATTAAACAACAACATGAAACGAATTGCAGTTTGCGTCTATACAACAAATGCAGCAGAGGTCATTCGGGCGGTCGAGATTGCCTCCGCTATCGCTCGCTTGCATCACGATGATTCAGTCATCACATTCTTTACATATCGCGGGAACTCGCCTGGGGGTAAGAAGCGTACCGTAGATTATGAGCATCTCACCCAAGGCTTTGATGTCAATTACTTTGGAGGAGAGGATATAGTTCTAGATGATGCCATGTGGCGAGCATTCCGACAAGCAGAGCTCAATCGCGATGGAATCTTTCCGCCTCCCTACGACGTATGTGCTACAAAGTATCTGCGAGCAGTTATTGACACATTGACCGAGTATCAACCAGACATCTTAGTTTATGGGCTGTTTCCTGAAGTTTCATTAGCTGCTGCTATACAAGGATGGAAAAGTGTATCCTTTTCAGCTATAGAAAGGAACAGTTATATGAATTGGCTAAGCCGAAACAGTGACACCTTAACAAAAATTGGCGTACAACCAAGCAATGGGTCGAAGCTCAAGAATCCATGGAGAGTGATTCAAAATGCAGCAGTTGAATGTGGGCTGAAATTGAAAGACCCTCTTGATTTCATGCACGCAATCTGTCCGTCTCGTACGGCTCTTTGTGATTTTGAGTGTTTCTACGATAAAGAGAAGCTTGCACCAGGAGTCACTATAGTTGGGCCGATCATTTCGTCCACTACCAACTCCTCGTCTTCCACTATGCAGCAAATCAAAGCATTCCTTCAAAGGGAGGATATCGGCAGTATCAAAGTTCTTTTCAGTATGGGAAGCTCAGGCAAAGCACAAATCTTTGTCGAGTGTCTCAAGGCACTGAACAATGCAACGCCAGGAGAATTTCGATCCGTAGTATTGGTTCCTGCATGTCTGCATGATTCGCACTTGGTAAATGAAATCTTGTCTACTGCCAAGAACAACAACGACATCCTCATCGTGAAGGGCTTTGTCCCTGTCAGGCCAATACTAAAGCTGGTTGATGTTCTCATTTGTCATGGCGGACAACTAAGCGTCCAGTGCGGGCTTGCAGGAGGTTTACCAATTGTAGGAGTGCCAACACAAGCTGATCAATGTTTCAACTTACAAAACGTTGAGGAATGCAATGCAGGTCTTTGCGTTTTACCTGTTGATTGGAAAGAGAAGCGGATTCGCGAGGCTCTACGTTGTGTTGGGAATGAAATGTCATACAAAAGAGAAGCACTCAAGCTGCAACATGAGTTCTTCCAAGATGGTGGAGGTGCAGAGCAAGTAGCATCGCTGGTTTGGTATACAATGGTTAGCTAGAGTAACTATATCTCTGAGTGGTTTAAAGTAATTCATCTTCGACATCTCGTATTTCTTTCAGTAGTGCCTGCAGACGCATCTTCTCCTCTTCCGGTGGACTGTTCACCAAAACGGTTTGATATGCCGCTCTTGCAGCTCCCGCCAATGTATGAATCCCAACTTTTGCATCAGATGTAATGTTTGTGTTACAATGTGGCAAGAAGCCATGAATTGAGAGTATGTTCTTATGACAGGTCTCGACCAAATTCGTTGGGATTGCCAGTGCTCGCGCCTCAATCTTCGCCTTTTCATCTTCCGGCACTGATTCTTTCCATGTCCTTTGTAAATCAGTATAGGCTTCTGCATCGTCATCTGCAGCTTGAAGAAATTCCGTAACATCCATGGCGGATTGTAGCGCCACCGCTTTTTCTTTGGCACCGCTCTCCGCATCCTTCTTTCTAGTTGTATAGGCAGCTGCCATGCTCGCCGCAGCGTTGCCGAT
>Ga0209652_1002259_pt1 | contig 15057 bp, 15 predicted proteins | sample SaaInl74LU_5_DNA_FD_184641 | JGI IMG/M metagenome (GOLD analysis project Ga0209652, IMG submission 184641) | Marine microbial communities from expanding oxygen minimum zones in the Saanich Inlet - ESP_74LU_5_DNA (SPAdes) (version 2) | ecosystem: Environmental > Aquatic > Marine > Intertidal zone...
ACGGCCCCCATGACAGCGGGGTCCCTCAGATGCAGGGGTTTTGCGACGCTATGGTCGGGGCCCATGCCGTCGTCGATGGCATTCACAAGGCCCGGCAGGCCGCATGATCGACGCAAAAGCGCTGGAGGGGCATTGGCGGCGCAACTGGATCAAAGCCCCCGGGTTCTATGACGACACCACCCGGGTCGACTGGCTTCAGGCCCCCGATGGCTATGTCGACATGCGCCTGCCCTTCGACCTGCCCGATCTGACTGGGGTGCAGGCGCTGGCGGAGCTGGACACCCCAACCCTTGCCAGCCTGATGCGGTCCGAAGGCTTTGCAGGAACGATCAAGGTCGTCGATGCCGTTTGCACATGGCACCGGGCGATCAACTGGCACGGAACACCCCAAGGCCCGGACGTGGGTGCGATGCGCTGGGACGCAGCCGGCCACCTGATCGAAACCGGTGTCCACGCCGACTATGTCGAGGAATGGGCAGATATGGAAAACTCCGCCCTGCACTATCGGCGGCTGGTCAGCGGGAACCGACAGATGCATGTCTGCTGGTCCGCCAGCGGTTTCCTGTTCGGCATCGGGACCTCTAACGCACCTGCGACCGCCCCCCTGATCGCCGCGCTACAAGCCGGGCAAAGGCCGGTGGCGCAGCTTGAGGAGCATTTCCTGGGCCTCTTTGCCATGGGCGAATGGGAGGGTGCCGCGGGCCTCGTCCGCTCGGCCACTTCGCCCACGATGGTAGGGCAGCCCTTTCCCGGCCCTGACAGTCTGGCCAAAGGGGTGTTCAGGACGGTGCGGTCCGATTTTCACGGCGCGCCTCTGACCGAGGATTGGTCGGGCTAAAGTTCCCAGATCGACAGGTAGTGGTTGCAGATCTCGGTCAGTCGCGCCTTGCCAAAGGCCTGGTCATGCCCACCGTGGACCCGCGTCACAGGCAGGCTTAGAAGCCTGCGCAGGGTAGCGGCATAGTCCGGCACGCTCATGGACGGGGCCTGATAGATCAAAGGACCGTCATAGACTGCATCGGCGCCGAACAGTGTCCCGCTGTCATGATCGAACAGACCCACCTGACCAATGGAGTGGCCCGGCAAATGCAGCACCTCTGCCTGCCAGTCGCCCAGATCGATGATGTCGCCATCCCGGACAAGTTCAGTCGCCGGCGCACCCTTGAGACGATAGCGGTCTAGGTCATAACCGGGATAGGGGATCGCATCGACAAGGGCGGGCCAGAGGACCGGGTAGCCGGCCTGTTTGAACATCGCGATGGCGGTTGCGGACAAATCAGCACTGCGCAAGCTATAGGGCGCGGGATCGGCCTGTTCCTCGGCCTCCAGCGGATGCACAAGCCTTTCGGCAAACTCATGCGCCGCACCGATGTGGTCGACATGGGTATGGGTCGACAACAGCACCAGCGGCTTGTCCTGCGACTGGCGGAGGCTGTCGACATAGGACCTGAGGGGCGCAATCCCCATACCGCTGTCGATCAGCAGGTCCCGTTCGGACCCTTCGACAAGGTGCATGTTCGCCGAAAAGATCGGGTGGACCCTTGGTTCGGTGATGACCGTGATCCGGTCATCCAGCCGTTCGGACATGTACCAGGGGTTCGCTACGGGAAAATCGTCGGAGACATTGGTCAATTGACAGTTCCAATTGGTCAGGGAGGCTAAAGAACCATGGCAGGCCGGGCCCTTTGCGAAAAGGCTTTGGCCGGCATTTCGCCCATGTTTGCTGGCCTTTCAGGGCCAAGCGGCTGCCCTTTGCCTAAAATTCCCGCTCGGCGATCTGGACCCCTTCTGCAATCGCAGCCGAAGGGTAGAGGATGATCCGATCTCCCGGCACCAGCCCGGTCAGGACCTGTGCGTTCTGCCCGTTGTTGGGGCCAAGGCTCACGGATTGCGTTGCGGCCACCCCGTCCCGGTCGACAAACACCGCCCAGCCCTCGCCTGCCCGAAACAAGGCGCTCGCCGGGACCTGCACTGTCTCGGCCTCTTCCCAGACCACGATCCGCGCCTCGACCCGGTAGCCATGGCCCAGACCCGTCCGCTCTGCCGCAGGGCTGGTCAGCGCGACAGTGACGGGAACCCGCTGTTCCTCAACCCCGAGGGCCGAGACTTTGGTGATGGCAAAAGGATCGATCCGGGCGACGACACCTGAAAGGGCAGTGTCCCCGCCCCAGTCGTCAATGATGACCGCGTCGTCCAGACCGACCCGGACCGCGTCCGAGGATATAAGTTCCACCACCACTTCAAGGTCGTTGGCCACATCCCCGATCTCCATCACCGGCGTCCCGGCCGGCAGGGTGGTTTCGCTTTGCTGCAAAATCCGAAGGATGCGGCCATCCGCGGGGGCATAAAGCGGGATATCAGCCGTTTCTCCTCCGATCGCCTCGGCCAGCCGGGGATCTTCGAACCCCAGAAGCTGGGACTGGGCATTCGCAAGATCGGCCTCTCGTATGGCGATGGCGGCGGCGGCGGTGTCGACGGTGGTGATGGCAATCCGGTAGTTGCCTTCGGCCCGGTCAAGGGCGGCCTCGCTGACCAGATCGCTGGCGGCAAGCTGGCGGGTGCGGGACAGTTCGCTTTCAGCCACATCCCGCGTGGCGATAGCAGCGTTGAGATCGGCCTGCGCCATCCGCACCGCAGCCTCTGCCGCCGTCACCGCCGCCCGCGCCTGTTCGCGGGTGCGGATATCGAGGGCGGCGGGGTTGGTGGGCAGCATATGGGCCACCACGGTTTCACCCCGCACAACCGTGTCACCCGGGGACACCTCGACTCGCTGCAAACGGCCCGCCACGGGAGTGGAGACCATGTAGGGCTCGCTCACTTTCGTCCGGCCCTCTTCGTCGATGGTCAGCATCATCGGGCCCTGTGACACCACCCCCAGATCCACCAGAACCGGGCGCGGCCAGAAGGCTGCCGCCAATGCCGCCGCGATCAGCAGCAGGGCCGCCCCGACCAGCACCAGCCGCGATCTTGATCTGCGTCTTGTCATCCCATCATTCCCGTCGTTTCAATGCCTCAACAAGGTCCGAGCGGTTCAGGTCCCGTACCACCAAAAGCCCCGATACAAAGGCGGCCCCCAAAACCACAAGCATCGCCGATCCATAGCTTACCGGATCAAAGAGGGCCGGTATTTGATACAGCTCAGTCGAAAACCCCGCCGCGATGCCAAAGGAGAGGTAGTAGCCCAGCACCCCACCCAAAGGCAGGGCGACGAACACCACCACCGCCAGTTCGCCCAGCAGCACAAAGGCCGCCTCGCCGCTGGTAAAGCCAATCACCCGCAGGCTGGCCAGATCCCGCTCCCTCTCGGCAAAGGCGATGCGGGCGGCGTTGTAGACGATGCCGAAGGTGATGATGAAGGCCATCGCCCCCATGACATAGCGCACCGATCCAGCCCCGGTGTCCATAATCTCGACAAAGGCATCATGGGCCTGCGCCTTGACGCTGACCCCAACGACGGTCGGCATGTCCCGCAATTCGGCATAGACCGCCTCGGCCCGCACCGGATCCAGCGTCAGGGCCGCGCTTGTCACCCGCCCCGGTTCGCCCAACAGCGCATTGAGGGCGGAAAGGTCCATATAGGCGGGTGATCCAAGCAGGGTCTGGGCGATACCCGCCACCGGCACCTCAAGGATGGGTTGCCGCCCTTCACGCAGGTCAATGCGGACCATGTCTCCGGGCCGCAGGTCCAGCGTCTGGGCGATATAGACCGACAGGACGATCCCCCGCTCGGGCAAGGGGATCGGCGCCATATCCGCGTCAAGCGCCCGGTTAAGCCGGGGGTCGGGCGGCAGGCCCGTCAGCACGCCGCGAAAACTGTTGCGACCGTTCTCGAACACCACAGGCACATGGCGCATCCCTTCGACATGGGTGACACCCGGCAGACGGCCAAGCTCGAACAGGGTCTTGTCGCTGACCGGATGGGTAAAGCTGACCGTGGCATCGCTGCGATCCACGACCGAGAAGGTCAAATCGATCGTCCGGTCAAAACCCGCGTAGATCGTGATCATCGAGACCGACAGGGCCATGCCGGTCGCGATCCCGATCATTGCGCCCGCCATCCTCGCGGGCTGGCGCAGGATACGGCGCAGAACCATCCGGCTGGGCTGGTCCAGCCGACGGGCAAGGGTACGCCCCATCTGCCCGGCTCGGACATAGTTGGCCGGTGCAGGTGGGCGCATCGCTGCCGCCGGATCAAGGGCAAAGACCCGGCGCAACACGAACAACCCCCCGGCCGAGGCGGCAAGGATACTGGCCGAGACGCCGATGACGAAGGAGGCAGGGTCAAGCTGGAACACGAGGAAGGGAAACTTGAAATAGATCAGGTACATCCCAATCATCATGCGGCCCGCCGCGATGCCCGCCAGACAGCCCGCCAGCGCACCGCCCGCGGCAATGGCGAGGATCATCTTGAAGTAATGCGCCCCGACTTCGGCATTGGTATAGCCAAAGGCCTTCATCAACCCGATCTCTTCGCGTTCGGACTGCACCATCCGGCTCATCACGATGTACAAAAGGAACGCGGCCACAGCGAGGAAGATGGGCGGCACGCCCTTTGCCGCCGCCTCCAGCCCCGAGATTTCTTCTGACACAAAACGGTTGGAGGCCTGATCCTCGCGCCCATAGGCCCCCCGCCCGCCAAAGGGGTCCAGAAGGTCATCCACCGCCGTGATCACCGCGTCTTGCCGCGCATCACGGGTCAGCCCGATCAGAAGGTCGTTGAACGCCCCGTCCAGATCGTAGGTGGCGGCAAGGCTGGACCTGCTCATCCAGATGACCCCGAAACGGGCGTCGTCGGGCACCATCTCGCCGGGGGCGGTGGTATACAGAAACTCGGGGCTTTGGGCGAGGCCGATGATGCGGAAGGTCCGGCGCGAGCCGTTCATCGTGGCCCGCAGGCTGTCGCCGGGCAACAGGGCATGGGCCTTGGCAAAGCTTTCCAGCACGATCACGTCGTCCGCCCGGCTGCCATCCAGCATCCGCCCGTCAGTGAGGTAGATGTCGTTCAGGTCGGGCCGCCCCCTTTCAGGCAAGGACACCGCCTGCGCCTGTATGCCAAGCGCCTCGCCCGGCACCTCGATCAGGGCCCGGCCGACGATCCGGCTTTCCACCGCAGCGACACCGGGAAGAAGGGCAACCCGGTCGGCCATCCGGTCAGGTGCGCGGGCGACAGAGGCAAAGACATCGGCCAGCCGGTAGCGGTCGTAATAGGCCGCGCGCGTTTCGGTCAGCGATACGGTGAGGCCGGTCATCATGACCATCAGCATCACCCCCACCCCGATCACCGCGCCGATGGCCGCCCCCTGCCCCTTCATCCGCCACAGATCGCGGAGCAGCTTGTGATCCAGCGGGCTCACCAGGCGATCTCTTCCGGGTTCAGCTTGGTGGCGTTCAGGACCACCTCTCGGATGGCACCGTCGGCAAAGTGGATGACCCGGTCGGCCATCTTGGCGGTATGGGCGGCATGGGTCACCATCAGGATCGTCGATCCCAGCTGGTCGTTCACATCCTGCAGGACCTTCAGAACGGTGCGCCCCGTCTGGCTGTCCAGCGCACCCGTGGGTTCGTCGCAGAACAGAACCTGTGGCTGTTTGGCGATGGCGCGCGCAATGGCGACGCGTTGCTGTTCGCCCCCTGACAACTGGGCGGGAAAGTGATCGGCCCGGTCGGCCAGCCCGACCAGAGCCAAGGCATCGCCTGCATCAAGGGGGGCCTGCGCAATCTCGGTCACCAGTTCCACATTTTCGCGGGCGGTCAGGCTGGGCATGAGGTTGTAGAACTGGAACACAAAGCCCACGTGATCGCGCCGAAAACGGGTCAACTGCCGGTCGGTCATCTCGGACAGGTTGGTGTCATGAAACAGCGCCGTCCCGTCGGTGGCCCGGTCAAGGCCGCCCAGAATGTTCAGCAGCGTCGACTTGCCGGACCCCGAGGGACCCAAAAGGACAACGACCTCGCCTCTGGGGATCTCCAGATCGACACCGCGCAGGGCGTGGACTGCCGTATGCCCTTCTCCGTAGACCTTGGTGAGGCCTCGGGTGGTGAAGGCGGGGGATGTCATCTGGACGTGACCATCGGCAAAGTCCCTTCAGGAGTCGGTCCTGTTTTAGCCCCTTGGTAGCAGCAAGGCACCGCGATCCCAAGGATTTGCGAAGCGAGCGGGGCCAAAGTGTCACGAGCCGCCTCCGACGATGTGCCGTTGCAACGGGCACGGGGCCGATAAGCGAGACCTGACAGATTTGCACAACCATCAGGCAAAAGCCGTGCTAGGCATCGGCCACATTGATTCAGGTAAGTCCCCCAAATTGACCATCCCGCTGTCCCTGCCCAACCCTCCTGCCTTGTTTCAACCAGACCAGAAGCCTCACCCCTTGCGGGAGGCTGGCCATGATTGACGGGGCAACCGATCTGGACCTGTTTTCCTGGGCGGTCATCTTGACCGCACTTGCCCTTGGCGGACTTTTGAAAGGCGCGACAGGGGCGGGGTCGCCCGTGGTTGCCGTACCGGTGATGGCCGCCTTTATTGATGTGCGGCTGGCTGTGATCCTGATGGCGGCCCCAAACCTTGTCACCAACAGTTGGCAGATTGTGCAGTACCGGCATGCGCGGCTACCTGATCGATTCTCGCTCAAGTTCGGACTGGCGGGGGCCTTTGGAGCGATTGTCGGGACGGCGATCCTCGCCTCTGTTCCGCAGGACGCCCTGTCGATCCTCGTGGCGGTTTCTGTGGTCTGCTACATTCTGTTGCGGTTGGTGCGGCCGGGTTTTCGGCTGCACATGCCCCTTGCCCATAAGCTGGTCTGGCCACTGGGCGCCATATCGGGCGTGTTGCAAGGGGCGGCGGGGATTTCGGCCCCCGTCTCGGTGAGTTTCCTGAATGCTCTGGGCATCCCGCGCGACGCCTTTATCGTCACCGTCTCGTCGTTCTTCTGGGCGATGGCGCTAGTGCAGATCCCGACGCTGTTTTTCGTCGGCCTCTTGACCTGGGACCGGATGGCCATCAGCGCCATCGCACTGATCCCGCTTTTGCTGTTCATGCCAGTGGGCAACTTGATCGCGGCACGGCTGTCGGCCAAGGCCTTTGACACCGTGGTCCTTGCGCTGCTCGCAGCGCTTGCCGCGCGGCTGATCTACGCCTCCCTGACCTGAGGACCCCAATGCCAAGCGACGCAAACCGATCCCCAAGGTAGATTTCCAGTTGTGCAATCGTTCGCAAAGCTGTCAAATGCCGCAAATCACACTCATAGCTTCAAGGTTGACCACAAGATGACCGACACGACCGGGACCCACCAGATCATCGCGATCGAAGAACACTTCATGGACCGCGACCTGGCCAAGCATTTCGGCCATGCCGCCGCCGATCCGGCCTCGCCCATCGGGGAACGGCTTTATGATTTTCTAGACATCCGCATCCGCGAGATGGACGCCGCCGGGGTCGACATGCAGGTCCTGTCGCACCAGTCCCCTGGCACCCAGCGGCTGGGTGCGGACGTGGCGGTGCAGGAATGCCAAGCGGTCAACAACGTGCTGGCCGCTGCCATCGCCGCGGCCCCCGACCGCTTCAGCGGTTTTGCCATGATCCCCACTGTCGATCCCGCCGCCGCCGCGGATGAGATGACCCGCGCGGTCGAAGAGCTTGGCCTGAAAGGCGCGATGATCCACGGCCTCAGCCACGGGCGCTTTGTGGACGAGCCTGAGTTCTGGCCGATCTTTGCCCGGGCCGAGGCTTTGGGCGTGCCCGTCTACCTGCACCCCGCCCTGCCCGACAAAACGGTGATCGAGCGTTACTACGGTGCCTACGCCAAAAGCCATCCGGGTCTGTTGCGTGCCGGTTGGGGCTTTGGCGTCGAAACCGGGACACAGGCTGTCCGCCTTGTCCTGAGCGGACTCTTCGACAAGCACCCGGATGTGAAGGTGATCCTGGGTCACCTTGGCGAAAGCATCCCCTTCCTGATGGAGCGCATCGACGAGACGTTTTCGCGCAAGGAAAACGAGGCCGTCGCCTTCCGCGAGACGTTCCTGCGCAACTTCCATGTGACGACCAGCGGCTTCTTCTCGGACTCGGCCCTGAAATGCTGCATCGAAGAACTGGGGGTAGAGCGCATCCTGTTTGCCATCGACTGGCCCTATGTCAAGAACGAGGATGGCGTGGACTGGCTGTCCAAGTTCGATATGGACCCGGCCGACAAGGACAAGATCTTTTCTGGCAACGCCAAGGCGCTTCTGGGGCTGTAAGCCCTGTGGTGCGCCCATCCAGCCATTGGCTCTGCCAGCACATGCTGGCATGATCCGGGCAAACAGCGGGGGCGGGCGTGATGCAATCAGAGGCGATACGGAACACGGAAACGGATGTTCTGGTGGTTGGCGGTGGCACCGCCGGGTTCGGTGCAGCCGTCGCGGCCGGCAGGTTGGGCCTGTCCGTCTGCCTGATCGAGGCCAGCAGCAAGGTCGGTGGTGTCATGGCCTTTTGCCCCGGCATGCCCTGGGGCGCTGCCTACCCCGCCGACGCCATCATCGGCGGCCTGATGGCCGAACTGACCGACAGGCTGGCCGCAATGACCCCGCCCGCTGCGGAAAAGCGGCCCTGCACGCTGGCCAACTTTGGCCCCGAAATCCACTACGACCCCGAGGCCGCGACCCTGACCATGTTCGAGATGCTCGAAGGGGCCGGGGTCGATGTCCGGCTCAACACCACCGCCATCGAACCAGAGATGGTCGGCGACCGCATTGCCCGCGTCACCTGCTATGACCGGCACGGACCGCATATGGTGACACCCCGGATCGTCATCGACTGTTCGGGGGATGGCGATATCTCGGCCAAGGCGGGGGTCCCCTATACGCTGGGCGATGGTAAGGGGAACATGATGGGCGTCACCCTGTCGTTCCACATGATCGGGGCGGACTGTGACCGGGTCTTTGCCGACCCTGACCCCTATTTCACGGCCCATGCAGCAAGGGGTATCGCCGAAGGCCGGCTGCACCCCGATCTGGCACAGCTTTACCTGATGCGGGGCTTTTACACCGACACGGTCTTTTGCAACTCTGTCGTCTTGCGCGGGGTGGACGGAACGGACCCGCCGGCGATCAGCCGGGCCACGCAGGAAGGCCGCCGCCGCTGCCACCAGCTTGCCCGGTTTCTGGTCGACAGCGTTCCGGGGTTTGAGGCGGCCCGCCTCTCAACGCTCGGACCCACTGTGGGGGTGCGTGAAACCCGCAAGCTTGATGGCCTTTACAAGGTGACCGGCAAAGACCTTGCCAAGGCAACCAAGTTTGCCGACGGCATCGTGGCCTGTGACAACCCCGTGGACGATGTGATGCGGGCGGGTGGCGACATGACCCATGACGCCATTGTGGCCCCCGGAGCCTACTATACCATCCCCTTCCGGGCCTTGGTGCCTGCACGGATCAGCAACCTGATGTTCGCCGGGCGCATCCTGTCGGCGGACCTCGTTGCCTTTGCCTCGGTCCGGGGGATGCCGCAGTGCATGGCGATGGGTCAGGCGACAGGAACCGCGGCGGCGCTGGCCTTGCGGACGGGATGTGCCGTGCAAGAGGTGGATACCGATGCCCTGGTCCGGTCCCTGCAGGAACAGGGGGTCAACGGGCTTGGGGGACAGCCCCTTGTGCCTCCGCAGCAGACGGATGCGCTGGCCCCAACGGCCTGACCGTCGCAGGTTCGATCCGCAAAGCCCTGAGAGCATTCAGAATAACGGCCACGTCGATCACCTCTTGCAAAAGCGCGCCCTGAACCGGCGACAGATAGCCAAGGGCCGCCGCCACCATGCCAACCACCGAAAGACCGATCCCGGCGACAACGCTTTGCAATGCGATCCGCCGGGCGCTACGGGCGATCTGCAATCCGGGCAACAGCCGGTCCAGATGATCGACCAGCAGGATCACATCCGCCGCCTCGGCCGAGGCCGCTGCCCCGCGTGCACCCATGGCCACGCCCAAATCAGCCGCCGCCAAGGCGGGGGCATCATTAATCCCGTCGCCCACCATCATCACCGCGCCATCCTTGCGCTCTGACAGGACCAGAAGCACCTTCTGATCCGGGCTAAGATCGGACCGCACCGCATCAAGGCCAAGGCCCGCCGTGACGGCCTTGGCCACCTCTGCCCTGTCGCCGGTCGCCAGAATGATCCGCTCAACCCCTTGGGCCCGCAGGCCTGCCAAGAGGTCGGCTGTCCCTCCGCGAAGGGCATCGGACATGACCAAATGGGCGGCAAAGCGGCCATCAATGGCCAGCGCCACCACGACCGACCCGGGCTCTGCTAACGGGGGACTGGGCTGTCTGCCGCCAAGTTTTGCGGCGACATAGGCGGCCCCGCCGACCAGAACCTTTCGCCCCTCGACCAGCCCCGACACGCCTTCGCCGGGGCTTTCAACTACATCCTCAGGGACCAGCAGGGGCAAACCACGGCCCCGGGCCGCCGCGACAATGGCCTGCGCAATCGGATGGCCAGAGGCCTGATCGAGGGTGGCCGCAAGCCGCAGAACCTCCTCTTCGGGGTCCTGACCATGCAGGTCGATCCGCACGATCTGGGGGCGGCCATCGGTCAACGTTCCGGTCTTGTCGAGGATCAGGGTGTGGATGCGGGCCATTGCCTCAAGCGGTTTGGCCCCTTTGATAAGCACACCGAAATGGGCGGCCCGGGACAGGCCCGCCACCAACGCCACGGGAACGGCAAGGATCAGGGGGCAAGGCGTGGCCACCACAAGAACCGCCACGGCCCGGATCGGATCACCACTGCCCCACCATGCCGCCGCGGCCAAGGCCACCGTCACGGCTAGAAACCAGAGCGAGTATTGATCGGCCATCCGCGCCATCGGCGCCTTGGACCTTTGTGCCACTTCGACCAGCCGGATGATGCCCGCATAGGTGCTGTCAGCGGCCAGATGGGTGGCGATCAGATCAAAGGCCTCGCCCGCGTTGGTCGACCCGCTCATCACCGCCTCGCCCGCCTGAAGGGTAACGGGAAGCGCCTCGCCCGTCAGGGCCGACTGGTCCAGCATGGCGCGGCCTGCCGCAATGGTACCATCGACCGGAGCCACCTCGCCTTGCCGGATCAGCAACCGGTCCCCAAGGGCAATGTCGTCCAGCGCGACATCCTCAAGCCCGCCATTCCGGTGCCGGGTCGCGCTGCGCGGCACGCGGGACAGCAGGTCGTGCATCTCGCGGCGGGCCCTGCCCTCGGCAAAGCTTTCAAGGAAAGTCCCGCCGGAATACATCAGCGCCACAACCGCCGCTGCCAGCGTCTCATCAAACAAGAGGGCCGCCGACATCGACAGGGCCGCCACGATATCAAGGCCAACTTCGCCTTCGCGCAAGCTTCGAACGATCTCGATCACCAACCCGATCATAACAGGCGCGACGCCGATCCGCCAGACGGCTCTGGCCAGATCAGGTTGCCCGGCAAAGTACAGGACAAGCCCCGACAAAAGGCCCACCAATGCCGTTATCAAAAGGACCGAATTGACACGCGCACGCGAGGGAAAGGTCATTATGGGAACGCTTTTCAAGGAACCAGAACCGGTCGGTGGGGTGCGCCGCATGCCCCAAAAGGGAGGCGAGATCGGGACACACGGCGCGGATCGTCAAATGAACACCAAACCCTTCTAGCTGAACAGAAATGACCCGCAATTGATCCAGATCAGTTGCCGGCTGTCAGTTTCTGCCAAGATACCCCCATCCAATTTGGCACCATTCCATTTGGCCCCAGGCCCGCAGCCCCCTCCGGGGACCGGCAAGGGTCGCAACCGCACCGCAGGAGCATTGATTTGAGCGTCGGCCCGCAACCAACAGACCAAGGCACCATACCGCACGCCCTTGGCGCCGGGGTGAGGTCATGACCGAAGACAGCGCCCCGGGTGGGATGATTACGGCTGTGCGCGGGCCGGTCCTTGATCTTGTGGTCGATGGCCCCTTGCCCGCCCTGCTTGAGGCCGTCCGCATCGGCAGCGGCAAATCTGCCATCATGGGCGAGGTGCAGGCACACCTTGATCCGTCCCACGCCCGCATCATCGCCCTGCAATCCACGCAGGGCATCGCGCGTGGAACACCGGTCTGGATGACCGGTGGTCCCCTTAGCGTTCCGGTCGGCGATGCGGTGCTTGCCCGCCTTTTTGATCTGATGGGGAACAACGGCGATGGGGGCGAGGTGGTGGCCGATGAGACCCCACGCCGCCCAATCCACCGCGACGGGCCCACGCTGGCCTCGCAAAACCGGACCACTGAAGTTTTTACCACCGGCATCAAGGTCCTCGACCTGTTGGCCCCCCTCGCGCAGGGGGGCAAATCGGCCATGTTCGGCGGGGCCGGTGTCGGCAAGACGGTGCTTGTCACCGAACTGATCCGGGCCATGGTCTCGCGCTATGATGGCATTTCGGTCTTTGCCGGTGTGGGCGAACGGTCCCGCGAAGGGCATGAGATGCTGCACGAGATGCGCGACAGCGGCGTTCTGGACCGCACTGTCCTTGTCTATGGCCAGATGAACGAACCTCCCGGCGCGCGTTGGCGGGTACCCTTGTCAGCCTTGACCATCGCCGAGTATTTCAGGGACGAAGAGCAGCGCAACGTCCTGCTTTTGATGGATAACGTCTTTCGCTTTGTGCAGGCGGGGGCCGAGGTTTCGGGCCTTTTGGGACGGATGCCGTCCCGGGTTGGATATCAACCCACGCTTGAGACCGAGGTCGCCGACATGCAGGAAAGGATCGCTTCGGTCGGCGGGGCCTCGGTCACCGCGATCGAGGCGGTTTATGTCCCGGCGGATGATTTCACCGACCCCGCCGTGGTTGCCATCAGCGCCCATGTCGACAGCAAGGTCGTCCTATCACGCGACCTTGCGTCCCAGGGCATTTACCCGGCTGTGGACCCGATCCGCACCACCTCGGTCCTGCTTGACCCGCTCGTCGTGGGTGAGGAACATGTGAGGATCGCAGGGCAACTGGCAGAAACTATTGAAAATTACCAAGAGCTGCGCGACGTCATCGCCCTTCTGGGGGTGGAAGAGCTTGGCCATCAAGAACGCCTTCTGGTGGGTCGCGCACGCCGCCTGCAGCGGTTCTTGACGCAACCGTTTTTTGTCGCCTCGGCCTTTACCGGGATGGAGGGGCGGTCGGTCCCCGTCGCTGAAACCGTCAAAGGATGTGCTGCCATTCTGGAAGGCGCCTGCGACGACTGGGACGAAAGCTCGCTCTACATGATTGGCAACCTTGAAGAGGCAGAGGCCCGTGAAATGGACCGCCGCGCAAAGGAGGGAACATGACGAACACGATGGAGCTATCTGTTTTCACACCGCTTTTTTTCATTCTGCACGAAGTCAACGTGACCTCGGTCCGGGCAGAAGACGCCGGTGGCGGCTTTGGCATCCTGCCCGGCCACGCCGATCTTCTGACGGTTCTCGATGCTTCGGTCCTGCACTGGCGGCGGGCCGAAGGGGGCTGGCACTACTGCGCCCTGCGCGGCGGTGTCTTACGTGTGATCGACGGCACCCGGATCGAGATTGCCTGCCGCGAGGCGATCCCCGGCGATGACCTGCCCACGCTTGAGGCACGGGTCAGGGAACACAGGGACAGACTGGATGACGAGGCCCGGCTTGCGCGCGGCGATCAGATGCGCCTGCATGCTCAGGCCATCCGACGCCTGATGCATGGGGCCGATCACGATCACGCGGCTCAGGACATGGCCGAGGCTTTCCGATGACCGATCCGGCCAGAAAACCAAGCACAGACAGAATACCCGGCGAGGACCGTTTGGCCGAGGCCGCCCGCCGCAGCCATGCCCGAGACGCCGCGGCAAAGAACGACCCAGAGCCATCCCTGGCTCGCCGCTTTGGTCAGATCGGGATTCTTGGCTGGATGATCGCGGGGCCAATGCTTTTGGGCGTTCTGGGCGGTCACTGGCTCGACCGCTTGATCGGCACGGGCATCACAATTTCAGCGGCCCTGACCCTTGTGGGGGCGGGCCTTGGACTTTGGTTTGCGATGCGATGGATGGGGGATCAATGATGGACCTCACACCTTATGCATTGGCCACCGCGGCCGGTCTGGGCGGGGTCGGGATGGGCTGGCTGCATTTTCGCGGGCTGCGAATGGTGGCCGAGGGACTCGTGGCCGGTCAGATGCGGGCGGTTCTATTGCAGGTGGGGCGGCTGGCCTTGCTGGGGCTGTTTCTCTTTGCTTGCGCCCGGCTTGGTCCCCTACCCCTGATCATGGCGGCGGCGGGCGTGCTGGCGGGGCGCGCCGTCGTCCTGCGCCAATCGCGCGAGGCTGTCGGATGACCGATACCCCCTTCACCCTGATCGAGGCCTTTCGGCTTTGGGGTCACCCGATCAGCTGGACGGTGCTGACCACCTGGGGGATCATGCTGTTCCTGGGCCTTGGCTCTGCACTGATCTCGCGACGACTGAATGTGCGTCCCGGACGGTTGCAGGTGTTCCTAGAGCTATTCGTCGTCACGATCGAGGATCAGATCACCTCGACCCTGCCCGGCCCACCTGACAGGTACCGCGCCCTGATCGGAACTCTGTTCCTGTTTATCCTGACGGCCAACTGGTGCTCCTTGATCCCCGGAATCGACCCGCCCACCGCCCATCTTGAGACGGACGCAGCCCTTGCCGGGATCGTCTTTGTGGCCACCATCGGCTTTGGCATCCGGGCGCAAGGACTGTGGGGGTACCTTCGGGCCTTTGCCCGGCCCAACTGGGCCATGATCCCGCTGAACCTGATCGAGCAGGTGACACGCATCCTGTCCCTCATGGTGCGCCTGTTCGGCAATGTGATGAGCGGGGTCTTTGTCGTGGGGATCGTGCTGTCGCTGGCAGGGCTTCTGGTGCCTATCCCTCTCATGGCGCTCGACCTGCTGACCGGTGCGGTCCAGGCCTACATCTTTGCCATCCTCGCCCTCGTCTTCATCGCCTCGGCGGTGGAGGGCGGCGGACATTCAGAAAGGACCCCAACCGCATGAGCTATATCGAGATTGTAAGCATCTTTTGCGCGGCCTTCACCGTAGCCTTTGGGGCCATCGGGCCCGCTTTGGCCGAGGGCCGGGCAGTGGCC
>Ga0209652_1002262_pt1 | contig 15033 bp, 12 predicted proteins | sample SaaInl74LU_5_DNA_FD_184641 | JGI IMG/M metagenome (GOLD analysis project Ga0209652, IMG submission 184641) | Marine microbial communities from expanding oxygen minimum zones in the Saanich Inlet - ESP_74LU_5_DNA (SPAdes) (version 2) | ecosystem: Environmental > Aquatic > Marine > Intertidal zone...
GCTTCTGCTCCTACATACCTTGAAGTACCATAATCGTAGATACCTTTACCCCAAATCACCTCTTTCCACCCCCTCTAAGTTCTATGTATTGTAATAGTCCCGAACACTCTCCACACCTCTGAGCAAGAGATACGAGAACTTTAGTGTGGTTGACACTTGAGAACAACTTACCACCATCAGAACACAGGAATTAGATCTAAAAGGCGAAGGGTCACGAGTCATGAGTCACGAATCACTGTGCATGAACGTCTAACTTCTGCAAAGCCTGAACTGAACCTCTCCCTCTCCTCACCCAACACAACGGTGTATTAGACTTATTTTAGATCTACATAGATATTGTGCAATTTATGCAATCATGTATATATTCATATGCTTTGAGACGAGTCACTCTGTTTCTTTGACTTTGGACAAGGTAGCTCGACATCTTCATCTTAATAACCTGAATACTCTACATCGGAATCCTTCTTGGCATCACGCCAATTTCCTCCTCCTCTAGTTCCTTGCGATTGAGCTACGGCTTGTTTTTGGGTGCACAACGGAACCTTTGCTGCAAAGGCTCGGAACTTCATAATCTTAGAAAGGTCCTTTGGCAAAGGAGCATGATGTGCTTTTGCGTGTTTACCAACACCAAGTGAGTCACCATAACGATTTGCAAAGTTGTCACGCATTTTGACTGCTATCCAACTATCAACAGGTCCTACTACAGGTAAAGATGATGCGAGAAACCTAGCACCCGCTGCTGATAGAATGTAGCCCGTTAGATACCACAGACACGAAGGAATGCCGATCTCTGGAGAATAATCGATTATTGGAGCAAACTTTGGCCGAGAATATCCGATACTGCAGAAGTGGAAATCTCGAGGAAGTTCGTCTAGAACAGCTTGAATCCGCTCAACGAATCGATCGCATAGCTGTGCGTCGTCTTCCAGGATGACACAGACAGGTGATGGATCCATGCCTTCGTTTTCATTTAGCAAGGACAGGCCACGAGCAAACCCAGAGATAGTGATCAGTCCTGCAACCTTTTTAAGGTCCATTGCTACAGAACCTTTGTCTAAGCAGAAGTCGAAAGAAGAGAGGGTCGATTCCACTCCAACCCACGCAGCTATGTGAGATAGCGCACACGCTTTCTCAGATGTGGTTGTGTGGGCATCTTTGAAATCACTTCCTGCATGTTTGTCAAATGCGCTCAACTCACTTGGTTTCCATTTATCTTTGACGAAGTCCGACAGCACACAAAGTCCTTTCGTCATCTGTGCAATTTTTGTTTCCAGTTCATCTATACTACACTGACCATCAAATGCAAAGTTGCCAGTGCTTTCTCCTTCCTTGTCACAGATTACTTTCGCATTCTTGTATACCGATACCGAACTCTTTTGTTTTAGCTTTGCAACTCCTTTCATTACAAGCATTCGCTCACTACTAACAGCGCATTCCATGAAGTCAAGGAAGCGGTCAGGACGTCGCTCCAGGTTTATAACTCGAACTGTAACAATTGCAGCAGCATCAAGCAACGATGTCATGATTCTAGAAGTGCCTGCACGCTGACTTGCTACTAACGAGCTGTATTCTTCCACCGCGTTCATAGACGATAACACTTTCTTTGCGAACCGATATAATCCCAACGCATCTCCGAGAAGTTTGTAGCACTGAATGATGGCATCGACATTCTTATTAACCCAGTCAATTTCACTCTTCTTTAATGCGACCACAACATCCACTGCATCTTCAAGAATGCACGTGAATTCGTGCTTGATACTGAAGGCAGCTGCTGTGTGCCTTCCTGACGATGCACTAACAAGCTTGATCGATTCCCACTTCCTGCTCATGATACTATTGTAGGCAAAGCAACAAGCTGGGAGGAGCGAGAAAAGCCGCCTACTCAGCCTATTGTCAATGCACCTTCCATTCTTCAAAGAGGAAACGAAATTTCCGCAGAACTTAATTATTTCATCAGCCTTTCCATTTGTTATCAGAAAAGTAATGCAAGATAGCCCCAGTTCTGTTGATGATAATCCCTCTGTATCAAGCTTGCCGATCTTGTCGTTGGCATTGCAAAGAGAAAAGATTTCACTGATTTCCAACATTTCGTCTTCTTCGCTTCCACCAACATTCAACCATGTACCATTAGCCATACGCAAAAGGCGTTTGTAGGCTGCTACTTCAACTAAAGCGATGTCTCGAATGCGTTTGTCAGAACTTGAACATCTCTCTTTCCATATGTTAGCAGCGGTTCGGGTGGCAAATGCAATCGCTTTCAACAACAACGACGAACACTCCTCGGGCATTGTGTCACCACTACTTGATAATATGAATTGAATGCACTCACAAAACCACTCCTCGTTTCTCTCGGACTCTGAATCGGCAGGGTCATGGTCTTCCGGCGAAAGAAGGCTCTCCAGCACGCACATACTAAGTGCGGGCGGGATCTTCGGATGATAATTTTCTATCCCACGAGACGGAGCTGCAGAAATGACATATCCCAAGACGAGTTCTGTCGCTTTTTGGAAGGCACCCAGCCGTCGCTGCAGTAAGGAAGCGATCCTTCCGTGAGCAATTCTCTCCTCTAAGCTGACTAATCTGTTGAAATTTTTCACACTATATGCAAACTCTTCCTCTGGATCAAATGTTTTTCGTTCATTCATGACGTCTGTAGGATAAAAATGCATTGCCGATGAGTCTAAGTTTGAAGCACGCTCGGTAGTCGCCCAAGTTCGAGTAATTTCGACATGAAGAGAGGAGAGTAACTTTTCCACAAGTTGACAACGATTTCTCATTCCAATTTGAAGGATTGTCATGTCTTCTACCGACAAGATTATCTGATCACTGACATCTTCAAATATAAACTCCCAATCACGTTCATCAAAGCTGTCGTGGCAATAAACGTCCATGATGGTCAAGACGTCAATCAGATACTTTAATCCTACTGATGCAGGGTGTTGCCATATACTTTCAGGTTGATCTTTGTCGTCGCTATGCGTTCCAAAATACACAGTTGGGCAGTGAGGTTTGCCACATCTAAAAAATGGATGGCAATTCTGTTGCTCTGATGCATCTTTGTGATTGTTCATGAACGATGAAGCTTCTATCAAAGTTCTAAGAGAAGCCATCATATCTGCTACTACCTTTTCATCACTTTGACGATGTAATATTCTTTCCATAGCCACTGGCGAATGCATTTCAAAATCTTTTGTTTTGCCGGTCAACCCATCATCGGTGGCTGAATCTAATAGCGGTGTGCACTCTGTGTCAAAATTAGTCTCCAGTGGTATTTCATTTGTAGGCGATGGTTTGGTTTTTTCTACAACGACGACAAGAGAAACGCCAAGCAAGTCTAAAAGGCTCTTCGCTTCAATCAATTTGCCCAATATTAGAGATCTTCTTGCACCATGTGGCAAAGTTTGCGCGTCACGTTTGCTCTCTTCCACTGCTGACGTACGATGTATAATAACTCTCTCACAGCAGTCATTCTCGTGAGCGTTTGAAAATGTTGAATCAATGTTGTCTTCTTCATCATCGCTGCATTCTCCAAATAGAGCTTCATCTGTGATGGGTATTGTACTGCCCTCTTCTTCGTTATTATTTATTCCCCCCAAATAATGACTACTGCTGCCTTGTTTCTTTTCATCTTTATTATTGGACTTTCGCTGCACTTTTTTGGTTGGCATCGTCCTTTTCGTTCTATTGACGTTATGTTTCGATGTCGACGAAGGTAATGATGATGCCATGCGTTTCCAGTGCGCCGCTTCATGTTTCCATTTGTCAACATCATAAGTGACATTTTCTTGCAGAGACGTGAAGAAGTGAAGCACCGATTTATCTTTTTTCATTAGCGAAACGAGACTTGCCGGTGGAGCAGGAGGAGGTTTGGGCTTTTGAGGCCGTTTTTTTTGTTCAGTAGAAGCTGGCTTTGACCGAGGTCGCTTTCGTGATGTGCCATTTGATGCCGCAGCAGTTCGCTTGGTCTTGGAGGATCGGCGGGAAACATCTCCTCCTGTATCACCTACGTCGAGACCGGTGATTGCATCATCGGCCCATTCCTTTTGATCCATCCTTCTTTAGCTCTAGCAATATGTGGGCGCAAACTAAGCTAATACTGAGCTCTCTTCGGTTTTGGGTTTTAGAAGTGTGACAATAAGTGAAAAATGAAGGATAGGACGCACGATAAGACACAGAAAGTGAGTAAGAAAGAGACAGAGAGTATCTTTCCGTTCATGAGATGCGAAGAACAAATCACAGACGCCCTTCCATAAAGTTGCAACCAAGACCATCATGAAGACTATCCCGATTTACGTTTATCGATCGTTCATATCCCCATAATTTCTGAGAGCACACTGTTTCATTTCAGTTTAAATGCAATCTCTTCAATCCTCTTGTCAAAATCTGCAATCCAAGAGCAACCTCATCCAATGATCAATCACAGTCATAGTAACTTCACTTAATTGTCGTAACAGAATACAGATTCAGGAAACATTGGATTGATTACATTTCGGAGATGGAAGCTGCATTTAATGACTGGGCGAACCAATACGTTGGAACGTGCGATTTCTCCTTCGCTATTCCAAAATGTCCGCACGGACCTAACCGGCATTGTGCGGAGGAAACCAGCTTCTACATGGTAGACGACGACACGTTGGATACTACTTTAGGATATGATGAAAATTCGTTGACATCGACGTCCTCTTGCCGATCCGTCAAGTTTTCAGAGAATGTAGAATGTCACACTGTTGCAAGATATATAGATCAAGATAATCGTGGAGATCTGTTTTACAGTAGTACAGATGTAGCAAGGTTCAAACATGAGTTCAAGATGGAGAGGATGCAATGGTCGACGAGCTACTGGAAGGAAAAAAGTGTCGGTAGTTTGAGAAAAGTGTTGCTTGCTAACAAACCTCTAACAAACATGCAATCGACGTTCTCAACCGGTGATTCTGCGACTCTTCGTCGACCCCCAACCCAAATCAACATTCATGGCATGATAGTATAGACTACCGGTAGCCAGGAGCCAATGCATGACAACTATGTATGTAATTGAGCTTGTCGATGCAAGTGAGACCTGATGACCTGATTGTATAGTCTTTAAAACAAAAATGATGCTTTGGTATCAAGGTGGAAGTAGCAACGCAATAAACCTATATATTAACAACTAGACACAAAAATCCAACTAGACGAAGCGCTACAAAGCAAAGCTCTCCTTCTTAAGGTAAGAAAGCATCGACTACGATAGGAACGTGCGCTGTTGCTTAGCTTTCTTTACCTCCTGCGCCTAGGAGTTAGAACAACTCTACGCATTTGGAATCCATTTGCCTCCAGACTCATTTTGGGATCAGGTTTTTCGCCCCAAAGTGTTTCTGCGGTCTCGTCAGTGCCAACAGGAAGGATATTGGCTGCAACCAGATGTTTAAAAGGTTAGTTTTATGAATGATACAACGAAAATAGAATGTACAACGAAATTGCTGCTATGCATTAATGCAATCATCAACTTACCATCTGAAAGAGAAAAGGAAGACACCAACGAAGGCATTTTTTCTGCAGATGTAACCCACTCTCCATTGGAAAAGGAAATGCAGTGAGACCAGACGAAAGATGCGTTTCCATCTGCATCCCAAGTGAATGAACCTTCAGCAATGATTCCATCAGCATGTGCCATAGAAGAGTATCCATTTGTTCCAAGCTTCACTCGCGAATCATCCACAGATACATCTATAGTTCCAGTAGAAGTGCGGATTTCCTTCTCTGCAAGAGCAGCTTTGACTGCCTCAGAAAGATCTTCATGCCAGAAAGGATCTCTTGGCTTTGGTGGTCCTTTGACAGTTCGAGGTGCTTGCTCTCCAGTCTCTCGGCGGCGATTGTTGCGGCTTTTGCGAGGTCCAGAGCAAGGGCCACCTCCAGGAGCAGTAACGCTGACTGCTTTTACCTTACCATCATCATCGTGGCCAATCTCAAACTCCACTGCCCAGCCCTCATCCTACAGAGTCCCACAAGAAATTGAAAACGTGTTAATACATGTAGCAATTAAGGAAACAGTGATCTCGTACGTCAGATGCTTACCAATGTACGATATCCTTCACTAGTAATGCTACTCTGGTGGACAAAGATATCCTCAGAGATAGGACTGCCCTCCGCAGGGGTAATGAAGCCATACCCCTTCTTATTGGAGAACCATTTGACGCTTCCTAGGACCTTTTCCGCCATGTTCCTCTACTATTAGCCGGTGCAACTTCGATGCAGTGACCATCGAGCTCGAGGAGCATGCTCTGCAACAGTTGAAAAGGTGATGGTAAGATTTGATACGTCACAGGCCTATTCCCGCGAATGATGGTAAAAGAGTGAATCTAAGTACCTACATAGGAGTACAATATCGAAGGAGTACAATACCATAGCGATCAAGTGTAGGTTGTATCTACGAGAGGCAAAGCAATCAACTCAATAGGTGAATAACTCAAGCGAGTCCGGCCGGGTGGTGGGAATACTATTGAGCGATGCTTTCTTTCTATTGAATGACGCGGGACACTGAACTGGGCATAGAGATGAGACAATTGTCACTAATAAATGACAAATATTTTAGTGCTCAATGCAAGAACTGGAGACTCAAAGAAGGAACGCATTGTTTTCCTATCGTTTCACTAGTATAGGATTGCACATCTTTAGGATAAAATGGAGGCGATTACTCAAATGAAAATTCTTTTCTCTATCATGACACCAAGTAACAAGCATTCCCCTCAATAAATACACACACAAGAACTCCACACATTGATTTATGATAACAAGTAGTCGTCAAGTGATATTAAGCGCCACTTGTTCAAATTTGCTTCACCTAACAGCAAGACTTTCCAGCTGCTTGTGCACCTCCTCCACCATCTTTACCCAAGATTACTGGTTGACTAGCTCCACCCACCGACCTATCACCGCCGGCAACTGATGCTGCCTGGGTCCCTTCATACTCATCGATTCTCCTTCGCTTAATGGTGGTAGCTAATGCAGTGAACATCGACTCAACATTTGATCCAGTCAATGCAGAAGTTTCAAAAAATTGCACACCATACTCCTCTGCCAAACCCTTTCCCTCATCTACCGAGACGACACGATCCGCCTCCAAGTCAGATTTGTTGCCGCATAGAACGATATCACAATCAGGTGGAGCACGAGTCTTGATATCTCGCATCCATCCAATTACATGATCAAATGAGGGGCGGTTGGAGATATCATAACAGAGGACAAAGCCATCCGCTCTGCCAAAGAAATTGGAGGTGAGACTACGGAACCGTTCCTGCCCTGCAGTGTCCCAAAGTTGAAGCCTCATTGGCGCCCCTTCGATCTGAAAGAGGTGTTAGGAAAAAGAGTTGAGTATGGCACAATGTCATTATATGTAAATGCAGTATTAACAAAGAAAACACATGATTTGATACACATTTTTGGCAAACAAAAACACACCTTGACCATTTTATCCCTGTAATCCACACCAATAGTCGTCACAAACTTGGTTGAAAACACATTCTGATCAAACCTCAACACCAGACTAGTCTTCCCGCAGGAAGAGTCCCCCACCATGAGCAACCGCACAATGTACGCTCCCTTTGCTCCCATTTGGAGCGGCCGGGGTGCAGCTTGCTCGTTATTATGTTGTGCCGACATGGTTTGTTGTGTTGTGTTTTATTTGTAGAATTATTTCCGCTATATGTAGGTGCTTCGAAATGCAATATTTGTGTGACTATTATTATTTTTGCGGCGCCTGCATTTCAAATGCAGCGTTTGGAGAGGTGAAGGGTGAGCAACAGGTTGGAATACAATACGTTGACTCGCAATAGGCGAACACACAAGCATTGGAAGGACCATCTTTCGAAAATAGACCGATAAGATATTCTCTTTGCATGTAGGCAGCAAGACCATGACTTCACAACAGGGGACAACAACTTACCTTCAAAATAGTAATATATAATATCCTCTCGGTGCAATTGCTTAGCTTTATCGGCGGTGTTTCCCACGGTAAGATGTTGTTGTAACTCAGTCGTTGTCGTTGTCGTTCAGTCTGATAAAAAATGCATAAAGAGCGAGTCGCTACTCCCACTTTTAAACGTCGGAACAGTACAATTAAATACCACCTGAGTCTTATTAAAATTTTGAACAGTACGCAGCAACGAGCACAAAACAAAAAAAGCGAAAGCAAGGAAAATCTCTCATTCTATCTGTCAATATAATGGCATCAGAAGCTACGGCCTCCATTGATTACGAGGCCGTTGGCCCAGCCTACTCATCTCCAGACATAACTAGCTGCCCTCCACTAGTGCAGCTACGTGCTTATGGAATATGCTGCCCCTTCTTCGAGACAGAGGAAGACCAAGAAGCACGCGTAGGAGCTCAACTCCTAACAAACTATCCGATAACTTGATAGAAAGCAGACAGTTATCGAGAGCGTATCCGACGATGAGGAGGATAATGAAACAAATAATGATCATCCTTCTCGTGAGGGTGGTGGTTTCATCGATGGATTGGTGACTAGTGTCGACAAGCTCTTTGGGAAGGATACGACATCATCCGTGTATTATGGAGTACCTGCTACTCTATCCATAATTGACACAGAACAATGCGGACCATTGATCAAAGTGAAAGCTACTAGTATGGGCAACGACGAAGACTACTGGGATGATGAGCATTCTGACACGCAAAACAAACAGACAAGAAGGCTTCCCTCGATTTCAATACCTCTGCATCTCGTCGACTCAGTCTCCGCTGGCTGGTCGCTGATTGGGGACAATACCCAGGGAGGAATCAAACTTTTTGCAAGAAAGCCACAATCAACAGGCCTGCTGGGACTGAATTCTGGTGAAGAACTATTAAGGTTTGATACACATGGTGGTGGAGGCGATGACTGGTCTGAAGCTGTGTTACCAGTAAAATCAACCGAGCCAAATGAGTATGCTGACAGGATCATTACTCGATTGAAAGCATTGATTGCTTGGAATAGAAAAAGAATGGCCGATGATGTCCAACAAGGAAAAATTGTAACACCATCCAACTTTGTGGAAATATCAGAGTAACTTTGTAGAGTTGTAACAATTATTATAGGAATGTAGGTTAGGCAATCTCAACTCCTATTGGCCATTGCAATCGCTGTATACTTTAAGCCGCCAGCTCCCTGCACATATTTTGCCTTGCGAGCTTCTCTATCACGTTTTTGCTTCTTCATCTCTATTTCTCGCTGTGCGAAGTGTTGTACTTGTCTTGCTTTGTCGGCTATCATTCCCCTTCGTTTGGGAGAAGACTGCCCCCCGTCATTATCAAGATTTTCAACATCTTCTGATGATTCATCTTCGGCAATTCCAAGGGTGAGGAGCCGTGTCTGCCGACGCCTTTCCCACTCGACAAGTAATTGTAATTGTACCATAGTATCATTTCGTGTAGCGTCGTCAGCATCGTCGAAATTTGCCGGACCTTCTTCTTCTTCATCAGATGGAAATTGTAATGGTATCAACACATCAAACTTTAAAACAGTATCATTGTTATCCAAAATCATTTCAATGCCACTTCCAGCAAGCCGAATATGTTTTATCATTCTTAGTGGAACACGCTTCTTCCCTATTTCTATTGCCCTCTCAGGGGGCGGCGACATGACTAATTGCGGACCTCCTCTGGCATCTATTATCTCGATCGTTGAACCATCCACACTTTCAATACTGCCCCCGCCGATACCACCAGATGAGGATCCTCCAAAAAATCCCTTTATAAACGTCATGGCGTTACCATTATTCTCATTACCATCGTTATCCCCGCTTGTCGTCGATGATGATGACTGTCTATGCCAGCGGACGTGTATGGAAGAGAGAGACCAGGCTGCCCGACGTGCGGCACCATCTTCTTCTTTTTCTAGGCATGGGCAAAGGCTGCCCAATAGCTTGAGTGTTAAGAGCGGGTAAGGCGATCTTTCCAGCATGGTTGTTAGATGGTTGTTAGTTGTCGACAGTCTTCATTCACTAACTATCCTGCGCAGTGACATGTCACATGTCACATTGTGGCGATGAAGTGAAAGAAGTAAAAGTGCAGAATTCCCCATTTGCATTCAACATTCAACGCTCAGATTCCGATCGCTGCACCATTATTCACCATGGTGGTCGCAAGAGCGCTCGGCAGCTTCCGACCACGCCGTTGCTCGCATGTTATAAGCAGGCATGCGGCAGTGCGGGCTGGTGTCAATTATTCTGAAGAAAAGTTATGGCTTGCATTCGCGTCAGTTGCAGCGATAGCTATGCTGAATGTTCAAGACGATAATGAAGACAACACAATTAGGAATAGAACAAGGTGTGACTTTAACTCTGACTACCATAGCTCACTTCTTCACAGATATTCCAAAGAAAAGAATGACAAAAACAATCAAAAGATCATGCATACAAAGTATAATATCGATTGGTCCAATGTGTTGGGCGAAGGGGCATATGGGAAGGTTTATCTAGCTAGAGTTGCAGATACGGGCGAAAAAGTTGCCCTGAAAAAGATTTCCAAACGGTATACCAACTCTTCGGCGTTCATTTCCGAAACTGCTGCACTGTGGCGAGTGTATGACACTGGAGGTCATCCAAATATATCAGGTCTCAGAGATATGTATGAGGATGACAGTCATTTCTATGTCATTTTAGAGTTGGCTCGAGGAGGAGAGCTCTTTGACCATCTTATTAAAGATGGATCCTACTCTGAGAAGGATGCCTCTCGCTTGATTTCTGAAATTCTCTCGGCGTTGGCATTTCTACATAACATTGGGGTTACACACGCAGATTTGAAGCCGGAGAACATCTTGTTATGTGACAGCCGTAGAGGAGGTGAAACAGTAAAAATTATTGATTTTGGGTGCGCCATTGTGGACAAGCGCGGGGATATTGATTCGCCATTCCAATTTCGTCAAATAAACAATCCAACTCGGTCATTGGGAACAAGAGCGTACTGGGCCCCAGAATGCTTCGGAAAGCAAGGAAAAAAGACAGATGCAATGGATATGTGGGCTGTAGGTGTTGTCTTGTTCATCATGTTGTGTGGAGTTCACCCATTTGATCTGAAAGGCATTAAAACAGATAAAGAGATTGAGGCAAAGATCAAAAAGAACCCGTATGCACCAATTCATTTGGCTACTCATTTATCACCTAGTGCAAGAGATTTTATGAAACAGTTGATGGAACCTAACCCAGATGAGAGGTTGACAGCCATTACAGCGCTGGTAAGCACGCTGACTTTATTAAGTTGTTCTTTTACGCTTGCGTTTGCCTCATACTTTAGATTCTTTGCTTGCAGCAACATCCTTGGATCAGAGGAGTAACACCAACATCGAAAGTCATTGACGGTTCAGACACAAAACTAGAAATGTATCAAGACTTGAAACAGAGCTTGGCAACTGGAATTTTTGCTGCGCTAGTCGATAGTGACAAGCTTAAGGAGGAGGAGAATGAAACAGATTTAAACTCATCGGCAGATCGATCGTCACTGACACATTTGCTGAAACGAGCGTTCGATTTATTTGATGCCAAAGGAAAAGGTTTCGTGACAAATACCGATATTGGTCGAGTAATGGCCAAAGTCACCGGGTCTCAGCTATCACAGGAAGACGAAAAGGATTTGTTGACAGCTGTCAACATATCTTCCTCTCACAAATCATCCAATGGCTTGTCACTTTCCGACTTCTCGCAATTATTTTCTCGTCTCAGTCATGAGCACTACAAAGAAGGAGATTATCTGTACCATCCTGGTGACGCTGCAGATGCAATGTACTTTATAAACAGTGGAAAGATCAAAATACTAACAAAGAAGGGTCATTTGCTCTCGATTCTACGGCACGGTGATTTTTTCGGAGAAGGAGCGCTTATCGAAGACCGACATGAAAGTAAGAATTGATCAAGATGAATAATGCAACTTTGCCCGTTCGTAAACTTCGTCTAACTATTCAATACCCACATTAAAGGAATTGCTGCAGCTCGATGCGCCACACCAGTCGACGTTATCAAAGTGCCTCGAGAAGATTTCAACAAGTATCTCAGTTCATCTCCAGAAACGAAGCTATCTATCAAAACCAGATGGAGAAAGCGTGCAATTACACAGGCGAAGAAGCTCCCCCAGGAAGACGTGAAAGAATACTTTAACAGTCTCGATCTGGACGAAGACGGGTAAAGTTCCAGAGCCGTATTCAAAGTGCTGCAGTAAATTCACAATCAGTATACTAAATTGATTGGCACTAGACATTCATTCGGGGTGCCGCCTTGTCTACTAGTGCAGCTAGCTTTGCGTGGAATTCTCCGTACCCTCCCGGAATCCACGCATTTGGTGCCGGCATTGTATCTGTAACTTCAGCCCCTTCACAAACAGAAACTGCGTCGGACATTCGTCGTCGTGTGATAGCCAACTCAACCTCCACACCGATAGGCACAAGTAGCTTGAGATGACCCTCTTTGGCAACTTGACGAATGAGGTGTTTCGTATAGAGCTCCCATGACAGTGCAAGGGAAGGGGCTTTCAGTCCTAACGGCGGTCTTGCTTTGGCTTGCCGATGAACTTCGTTTGAAATAGCTGATCGTTTGTATTTTTGCGGCTAAAAGAGGGTTTGTCAGATCAGACTTGACAGATGAGAGGATGTATAAAGAAGTATCATAATCATAATTGAAACAAAAGAAGAGACTGACCTGAGATATGTACCAACCAAAAATTGAGACTGAGGGGAGATTTATTGTAGAATAGGAAGAATGAAATGAGAAAAGATATTTGCGAAAGCAGGATGTGAATTTCTATACGTACCATCCAAAAGCCAAATTCCTCGCCGTTTGAGATCTTGTAAGATTTTCACCTTGGCTTTTAGTCTCTCCTCAACGGACAAGCCTCCTCCCTTCAGTACGTCTGCCGCAAATGGAGAGGCAAACTCCTTCCTCGTTCGACAGGGAGCAACGTGATCAACACCTCTCGCGATGGCAGCGAAGAGAGTCCAAAACTGGGTCGTACCTTTGTTGTTCTTGTCCTTTACGCAGGGAATCAAGGACTCGTTCTCACCATATGCTAAGCAATATACCAAGGAAATAAAGTCACATGGTCCTTCATAAACATCTCGCAATAAGGTGTTGTTAAATTTTGGGCCATTGAAAGCTCTATCTTTCTCAGTATGAGCGTGAGACTCAGCCAGAAGTATTACCTTCACTTTGTCAGGCCGCCAATAGTCGTAATATTTTCTTGCCAATTTGACAACTTCGAGCTCCTCACAATCACCATCTGGAAGCAAAGTGCTGACTGCTCTGTGAGCATGAGAGAGAAGATCATGGTTCGGATCGAAGTAATTTGGACATGTTACGTGCTGTAATGATTTGAACGGTTCCTCCACGTTGACAGATGATGTTACTGCTTTGACATACGCCGACACAAGTGAGTGAAGAATTGGAAGAAGCGCTTTTTTGCAGGTTGATGGTTTCTTTGTAGGTGAATTTTTGCTTAGCGAAGAATCACCATTACTGTTTTTAGCCCATGCAGGTTGTTTCCATCGTCCAGTAATGTGGCCACTAGGAACCCACTCTGATACCATGTAGACATGAGTTTTCTGTTAGTCAATTCAATACAAGTATAAGTTAGTTCTTTTCTTGAGCAGGACTCACCGCCTTTCCTCCTCCGACGAGTTTGTGACCTCCATTCTTTTGCAAGAGATAATTGCTGTGATGGCTTGTTTGGAGTAGCAGACACTCTTGGTGGCGGCTTCATCGAGACGTTTATTACACAAATATTATTCCGCTGTTTCGTCATTTTGCCGAGAGTATTACCGAACAAGACATCTCTATCTTGTACTTTTGAATCCAAGACGATAGTTGTGCGCTTAGCGAGAGCTTTGTCCCTTCCCTTCATACGGTAAACTTGTTCCAAGACGTTATTTCTTTGAAGCCCCATCTGCAAGTGTTGTGCCCCTCTTTTAGCTTGATAGTGGTCGCCTATTCCACAATAAACGCTGTTAACGATACTTTTGACTGGCACCTGCAAAGCAACTGTTGGTGTAGAGCTTCGCGATGTGCTTGCTGAAACCTGCCTTACTACAGCACAACCATTCAGATCCAGCGGCTTCTCCGGTGTGACTTGTGCGACACGATGCGTTGTTTTGGGAGTTGACGGTATTTCTTGCGCTTCGATAACGACACCTTTATCAGTGACGTTTTTTGGTTCGGACTGCTCTTCTTTTGTGCATTCCTTTTTCGGATACAACACAGCATTATTTTCCACTTTTTCACTCTTCAAGCTGGTTGACAAGACAAAATCGGGTCTAGAATCAGTTTCTTCTCGAGGCAGCAAGACATCAGTGATATATTCATCAACATTGAAGCACTCTTTGCCATCAACAGCGTCATTATCTTGTGTCAGATCAAATACTTCATTCACACCTCCGCATAGATTTGTTTCTTGCATCACGGCAGGCACACGACTAGGATCAATCTCATAGCTCCTCACTTGACATAATAATCGATACACTGCAAGCCAATCATTCTTCTTGGTTAGCTCATCAATCCTAACCCGTAGCCTCTGAAAACCCGGCGTCTTGAGATCAATCAGCCGCGGTTTGCACGTCCTCCTTAAAGTCATTCCTGTTGGTAATTCAGTATTCAATTGTATGCGCGGTAGGAGGTACCTCTGGCGTAGTTTCTCAAAGTCTTCTTCATCAAATGCAATTTTAGAGGAGTCATTATTACCATCAGAGGATGTGACGAGTTCAGGCTTCATGATGGCGGTTGGGGCACCATCACCACAATCTTTTTTTCTCGTCGGTTTTGTGTTTTTACTACGCGACTTCTTGTTGGAAGAAGAATATTTCGCGACTATGTCATCATCCGAATCTTCGGTCAGATCCCAAACTTGCCCCTCGGCCCTCTTCTTGCTTCGCAAAGGGTAGTTATTCATAATATTTGCGTGTAGTTAGTGTTGCACACCAGTAAGCCACGAAGGATCGTACGATAACAAGTACCCCGCTGGTCCGTTTTAGGTAGATATCTAATCTGATTAACTTAGTATATATATACAATAGGGCCTTTGGTCATC
>Ga0209652_1002263_pt1 | contig 15028 bp, 12 predicted proteins | sample SaaInl74LU_5_DNA_FD_184641 | JGI IMG/M metagenome (GOLD analysis project Ga0209652, IMG submission 184641) | Marine microbial communities from expanding oxygen minimum zones in the Saanich Inlet - ESP_74LU_5_DNA (SPAdes) (version 2) | ecosystem: Environmental > Aquatic > Marine > Intertidal zone...
TCAAGGCGACGAAACTGATGAAATGAGTAATATTCTGAAACGGGCGCATCTGGATTTTGGTGAGATCAACTACCACCCACATCCGCTGTACCGATGGCGCCGAACTAGCAATGATGCGTGAGTTGGCAAGCCGACAGCCAAAGCCACAGGGATCGAAGGTGCTGATCCAGCGGATGGGTGCTTCGCTGTCCAGAAATTGCTGTAACCGACGTTGCCCAGCTTGCCGCATCGCCAACCCAAAGTGATTCGCGATGCCCTGAGTGGTTTCCACCGCATTTCCAGTAAAGAAGACCAACAGATTGGGGTTACAGCCCTCATCGGCAACCGTTATTCGGACCGTGTTCGCGGCGGGTCTAAGGCTGGCTGTGAGCAGTTCAATATAGTCCTGGGTAAGACCAACCACCCTCAGGCAGATAGGATCATTCCAGCGGGATATCTGGTCGTCAATGCTGACATCCAATAGCGCTCCAACATGGTTCTCAATTTTCTCTGGCGCTGCGCCGACCACGACGACTTCTTCGGGCAGTGCGTAGGTCAGCACACTGAGCATTGTTGTGATTAAAGCGAGTAACCACTGCCGATAATCCAATGGGGGCATCCTAAGTGTAGGGCTGGCATCTTGTCCAATGGGTTGGCAGTGATGCTCAATCGTGAAATCAAGTTGGGGGACAGGTCAAATTAAGGCTGACCTTTCCTGCGATAGTAGCGCCATGACCACGATGGGCAGGGCTGTGTAGGAGCTGAGCACTTGCTGCGCTGTTTTTACGTTCTCGTATTGTCTACCACTAAAGCTACACGGGCTGCTGCTGTCATGCTTAAGCCCTGAGTTAACGTACTGTATAGGGTAAGCCTCATCACATGTATATCAGCGTCAAGTACGCCCAGCACTCATACACGATACTTATGATGCGCGGTAATCGCTACCGTTTGTAACTTCGCTTGTAAAAAAGCCCCAAAAACGGGGCTGCTTGCAACTTCTTTTCACCTCGAAAACCTATATAAATCAATAGGTTAGTGGAGCCCTATTACTCCCACTCGATTATCAATGAGCTATTTCTATCTATTATTTTCAATGGCTTATTTTCCTGCTAATCGGTAATACCATGAAAAATGCCATGCTCAGAAAATCCTTCAAAATACTCGAAAATATGCGGATTAAACACCGCCACACCCCACTCTAGGCCACCTTCCGGGCTTTGACTTCCAGGTGTATGCCCTCCTGCTCCTGCAGGTAGTGGATCACAGCAAACAGGTTACTCGCCTGTGGGTTCCCTTTCGGCCCGAACATACGCATGAGACTCTTGCTCGATTTTCCAAAGACCCGGGACAGCTCCTCAAACCCGATAGTCGCGTTGATATAGTCGCGCAGCACCGCCTTGCCGGTATCGACATCGTCGGCCAGCAGGCATTCGACCCCTTCCTGCAGCAGAGCCTTGCGAAACGCAGGATCCCGTTGGGCGCGCGCCTGTATGGTGTCCTTAAAATCTTTGGTCAAAGCCATCATGTCACCTCTTGCCGTTTCCGGCGCTTATAGTCGCTCCAGCACCCTTTTGCAGCAGCAATGTCTGCATCCTGGCGCTTCTTGGTACCGCCCGCGAGCAATATCACCAACCGGTCCCCATCCTTGCCAAAGTAGATCCGATAGCCTGGACCAGAATCGATTCGGTACTCATAGACGCCGGCACCTACACCTTTCACGTTAGAGAAATTACCCTGTTCCATTCGATGAAAGGCCGTCGCCACCTTGACCGCAGCGGCCACATTCAATCGATCGAACCACTTAGCGTAAGGACTGTATCCCTCGCTATCGAGGTATTCTCTAACCTCTATCATGTGACGCTAATGGTAGCATGTATGTTACCTTTATCAACGCCCAAGCAGCTATCCATCCTATGCCACAGGGGAATTACCGTTCCCGCAGTCGGGCATTCTCGACCATAAAGCCTGGCGCACAAACTGTCTCGCCGCGTTCTGCGTGCCGGAATTGTTGTTCACCTCAACGAATTGCAGGATCTGCCCGGTGACGTCGTCAGTCCTATTCAATCGGGTGGCCGCTTCCATTGCCCGGTCATAGGCCTCCACCACATCGACGTTGGCCACCTCGTAACCCCATCCCTCACTCAGCCAGCGCAATGCGGTCAGGGCTGACCCCAGGGCAAACTCCGGCACCGAATCGAGCTTATCCCTGGCCGCCCTAGTCAGTGTTTTTGGATCACAGGGACTGCGGTTCGCAAGGTCCAATGCGAGTTCGTACAGTTCGAGTTCCTTTGCGGTCGCGAACCATTTACCCTCTTCTCCGGGAGTCATGGCGATGAGGTCGGTCAGAATCGCTGACGCATCCTTCATGGGATAGCGCTTTGCCACAGCACGAAACCGCGCAAGATACGAATTGCCCTCGGCTGCCCTCAGCCCATAGCGCCGATAGGCGTCATCATGCAGGCCCGAGGAAATCAGGATCTCTTCGCAGGCCTGATCAATCGCCGAATCCGGTTGGTTCAAGCCTCTGGATGCCTCGGCGTATTGCAGCGCTTCCGACTTCTTTCCCATCGACAATAACGCTTCAACGCCGTAGCGACGGTAGTGCCAGAAGGGTTTGCGGTCCAGCGCCAGGAGGTCGAGCAGATCCTGATAGCGTTCGGCCACCAGCAGGCAGGACAGGCAAGCCGTTGCGCCATGAAAATAGTTACCTGGATTCGGGTCGGTCCAGCACGACCTCAATGTCGGCATCAATTCTTCGGCCCACTGATTGGCGGTATCCACCGAACCACATACCTCTCCCCAGCGGTCACCCACCGGCGCCAGATAATCGACGCCATCATCCTCCATGGCCTGCCATAAGCGTTCGAGCCATTTTTGGCGTGTATTGGCATCCGCCGGCGCACTGACGATGACGGGAAGTAGTTGGTCAATTGTTTTGTTCACAGCAGAACCCAAGGCGCCGCTGGAGCTGTCCACATGTTCCAGCGCAGGCCAGAGCCTTTCGATCAAGCGAACCGCACCTTCTGCAGCCAGTTCAGGATCTTTTTTCGCAACCTTTTTTATCTCGGAAACAGCTTCTCGAAGTCGCTGGCACGCTAATTTGGAGGATTTCCAGCTATAGGCTCCTGCACGGAACCGTGCGGGAAAGTTCCATTCCTGTTTCGAGGATTTCGTCATGCCCTCACCCACTGCGTTGTGCGGTCGGATGCAACTCCCTTCTTATAGAGAAGTTTTTAAAAAATACAGGATACCCTGACTCAGGTTAGGAACCGCGGTGTTGCACTCTATGTCTCTCAGGTCGGTCATTGAACTATCAGTTCAGTTGGGTACCCTCGATACCATGACAGCGCCATTTTGCCACTCATGGTATCCTTGGCTTTTGCTTTGCAACCCCCGAGTAATGCCATTAAAAATACCGTTGATGATGCAAATTATATTATCAATTGAGCTTATTTTATTTTTATATTTCAATCGGTTACGAATTCCCGCTACTCCCACTCAATAGTCGCCGGCGGCTTCCCTGAAATATCATACGTCACCCGAGAAATACCCGAGATCTCGTTGATAATCCGGTTCGAGACCGTCTCAAGCAACTCATAAGGCAGGTGCGCCCAACGTGCCGTCATGAAGTCGACGGTTTGTACTGCGCGAATCGCAATGACGTACTCGTAACGACGACCATCACCCACAACGCCGACAGACTTAACCGGCAGGAACACTGCAAACGCCTGGCTTGTTTTATCGTACCAACCCGACCGACGCAGCTCTTCAATGAAAATGGCATCGGCTTCACGTAACAACTCGGCGTATGCTTTTTTGACTTCACCAAGGATACGTACGCCTAAACCGGGCCCTGGGAACGGATGCCGAAACACCATATCTCGCGGCAAACCCAGTTCTAAACCAATCTGGCGAACTTCGTCTTTAAAGAGTTCACGCAGTGGCTCAACCAGCTCGAGGGCCATATCATCGGGAAGACCACCCACGTTGTGGTGGCTTTTAATCACATGCGCCTTGCCGGTTTTAGAACCAGCCGACTCAATCACATCAGGGTAAATTGTGCCCTGCGCCAGCCATTTCACGTCTTGGAGCTTGGTTGCCTCTTCGTCGAATACGTCGATAAAGGTAGCGCCTATCGCTTTACGCTTAGCTTCTGGATCAGACACCCCCTCGAGCTTGCCTAAAAAGCGCGCTTCAGCGTCGGCACGGATTACTTTTACGCCCATATTCTGGGCAAACATATCCATGACCTGGTCACCTTCGTTCTTACGAAGGAGGCCGTTATCGACAAATACGCAGGTTAATTGATCGCCAATCGCCTTGTGCAACAATGCGGCGACCACCGAGGAGTCAACCCCACCCGACAAACCCAACAACACCTTGTCACTGCCCACTTGAGCGCGCACGCGCTCTATTGCGTCGCTGACAATATTCGCCGGGGTCCACAGCGCTTCACAACCACAAATCTCTAGCGCAAAGTGCTGGAAAATTCGCATACCCTGCAGGGTATGGGTTACCTCCGGATGAAATTGAATACCGAACCAAGGCTTGCTGGTGTGGGCCATGCCTGCAATTGGGCAGCTGTCTGTTGCTGCAATGCACTCGAAATCAGCAGGTAGTGCACTGACCTTGTCGCCGTGGCTCATCCACACGTCGAGCAGTAAGTTACCCGCGTCGTCGAGGTGGTCCGAAATATCATGCAGTAGGCCATCAGCCTTGGTGCGGCGAATTTGCGCATAACCAAACTCACTGGTATCCGAGCTCTGCACAACACCGCCCATTTGTACCGCCATGGTCTGCATGCCGTAACAAATACCGAGCACGGGTACGTCAAGCTCAAACACCACATCAGGCGCGCGCGGTGAATCATCTGCGGTTACTGACTCGGGGCCACCCGATAAAATAATGCCACTCGGTGCAAAAGCGCGGATATCCGCCTCGGGCATATCCCAAGCGTGGATTTCGCTAAAAACCCCCACTTCGCGTATGCGACGGGCGATCAACTGTGTGTACTGAGAACCGAAGTCCAGTATGAGAATGCGGTGCCGATGAATGTCAGTGCTCACGGAGCCCTCAGCGAACGGGGTAATTGGGCGCTTCCTTGGTAATGGAGACGTCGTGTACGTGGGATTCAGACATACCTGCTGCGGTAACCCGCACAAACTCTGGTTGAGTTCGCATGGTGTCAATGTCAGGCGAACCTGAATAACCCATCGCAGAACGTACGCCGCCCATCAATTGATGAATAATGGCCGATACCGGGCCTTTGTAAGGCACGCGCCCCTCAATCCCTTCGGGAACCAACTTCTCGGAGCCCCCGCTAGTGTCTTGAAAGTACCGGTCTGAAGAACCTTGTTTTTGGGCCATGGCACCGATTGAGCCCATGCCACGATAAGCCTTGTAGGTACGGCCTTGATACAACTCAACTTCACCTGGCGCCTCTTCGGTGCCGGCAAACATACTGCCCATCATCACCGAGTGCGCACCGGCGACGATCGCTTTGGCCACATCACCAGAGAAACGAATACCGCCGTCGGCAATCAGGGGAATACCGGTACCTTCAAGGGCCTCAACGACGTTGGAAATGGCGGTGATTTGCGGCACGCCAGTACCCGTCACAATACGCGTGGTGCAAATCGAACCCGGCCCAATGCCCACTTTGACGCCATCGGCACCCGCTTCGGCAAGAGCCAGTGCTGCCGCACCGGTCGCGATATTGCCACCGATAACGTCGACTTGCGGGTGGTCTTGCTTAATTTTACGCACGCGCTCGATAACATTGCGTGAATGTCCGTGCGCGGTGTCCACAACAAGTACATCGACCCCCGCCGCGACTAACGCGTCGACACGCTCGTCGGTATCGGGGCTAGTACCCACCGATGCGCCGACACGAAGCCGACCTTGGCTGTCTTTGCAGGCAAACGGGAAGCTCTCGGCTTTATCGAAGTCCTTGACGGTAATCATGCCACGCAGGTCGAAATCGTCGTTCACAACTAAGATTTTCTCGATTCTGTGCTGATGTAACAGGCGCTGAACTTCGCTTGAAGAGGCGCCCTCGCCCACCGTAATCAACTGCTTGCGAGGCGTCATAATGGCTGAAACAGGCTTGCTCGTATCGGTTTCAAAACGCAGGTCACGCCGCGTCACAATACCCACCAAATCGGTGCCATTAAGCACAGGAACGCCCGAAATACCGTTTCCGCTCGTCAATTCGATGAGTTCAGAGATGGTGGCGCTTTGCTGAATGGTAATAGGGTCTTTGACCACGCCGCTTTCGAACTTTTTCACACGGCGAACTTGCTCGGCCTGCTCGGCGATGGTCATATTCTTATGAATAATGCCAATACCGCCTTCTTGCGCCAGGGCAATGGCCAATCGAGATTCGGTGACGGTGTCCATGGCGGCTGACACCAGCGGAATGTTGAGCGAAATATTTCGCGTCAGCTTAGTGGCCAGTGAGACGTCTTTAGCCGTCACCTCGGAATAACCAGGCAGCAGCAATACATCATCAAAAGTCAGGGCTTCCTGGGCTATTCTCAGCATAATGTGCTCGTGGGCTACCTCGGGTCTGGTAAACTCGCCATTATAGCGCCGATGCCAAAATTGGTAAATATTTAAACACTTTAGTTTTAGTGGCCAGCTCATCGATTTATTCACAGCATTTCGCCTAACCGGGGCGATCAAGGATTCGTCAACGTGATCAGCAGCCAGCCCAAGCCCCTTTCTTTTTCGGTCACTGAACTGAACCGTCAGGCTAAAACTCTGCTCGAGACCCACTTTGACTGGGTGCAAGTCGAGGGTGAGATCGGCGATTTCACCGCCGCCAGCTCGGGGCACTGGTACTTCACACTGAAAGATTCGGGCGCCCAGGTGCGCTGCGCGATGTTCAAGCGCAGCAATGCCCGTGTCACGTTCAAGCCGAACAAGGGCGACGTGGTCAACATTCGTGCTCGAGTCACCCTGTACGAAGGCCGCGGTGAATTCCAGTTAATTTGTGAGCACATGGCCCCCGCAGGCGATGGCGCACTGCAACTCGCCTTTGAGCAACTTAAACAGCGACTGGCCGACGAGGGCTTGTTTGCACAACACAACAAAAAAGCGGTGCCGCAAGACGCGCAATCTATTGGCGTCATTACGTCGGCGACCGGTGCAGCGCTGCAAGACATTCTCACCGTATTAAAAAGGCGTAGCCCACGCACCGCGGTTTATGTGCTCCCCGTCCCCGTTCAAGGCAAGGAGGCTGGCATAGCGATCGCACGAGCGATAGCGCAAGCCAACACCCTACTAGAGACCGGCATCCTGACACTCGACGTGCTAATTGTGGGCCGTGGCGGCGGTTCTTTGGAGGATTTGTGGAGCTTCAACGAAGAAGTTGTGGCCCGCGCCATCGCGGCCAGTGCACTGCCGATCGTGTCAGCTGTAGGGCACGAAATTGACTTTTCGATCGCGGATTTTGTTGCCGATTTACGCGCGCCGACGCCATCCGCAGCGGCGGAGATGGTCACGAGCGATCAACAGGAGTGGATGCAAAAATTTGATCAGGCGCAGCTGATGCTCGGCAGAGCAATGGGTCGTCGCGTGACGAGCGAACGGAGAGCACTGGAACAACTTCGCGCCCGGCTGCGTTGGCCCGGGGCGCAATTGCAACAACAGCGGCGCGAGCTGGCGCATATTCACCAGCGACTTAATGGCCACCTGCGCTCACGTTTAAGCGGCGCATCCACTTCGCTAAACAACCTTCGCGAACGACTGCAACGCCATCATCAAAGCGATGTTTTGAACCAAGCCCGCAAAGAGCTGAGCAATAGACAGCGCGAATTAACGGGTCTGATAACGCAACGCCTACAGCGCGAACAACAAACACTGCAGGCCAATTCGCGGCTGCTGAAATCGCTGAGCCCACTGAGCACCCTCGAGCGGGGTTACGCCATCGTCACCGACCACCAAGGCCGCGTCATTAGAGACAGCCATGATGCAGACACAGGCAACGTCGTCGCGATTCAGCTGGCTAGCGGCACGATGAGTGCGCGTGTTGAAAACCGCACACTGACTGAGAAGAAAAAGTAGCTGAACCCGCACTGGCCCAGCGAAAACTCAGGATCAATACTTAGCAGGCAGCCGCGTATTAATAATGATGTGGCGGCCTTCAAAGCGGATATATTCGCCAATAGTCAGATCTTTGAGGATCCGAGCCACCATTTCACGCGAGGCACCCACACGATCAGCAATGTCTTGCTGGGTCAGCTTCTCAGGGATAAACAAGGTGCCATCACCGCGCTCTTCTGAGAGGTCCATCAGCACATTGGCCACACGCCCATAGACATCTTGCAACGCGAGGCTTTTAACATCCGCAGTGAGCTTGCGCACTCGGCTCGCTAAGTTACTGATCAGCTGGCGAGTGATGTTGGGATGATCGTCGAGCACTTTATTGAAATCGTCTTTCATGACCACGCGGAAATCTGATTTTTCGACCGTACGCACGGAGGCGGAGCGTGTCGAATCATCAAGTAGTGCAAGCTCACCAAAATAATCGCCTGGACCCAAGGTGTTCATAATGAACTCCTTGCCGTTTTTGTCACTGCAGTACACTTTGACGCGACCGCTTTCAATCACAAATAGTGAATCGGCTGGGTCGTTCTCGTGGATAACCACTGTATTTTTGGGGAACGAACGAGTGGAGCTACTAGCCTCCATGGCCGCGAGTTCTTCGTTTGAGAGTCCGTGAAAAATTTCCACTTGATCGAGCATTGAGTTTATGTCCTTGCTGGCGCTTCTTTGAGGGGATGTTACCGCAAGATCGAGTGCCCGCCTATCCCTGAAACGCACTCTCCGACCTGATTCCATAGCCTATGCTGGGTATACTGCAGCACGGGGCAACACTCGAACATACACAAGGGGACTGCATTGACACAATCGCGCAATGAGAACACCCGCTGGGCAAAGCGCATTTTGCAGGCGGTAGCGCCGCTGCGCGCGGTCGCCGCACGCACCAGCATCGCGATCGATCCGCCCTCGGATCAAGATGTTGCCGCGTTAATAGAGGCCGCAGACCGCGTCGAATTACTGCAAGCAAGCACCGATCGCGACGACCAGCATGATCTGATGAACATTTTTGGTGCGATTCGTGGTTATGCGGAAATACTTTACGAAGACCGCGCACTATTGCACCCAGCGATCGTCGACACCTTACCCGCGATACTGCGCGCGCTATCGGCGCCTGAGATGCCACAAGACGCAGGCGAGATAACGGCAAAACAACAACCGGCCGTTGTGCCAAGAAGTGTTGAACCCGGCGTTATTTTAGCTGTTGATGATATGCCCGAAAACCGAGACTTAGTGTCTCGCTTACTCAGCAAATACAAGCACACCGTGATCACCGCAGAATCCGGGGAAGAGGCACTAGAGCTATTGGACACCCTGGGCGTCGACGTCGTGCTACTGGATTTAATGATGCCGGGCATCGGCGGCGCCGAAGTACTGCGACGCATGAAAGCTAATGAACAGCTGCGCGCCACACCGGTTGTGATGATTAGCGGCCGACAGGACATGGATCAAATCATTGCCTGCATTCAAGCCGGCGCCGATGATTATCTACTCAAACCCTTTAACCCCGTTTTGTTGCAGGCTCGTATTGCAGCGGGCATTGAACGCAAGCGCTGGCATGACCGAGAGGCGCAATACCGACGTCAGCTAGAGCGCAGTGAAAAGTTCATTCGCGCCACTTTTGGGCGGTATCTCTCAGACGATATCGTCGACGAGATTCTGGCCAGCCCCGAAGGACTGGAACTCGGCGGCGATCTGCGGGAAGTCACTATCATGATGTCGGACATCCGAGGCTTCACCACGCTCAGCGAACATCTGCCGCCACAACAGGTGGTGCGCTTACTCAATCGCTATCTGGGCCGCATGACCGACATCATCCTCGAGCACCAGGGTACCATTGACGAGTTTTTAGGTGATGCGGTGCTCGCTGTTTTCGGCGCGCCGCGCAAGGCCGACGATGACGCCGATCGCGCAGTGCGATGCGCCATTGCCATGCAAGCGGCAATGGCCGAGATCAATGCCGCCAATGAAGCCGATGGCCTGCCGCGGCTGGACATGGCCCTGGCGCTGAATACCGGCTCTGTGGTGGCCGGTAACATAGGCTCTGAGCGACGCGCGAAATACGGCTTCGTAGGCCATGCTATGAATGTGACCTCGCGGATTGAAGACGTCTCTGGGCCTGGAGAGATTCTAATTTCTGACAGCACGTTGCAAAAATTGCCCCAACGCTACTCAGTCGGTGAACGCAGAAGTTTGTCCGTCAAAGGCATAGCCGAGCTGGTGGTGGTGTATCCAATTTTAGGAGTTAATCAATGAGTCAGGCACAAGGTGTTGTGCTCTTGGTCGAAGACAATGCACTCAATCGAGACATGCTCGTCAGACGCCTCACTCGCGCTGGTGTTGCGGTAATTTGTGCCGGCGACGGTGAGGCGGCGCTGACACAAATGCGCGCACACCTCCCCGCATTGGTGCTGATGGACATGAACCTACCGATCAAGGACGGCTGGACCGCGGTGCGTGAAGCCCGCGCCGATGAAACCATCTGTCACATACCCATTATCGCGCTCACCGCCCACGCCATGGATACCGATCGCAACTCTGCACTGGAGGCTGGCTGTGATGAGTACGCGACCAAACCAATAGACTTCCCCGAGCTACTTAACAAAATTCAACGGCTGGTTAACTGATGCGGCGCACGATCACCTTAAGCCTACGCGGACGTTTATATTTGGTCTCCGCTGCGATCCTCACCTTGTTTGCGGTCAACGTCGGCACACATATATGGGGCAGCTTTGCGCGCAGCGAGAGTCTCGTCGCCTATCGCGATGCGGTCAACGCAGCGCAGCTCACCGCCGATCTTGAGCAGAGCCTTGATAACCAACGGCAGCAGGTGCTGGTCTTAGCAACACTGCGTGAAACCACCGACGAACCCCTCGGCGATGACGAGCGCTTGGCTGCGCTGCAAGAACTCGAAACCATCAGTACGCGCCTAAGAAGACTGGGCGGCCTCGGCAGCGATGGCACTGAAGACTACTACCGCCGTTTGCATGACAGCGCCACCAAACTCCTCGACTTGTGGCGTCGCTTTTATAACAACTACAACAATGCCAACGCCAATCTCGATGTCGACACCCCAAGGCCCTACAACGACACACAGCAGCGCTTACAAGAGCTCGATCAACGCCAAGCCTACCTGGCGGTACAGCGTTCCAATGCTATTGATCGCACGATTTCACTGACCGACCGCATCACCGTTATTGGCTTTGTCAGTTCAATCGCCATTACCATGATATTGGTGGTTGCTTTGATCCGCAGCACCAACGCCTCGCTACAACGACTCAAAACAGGGGTGGAACGTTTCGGCTCTGGTGATTTGACGCACCGTATCGATGAGAGTCGCGATGCGGGTGAAATTCGGGACCTTGCACATACCTTCAACGATATGTCTGGCAAGCTGGAACACGCGATCGATGAAGTCCAAAATGCGAAGGCAGATGCCGACGCGGCCAATGCAGCCAAAAGCATGTTCCTAGCCAATGTCTCCCATGAACTGCGCACACCGCTCAACGCGATCATCGGTTACAGCGAGATGCTACAAGATGAAATCGGCGACCCCGGTGAGCTCAATCGCGAACAACTGCATCATGACCTCGGGACAATTATTTTATCTGGCCGCCAGCTACTCACGCTGATCAATGAGATCTTAGATTTGTCCAAGATCGAAACAGGCAAAATGCAAATCAGCCTGGAAACGTTCCAGCCCGCCGCCTTAATTGTGCAGGTCTGCGATGCACTGTCGCCATTGCTGTCACAAAAACACAACACCCTCAAACTCGAGGTCGACAGTAACACCCTGCCTGAAATGGTTTCAGATCAAGCCAAACTGCAGCAAATCATCACTAATCTGTTTAGTAACGCCTGTAAATTCACCGAAAATGGCACCATTTTTGTCTCGGCAATTGCGGAGAATGGCGAACTGGTGGTCACCGTTGCTGACACGGGCATAGGTATGTCAGCGGACCAGCAGAGTCGTGTGTTCGAGGCCTTTGTGCAAGCGGAGGCCAGCACGAGCGTCGATTACGGTGGCACAGGCTTAGGGTTGGCGATTGTCCGCGAGTTTTGCGAAATGCTCGGCGGTCAGATCAGTGTTGAAAGTGCCGTTGATGAGGGCTCGCGGTTTACCGTCCGCCTTCCTCTTGACCTAGGGTCAGATCGCGCAGTCGCTTGAGTGCATCCTCGCGCTTTTCGAGATCTTTCGAGAGCGCATTATTAAGCGCATTGAGCGCCTCAATTTGCCCTTCCAGTGACTGCACTGCGGCCAGCGCCAAAATCATCACCTCAGCGCGCTCATCCACACCCTCAGATGAAGCATCGCCGGTACTCATCGATTTTTGACTCAATAAAGTGACAAACGCCAGGCCGACATCGGCTTCGCGCTTTGCTTCAGCACTACCCGACTCGCGATGTCGCTCAAAATAGGTAATGGCGCGTTCGTAATCCCTTGCCGCCAATGCGCGGACACCACGATCGAAATAGTTTTCAGCAGCGGCCGCGAGCGCCTCACAGTTACAATCTGAGCCAGATGCTTGCGGTTCGGGGAGATTGAGATTCAGTTCACTCGCAGGCACAACCGCGGGCGCGGGCTCTGGCGCCGTCGAAGCACAGCCCGACAACACCGGCAGGAGTAAGGCGACAATGACGCTACAAGAGAAATATAGTCGAGGCACGACGTTACCCTGAGTAAGTTCCCCGAAGCATAGCATCGGCCTTGCGGCTACGCCAAGCAAAGTCGCCCCTCCTCAGGGTTATCTGTACCTACTCGGGCCGCATGTGCGGGAACAACAACACATCGCGGATCGATGGCGAGTTGGTTAGCAACATCACCAATCTGTCGATACCAATGCCCTCGCCGGCTGTCGGCGGCATACCGTACTCCAGTGCGCGAACATAGTCGTGATCGTAATGCATCGCCTCGTCGTCGCCTGCCTCTTTCTCAGCCACTTGTGCCAAGAACCGCTCCGCCTGATCTTCCGCATCATTAAGCTCGCTAAAGCCATTGGCAATTTCGCGTCCGCCAACAAAAAACTCAAAGCGATCGGTGACAAACGGGTCATCGTTACTGCGGCGCGCGAGTGGCGACACCTCAGTGGGATAGGCGGTAATAAACGTCGGCTGATAAAGCTTTGCCTCCGCGGTCTCTTCGAATATTTCGATTTGAACCTTGCCGAGCCCCCAAGTTGGCTTCACTGAAATCCCAAGATCTGCCGCCACTTTTCTGGCCCGCTCAAGATCACTCACGTCGTCTAGGGTCAAGCTGGGGTTGTACTTCAAAATCGCTTCGACAACGGTCAGGCGATCAAATGGCTTGGCAAAGTCAAACGTTAAGTCACCATATTGAACGGTCGTGCTGCCCAATACCGACTCGGTTAGCTCGCGCAATAGATTCTCGGTGAGATCCATGGCATCGCGGTAGTCTGCATACGCCCAGTAATATTCCAGCATGGTAAATTCGGGGTTGTGTCGCGTAGACAGCCCCTCGTTACGGAAATTGCGATTTATTTCATAGACCTTCTCAAAACCGCCTACCGTCAACCGCTTTAGATACAGCTCTGGGGCAATCCGCAGGTACATCTCCATATCCAACGCGTTGTGATGCGTCACAAACGGCTTAGCTGCGGCACCGCCGGGGATCGGGTGCATCATTGGCGTCTCGACTTCCATAAAGCCCTGACGATTCAAAAATTCACGGATAAAGCTAATGGTGGCCGAGCGGATGCGAAAAATCTCGCGGCTTTCAGGGTTCACAATCAGGTCAACATAACGCTGTCGATAGCGCATCTCTTGGTCGGCGAGCCCATGATATTTGTCGGGCAGCGGCCGCAGCGCTTTAGTCAGCAGACGAGCGCTCTCCATATTGATATAGAGATCGCCCTTACCGCTTCGATGCAGCGGGCCGCGGGCTGCAACGATATCACCCAAGTCCCAGGTCTTTATGGCGGCTAAACACTCCGCACTGAGGCCGGCGCGATTGATGTACAGCTGGATGGTATCGGAGCCATCTTGTATCAAAAGGAAGGCACCTCGATTGCGGATCAGACGACCCGCGACAGAAAACTCATTGCCGGCAGCTTCAAGGTCTTCTTTACTGTCGTCGGCAAACTGGGTTTGCAACTCACCCGCCATCGCCGTACGGCGAAAATCATTAGGGAAAGGGTTGCCCTGCTCACGCAGTTCGGCGAGTTTCGCACGGCGCTCAGCAATCAACTTATTTTCTTCAGGGTTCTGCTGCGCTGTATTTTGCGACTGGTCCTGATCGGTCATGATTTTCTCCGTGAGTCCTGCAAATGATGTGGACGCAGTATTTCGTGTTAGTTAAATGACAATAACAAAGGCGTGATTATCACAGGCCTTTTTTCAGCGACGCCTCGATAAAAGGATCTAACGCGCCATCGAGCACCGTCTGGGTATTGCGCGTTTCAACACCGGTTCTCAAGTCTTTAATGCGCGAATCATCTAAAACATAGGAGCGAATTTGACTGCCCCACCCGATATCCGACTTGCTGTCTTCCATCGCCTGTTTTTCTGCATTGCGCTTGAGCATTTCAAGTTCATAGAGTTTGGCGCGCAGCTGTTTCATCGCGTTGTCGCGGTTCTGATGCTGCGAGCGCTCGGTCTGGCAGCTAGACACCGTATTGGTCGGCACGTGGGTAATACGTACCGCGGAGTCTGTGGTGTTAACGTGCTGACCACCGGCACCCGATGAACGATAGGTATCCACCCGCAAGTCGGCGGGATTGATATCGATCTCGATATTGTCGTCAATTTCAGGGGACACAAACACCGAAGCAAACGAGGTGTGGCGCCGGTTGCCACTATCAAAAGGTGACTTGCGAACCAAACGATGCACACCCGTTTCGGTACGCAACCAGCCGAAGGCATACTCGCCTTCGAATTGCACAGTAGCGCTTTTAATACCCGCGACTTCGCCTGCAGACACCTCTACTAA
>Ga0209652_1002264_pt1 | contig 15023 bp, 11 predicted proteins | sample SaaInl74LU_5_DNA_FD_184641 | JGI IMG/M metagenome (GOLD analysis project Ga0209652, IMG submission 184641) | Marine microbial communities from expanding oxygen minimum zones in the Saanich Inlet - ESP_74LU_5_DNA (SPAdes) (version 2) | ecosystem: Environmental > Aquatic > Marine > Intertidal zone...
CAAAGCAGTAAATAGGATTGAGATCAGGTCGATCCACACTTTTCGTGCCACTTTTGGGAATAACTCCGCCCTCCCCCTCTTTCTCTTTTGCAGCGGATGATTCCTCTTCCTTCTTTTCCTTCAATTTTTTGGCCGCTGATTTCGTCATCAAATTACCATTCTTACCAAGTGACGCCTTATCAACCTGGTGGATAATCCCCAATTCCACAAGGATACCAAGTACCTGTTGTAACTTATCCTTTGTATCTGATTTCACTGGTTGATTTAGTGGCACAAGTTGTGTTGCCATGTTAAACTTTAGCTGCTCATAACTCAGAGGTCCGTACGATTGCAACAGTGCAATGATGCTATTGACCCCAGCAATGACGGTGGGATCAGCGAGGGAATGCCCCGCAACAGGGGGTAGAGCTTTTCTTTGTCGTGTTGCTGATTTTGTGGGCACTTTGGGTGTCGAAGAGTGTGGGGTGGCCAGTGGCTTTGACGCAGCAGCGGGTATCGCAGGAGGTGACAGTATTGCAGGACGCGGAACAGGCTGAATTTTAGTGGAGGTAGCTCCACTTTCCTCGGGTGCCTTGGGTGCTGCTGCAGCTGCTGCTGGGGCTTTTTTCGCCTCGGATTTCTCATCACCGGCAGGGTTTAGGGGCGATGTATCCAACTTGTTATCCTGTTGTTGTTGTTGTTTTGGGACTTCCTTGGCAGTATCGACACTGTCATGTTCTGAATTTTGAACGCTCTTTTGCAGGGGTAATGCAGGTTCAGCAGCATGTGCTGGGGCGCTATCTGTTGTCTTGGTCACCATGGTAGTGAAGACAGCGATATCTTGTGAGCTTATTCTTTATTCTTGTGATGCATATTATAATCGAGGCCGGGGAAGATTGTTTCGGGCAACTTTAAGGGGTGGCCCTCTTAAAGGAAATAATAGTATGAGAGCAATAGGTAATAATATCGATGGCAAGCCCTCTAAACGCACAATCGCTTCTGGCGTGTTTGCTTCTGTTTTCTGACATGCGGATTTCATCGTAGCCTTTGTATCAGAATAGCCGCTTCAATTGTAATTGTACCAATCTCCTCCTCTCATCAAAAGAAGTGATAGCCTAGCGGTGGACGTCATTAGTATCATGAGTCTGCCACCTCCACGTCAACACAATGAGCAGCAACAAGCGTTCTTACGACAGGCCACAATTCTGCGCAAGAATTTAAATGCATGGGAGGCAACGATTTGCTCTGCACAGGGAGAGGATTGGCCATCAATGCTTGGGAGGTTGAATGCAGCGTTTGTGAGTATTTTGGTTCTTTGCCTTTGTTTATCATGGTACTATCAGAAACTGACAAAAAAGTGTGGTCAACTGCTATTCACAATAATATTCTATTCCCGACGGCACATCAACTCAGAATCAAGCTGGTAATTTGGATTCTGGAATAGAAGATGCCTCAGAACATTTCGTTTACGTTCCAAAAAAATGCACAATGAACGCACAAGATATGGCCTTCTTTCTATCAACTAGATTGGCTACGGCTGCTGGCGGGGACAATAATAATATGAAGAAGAACAATAATGGTGCCACGGGAGATGAACACGAGGGTGGGAGCTCAAGCTCTTCGTCATCTAAACGACAATATTATGGAGGTGAGGAGCCAGCAAAACGTTTGAGACGGTATGAATCGCAAATTGATGAACTTGCATCTGAGTTTGAAAATGGAATAGTGCGGTTCTAAAGTGATGGGTTTGAGGTACTCCCGACGATGTTGACTGTGAATGAGATTTCCCTCTTCATTTGGAACAGCTATATGCATACTGTGAATGAGATCACGTGCGATGGTTGTGGTGTTGACTGAAATGAATCAAGGATAAACTTCAATGTGCCAGATGAAATGGCTGGAAATGCTGAAGCTGGAAGCTGGATGGTTTGCAGTTACCTACAACACATCGGCTAAAACAGCACACACATATCATGGGTAGTATGTTTAGCGGTATTCATGGAAGATTGAAGAAGAGGTTCGTTCTTGCGTGGATTAGAGCAAGTAGATAGATTATGGTAGTAATAGCATGTACACGTACACACTACAATGCTTGTTTGTTTCAGTCTACAGTTGTTTGCCTTGAAACTACAATACTCCGTGCAGATAATAATTACATGTCAGATGGTACTAAGAGGGTATGGTATCAATCTAATTTTATTGACAGACCTACTTCCAATTGGTACCATAGCTTTTAGTAGGCTTTTGGTGTCGCTCGGTGAAAGAAGCCCAAGCTGAGTTCCACGTAAGCAGGTCGATGAAAATCTTCGATTTCTTTTTTCAAATTTTTCAGTTCTACTGAACACTATCACTAACATCATAAAATTCTATCACCGCTGAACACAGTTGTTTGTGTTGATGCAATAGTTGTGGAGATTAAAAGAGCAGCATACCATGAATACCACGCGTAATTTCCTGCTTGCTTTCTCGGTAGTGTCGGCAACGGCGTTTGTGGCTGATAACTCTGTCTATCACTCTCCAATATTATCATGTCGTACTACCACAGAAACTTGCTTGCGCATGTCATCAGTCGGTGGCGAAGACAACAGAGATGGCAACGATTCAAATGATGACAACCCATTGAATGAATGGATGTCAAGAAAAGAGACAGAAAACCTTCGAAGAGCAAGAGAACAAATTGCCGAGGGCCGGTTACCTATCTCATATGGTGCTATGAATATGGATGATAACAGTGATGCAAATAAAGCTGAAAACGAAAGCACAGATTCCTCGGGCATGGGGAAATTTGGTCCTTTATCAACAGACAATAACAACAATACAGCCGGGGATGCTATTGATGTCCCTTCCTCTTCGTCGTCATCGTCGCTTGCTCGTGGAAAACAAAATCCTTACCTCAACGTAGTGTCACGCTTATCTCCATCAGATCTTATTGCTCGGTTTACTGCCACTGCTTCCCCACGTGTACAAGATGCAGTTCGCACAACTATCCTTGGGCTCATTGGAGGTCTACCTACTATGGCATTTGAAACCAAGACTGTAGCTACTGGGGAGCGCTTGGCTTCACTGATGTTTCAACTCCAAATGACTGGCTACATGTTTGCTAATGCTGAGTATAGAGCTAGTTTGAGCCAGAGTTTGGGAAGTTCCAATACTCTAATGCTTAACGGTGAAAGCAGCCAGGACAGCAAGGCATGGTTGGACGGGAAACGCATCGATGGGAAGATTAAAGTGCGCTATGGTGCAAGTGCTGATGCCAACTCTGAGTCATCCATTGATGATGAAAGTGAAAGTCCTTCTCCATCAACATTTGGAATGGAAGTCGAAGTTGATGCTGAAGCCTACATGGCAGAGCTCCGTGGTGAAGTCTCTCGTCTACGCGAGGAATTGGATGCAACAAAGCAAGCAAAGGAAGAAGAGATCCGTAAAGATTTACTAGCCTACATTCGAACGTTACCAAAACAGGAGCTGAGTCAATTGACAGGAACAATGAGTCCTGAAGTCTTAGAAGCAATGAAAGGATTGGTCACCGCAGTTCTAGCTGGAATAGGTGGGAATGAGTTAGAAGAACTGGCTGGTATAGATGATGGAAGTAAGATTGGTCCCAATACTGTCACAGAACAGAGTGGTGAAGCGCTTGCTCAACTTTGCATGTGGCAATTGGTTGTAGGGTTCAATTTGAGAGAGCTGGAGGTTCGTGAAGAATTTCGAGCATCAATGAAGATGATTGGAAGCACTAGCAATAATGCTGAAGAAGCAGGTGGAAGTTCTGATTTTGAATAAATTTCCTAAGTTATTGTACACTTTATTGTTTTACATAGATTTCATACACCTCCTCACGCACAGCTTAATATGCTGACAGGCGAAGTCTGTTCATTGCATGATTTCTGACTTGCGGTCTTGGACAAGACGAGTTGAGATTGCCGCTTTAGTGTGCATATAGTTGATCCTGATAACATGTGTCGCTCTACTTCCCTGACTTCCTTTGAAGCGAAATCGAAATTGAGCATTGATGATAACTGGGACCAAAATTCTTCTTGCGCTGCTGGGTTGACATCAGACTCGACAAGAGCTGCTCCTAAACAAGCTATCCCAACGGATGATTGCTTGTAGCTGGCGAAGTATACATCTGATGTTGCAAGATCCATCTGCTTTTGCGCATTTTCTAAAATGCAATCTATTGCTTCCGGATCAATGCAGTCTGATTGTAAAAGTAGACATTGTCGGGCAAAGTCCAAGGGAGTTGTTTGGCATATGGACCAGCGCAAAGCAAACAGGATGTCATGTTCCATGCTAATGAACTCCGACGCCGTGTAATAGCTCCGGCATAGCTTAACAAGAAACCCAATTGTCATCTCCACGTCCTCGTGCACTTTAACTGCCATGTAGAGGCATACTGTAGATGCAAGTTGAAACTTTTGTTTGTTCTCGCGTGCCTTCACCGACAAGCCTTTACCGCTGCTAAGGAACCTATCGAGAATGTCCATAGCTCTCCACACACTCTCTCTACTTAGATTGAAAGAGTCTACGACGGTGAAGGACCACTCGACCATTTTCCTCCTGCAATCTTCATTTACCTCTTGTGTAAAGTAGTTGTGATGACGTCTCGTCGCTTGTTCATCCTTGGCACACATAGCGTGCAGTTGATTCAATATTTCCTCTTTGTGTTGCATGTTGTTTTTGTTGTTGTTGTTGTTTGACTTTATGGTGCCATATGTTATGTCTTACACTCATGAATGTGAGCTTCTTGGACGTGGTCTTGCGGGAGGAGCATCATCTTGCAGTAGTAGTCTGCACTTGGGTACACTCAATCATCTTTTGCTCTTGCTTTTAGTTGTGAGTCGATGTCATGGTCCGATCCCGCCGCCCGCCCGGCCGTGTCCCGTGTCCGTTCTTGCTTCTTACCTGTGAATTACTCATGCCTAGATAATCAAATGCCATTGAGGTTATCCTCAGACAGTATATTTTCTTGTTCAATATTCACCCGGTACTCATTTTGCACAGAGCCTATCCTCAAAATAATAAACTGGATAGAACGTATCAATTGTTGTGGATATAAGTATTACAAAATCTCAGGGGGGAATATTTGCTTGCCAGGGTTAGGTTTTAAGTTTAGGGTTAAAGAACCAAAAGGAACAACATCCTTACTGCCCCGAAACTGCATCCTTTCTCATTCACCCAGGTATTGCCCTGGCACTCAGTTGACACAAAGCCTATCCTTACGGGGTACAGGTTCTTGCCGTAAAGTCATAGAAGGGACTACTGTTTTCAGAAGACAAATATTAGCTAAAGGAGGGGAGTTATTATCACTTTAGGGTTATTATCGCTTTAGGGTTACGACCAAATAACACCAGCACCTCGAGATTTTCTATGCTTCTAATTACTTAGCTGGAGCCACCCTTTCATTCATATTTACATATCGTCCGAGGAGGAAGACCGACACTCGCAGCTCGCAGAGACAGATGGATTGAAAGAAGTCTCCCGGCTGGAGAAACTGATAAGTACTCTGTGCATTCAAGAGTAGTATTCAAAACCACGATGAATAATCCAAACAAATTTCCTCCTCATCCCTATCACCAGTCCGAGGATGAGCGCTCCTCCCGTCCTTTGCTTGGTTTTGGAAACAATATGATGCCCCCATTTCCGATGCCTCCAAACCTCGCCAACGTTGGATCTTTCGGGATGCACCCACACGGAATGCATCCACACGGAATTCAGCCTCAATTTGCGTACCCACTTCTGGTCAACAATGTTGGCACTGCTACTCGACCACATCCGTTCGGTGGCATGGCAAATTATAACATGAACATGGGTAGCTTTCAGCAGCCTGGCTTTTTCAATCATTCTGCCGTCTATTCAGCTGGTATCTCCAGAAGTACCATCGAACAACAAGGTGCGGTGAGCATGATGTCGACTGCGAGTATGATACCGAGGAAGATACAGCACTCTCTCCGTAGAGCCAAGGAGCAGCGGGACCAAAAGGTGCCGCAGCCTCAAACCTCCTTGAGGCAGCCACATGCTCAAAACCTACCGCATCATTATCGCCAGCAGTCTCAATTGCAGCAGCAGCAACTGCACCAAACCCCGAGCACTGCATCAAGGTCTTGGGATAGCAACGTGTTACAAGAATCTACCGACGAAGTCATTCCCCTACGCAATTGGATCGAAAAAGAATCTGGGGGAGACTGTCAGCCAGATAATGTGCAGAAACAAAGAGGAATGATGTTGCGGAGGACGACCATTGCTTATGGCATGATCGAGCTCTTAAAAGGGGCTAGAACAAGTTCTCACTCTTCAACTTCTTACGAAATTCTACAAGCATGCAATATTGATAACTTTTTAGTTCGCGTTTGCAAGGGTGAGGAGGAATCGAAGAAGGGTGATAATGCTGAGCAACACTTTGTTGGCAAAATCAAAGGCGTGCAGATGATCAATCCTCCGTCTACTCTTCTTTTCCTCACACCATTTGGCTCATCCGGCGAAGTGAATTCGGAGGAGGATGGCGACGGAATGGGACAATTCATTGAAGTTGAGATATGTCCAAGACCACTTGCTAATCAAGCCATCAATCCCTTTGAGCAATTGGTGAAAGAGAAGGCATTGATTCGCTCTGCTGGGTCTCTCATCCACGAGTTATACACTCAAGGCAATCCAATTCTCTTACTTTACGACTTTCAGAAGGGTAAGGGAGCTAGCCCTAGTGATGACAGTGGTGTTGCTGAGCCACCTTTGAAAAGGATCAAAGAACATCCACAATATGTGGGTGGAGCAAATTTCCACTCTTTGTTTCCTCCGTCGCAGAGAGGGAATACGGAAGCAGCTTCTGCTGGCGCTGCCGATCAGAAAGCAAGTTGCCTACCTTTACTTGAACTAGGTTTCTCCTCTTCGCTCTCTTCATTAGTCGATGAATTACTTGATTGCAAATGTACTTTGGACGTAGCCTCCAAAGATCTGCATCTGATCCTTCTTGATCCTGATTCTTTCCTTGTCGACCGATATTTCAAGCCTGCTCCTGATGGAAAGGTCTCCCTTCGGATAAGGAAGAACAAGCTTTATGGAAGAGACTCGGAGAGCTCCCTAATTACAAGCACATTCTGTCGTGTAAGGACGTCAGGAAAGAGTGAGGCATTACTCATTGGTGGATATTCAGGATCTGGAAAGACTCGTTTGGTTGAAAGTGTTCTCAAGTACATTGATGGAATCTCTTGTCACGTCGTTTCCCACAAGTCCGAGCAGTCGTCCATCTCTGTAATAACTCAAGCGTTGGATCAACTGTGTGCTTGTATAAAGAAAAGTTGCACCGAAGATGAATACCTGAGAATAAATTCTCGGTTGGTGGAAGCGTTTGGGTCTGATTTTTCTATTCTGGAAAAGGTATTGCCGAGCACAAAGCTCTTTTATGATACTACGCGAGCCAAACCTTTCATCCCAAAGCATCAGGGGATTGAAATCCAAAACAATAGTGTCAGCTACATTCTTCGGCTTTTCATGCGGGCGGTTTCAAGCCAGGAAAGGCCAGTTGTTTTATTCATAGACGATCTGCACTGGTGTGATGACACATCGCTTGAAATTGTTCATGATATTGTTTCTGATACAAAGGGTTCCTCCTGTGTTTATTTTATAGGGTGTTTCAGGGATAACGAAATTGGCTCTGAACATCCCATCTACCAGCTCATGGAAAATATGAATATGAACAATATACCAGTTCAGTCGCTTGGGCTCGGTGGTGTGAATAGAAATGAGCTGAATTGCATGACTTCCGATGCCCTCTGTATCCTTCCTCGTCACTGCAAGGACTTGTCGGATATTATCCACTCGAAGACAAAAGGTGATCCATACTTTGCACTCGAAATGTTAAGAGCGCTGGTTGATCGTGGTTTACTACAATTCAATTTTCCAAAGAGACGATGGACTTGGAACCAGGCCAATATCATGTATTTGGACGTGACCTCGAATGTGTTGCATTTACTCAAGAGTAAAATGATGTCCATGCCAAATCAAATGCAAACAGCTCTCAAGGTTTGTTCCTGCTTTGGAAGTGGTGTTGATAATCTTTTAGTTGGATGTTTAAGCGAGTTTGAAGAGTATAGCAGTCTGAGAGGTGAGTTGGATCAAGCAGTGGAAGAAGGATTCGTGGAGAAAGTTGGTGAAGGCTACAAGTTTGTTCACGATAGAGTAAAGGAAGCAGCGTATAGCCTGATTGAGGAAAAGGACAGGAATGGATACCACTATCAAGTTGGAATGGTTTTACTTAGTTCTCCAAACGTGGACGACTCACTTGTCTCGATTATGATAGATCAGATCAACCATGGTGTGGGAGAATCGGTTCAATCAGAAAAGGATCGTATCTTGATTGCTGAACTGAATTATAAAGCGGGTGGTACCGCTATGGCTCATTCTGGCTTTGTGAAAGCATTTTCTTATTTTGAGACTGCAAAATCACTCTTACCAGAAGACCATTGGACGAGTCAGTACTACTTCAGCATTCGTCTATTTTTGTCTTTGTCAAATGCAGCTTTTGCATGCGGCTATGGTAACTTGGCAGATGAAGCTCTGAATGCCATCTTACGAGAAGCAAAATGTTTAGAGGACAAACTTGTAAGTAATTTCTTGTATTGCAATTGCATGTGCTCTCGCTTTGCTCAAATGCTCACAACAATCTTCGCTCCAGGATGCATATTACTTTATGAATAATTTGCTCTTCCACCGCGGCCAAGCAAAGGCAGCCTTTACGAAGTGCACTGAGGTTCTATCTGGACTTGGTGAAACAATTCCAACTGAGATGGACTCTAAGGAATTAAATGATACAATGAAGAAAGTAATGAATTTCTTCACGAATATTTCTGACGATGAATTGCTTCATTACAGAGAGTGTGACAGTCGACTTCACTTCTATCTCATGCAGTTCTATCAGCAACTTGGCTGGTTCGCATTCTTCGGACAGTCTCCTTCCATGCAATCCTATTTGTTTTGCAGGTCTGTTGAAATCGCAATTAGGGTCGGATTCTGTAAATATACAGCAGTATCAATGATCTCGGTTGCCGCTCTTCTTTGTGGGAAGTTCAAGGATATATCAAACGGCTACCGGCTAGGGAGAATATGCTTATCATTGCTTACTCGTTTTAATGCAACAAGCCTCATACCTACAGTTTACTTGGGCTTTTATGGGATGATTGCATTCAACAGCGAACCAATCATGCATTGTGCAGATCAATTACACATGGGCTTTCAAATTGGAATGAGTGTGGGGGAGCCTACGATTGCTCTGTTGAATGGGCTTCACTATATACAGAAGTCGTTTGTAGGTGGAAGAAATCTTGTAGCGCTTTCAAAAGAAATCGATTATCAGTTAGAGATAAGCGAAACGCATGATGACAACAGATCCAAACGTTTCTTGGGTCTATTCAATGAGACGTTGTGCCAAATAATTGACAAAAACAAAGCTAGGGCAGATACAACGACGTTGTCTGAAGGAGCAGGGGCACTCGACGAAGAAATGAAAATTGAGGGATTCTCTGAAGTTGTTTACTTTCATCGGGTGATTCAAAGTTACTGGCTTGGTTACGCAGACAGATGTCATTACTTTGCTCAGAAATCTGCCCCTGGAGAGGCTGCCGTTGGGAGGCTGTTGAAACTCATCGCTTCATTCTACCATGGACTAGCTGCTTTACAAATACTGAGAAAGAAAAAGAGCAAGGTGGAAATGAAAGAGATTGCACGAGCATCTCTAAAGGCGCTAACTGCGGCGAGTGACCTGTCACCGATCAACTTTAAGAACAAGGCGGAACTGCTAGAAGCCGAATTACATCGTACGGAAGTTGTGCTGCGAGGAAATGAGGAAGAGAAAATGCATGCAAGGAAGATGTATGCCAAGTCTGTCTGCTCAGCAGAAGCTGCGAAGTTTGATCACGAAAAGGCGCTTGCTCTTGAACTGGCTGCACATTTTTATGAAGAGAATGGAGAATTGTCAAACGCACTGCGCAACTTCAGCGAGGCTAAGTTGCATTACACCTTGTGGGGATCGAAAGTGCGTGTAGCGCAGATAGAGGTGGCGATTGCTAGGACAGAAACGAGGCTCACAAGATAGCCTCGATAACGACATAAAATAGTTCTGCAGCGAAATCAAATAGTATAGATGTAATTTTATCCTTTGAGGTTCTTTGAGCAAACCTTGCTCCAAAGACTACTTCCCCGCGAAACCTGCTTAGACGATTTGTTGATGACTGAGGTAGACTTGATAGTCTTCATAAACGAGTTGCTAGAGGAATCCATCCGGCTCAGCGTTTGGCTCTCTCCGGCCATGAAGACAACATGATTGAGAGATAGACTTTTGCTCGAGCATGTGCTGTTCTTCCTTACTAAAGAACTGTTTTGCTTCCCATTTATGAAGGTTGTCTTTCTCTTCCTTCCTGCATTACGGTTTGCAATTAGTGCAACAGACAAACTGCTCTCGTTCATCAAAAATCTAGAACTGCCGGGAGCGTTGGAGGATTGTTCTTCATTGTTTGATGTTCCCTTCTGCCTCTTGGAAGTATCGTTGAGGCTATTTTCTTTGGTATCTTTGCTTCTGTCACTCATTGGCACACTTCCTCGTTTTCTGGACAAAGACGTCTATCAAGAAGAACAATGTCATGTTAGTCTCATCAAAATGCTGCACAACAAAAGTTATGAGGTAATGGCTTTCTCACCTTAATTGCCTTTAAGTCATTTTGTGTACTTTCGTCTTCGTCAATGAGACGAGATCTTGAAAACTGACTGTCACCTTCATACGCTTCCAAAATTCTATTCATTCTAGCTCGTTTAGCAAACCGTTTCGCAAGGCGATCTTGTTCTTTGTCTTCATCGTCATCCCCATCTTTCTTTTCGCCTGTGGTAGAAAAATTTGATTAGAAGAGATGATTCCACACATACAGAAAAAGATTCGTAAGAAACAACACAAAAGTTATCTCACCTGATCCGTCATCTTCGTCTTCCTCTTCGTCATCATCTGAAAAATTTTCTTCGAGATATTCATCGTTTTGCTTCTGTAAGAATCGTTCCTTTAGCATCTTGTCCAGGAGCGCGGCCTCGTCTTCTTCTTCGTCGTCATCTTTCTTCTCGGGCTTTCCTTCACCTTCGTTGTCGCTATCAAGCTCATCGTCGTTCAACAAGCCAAGTTGTTTGGCTTCGTCGCGATTGTCTGCGCCGACAAGAACATCAAATCTATGCATTCCTCGAGCACCACCAACGCCACTTGCAATACCACGGTCTCTCCCACCATAACCTTCTCGCATTCTCCTCATGATTTCCTTGTGACGTTCTTTCTCCTCCTTGGCCTCGAGACGCTTCCTTGCGACATCCCCGGCCTCCTCGTCTCCTTCTCCATCAGAGACATCATCAACAACGTGTTCCAAGTCATCTTCATCGACCTCGGCATCGTCAACGTCGTCATCGTCATCGCCTTTCTTCTTGTGAACTGCAAAACCAAAGTCTTCAAGTCCAACAATGCCTTCTTCCTCTTCTTCCTCCTCTGCCTCGCCTTCCACCAAGCCACCACCCTTTCTCTGTCGCCTTTTCTGCTTCGCTAGATCCTCTTTTTCCTTTCTGAGCATTGCCTGCCATGCTGAGTTTCTTGGCTTCTTTGGGCCTGATTCTTCAGTAGAAATAGATGTGGCGTTGAATTCAGATTCTTCTGCTGTGTCTTCTGTCGCATCCTTTGGTTCAGTAGCTAACTTCGTGACTATTGCAACATCAGATTCAGAACTGTTTTCGTTAGGTGCAGACTCGTTGGTATCTGAAGTCACTTTGCTCCCTGCTGCTGTTTCTTCGATATCATTAGACACCGTTGGGGTCACAACAGTCCTCTCGGATTCTGGCTCAGCCTTGGTGCCAGGGCTTGATGCAGCATCCCGACTTTCCGTAATTAGTTTTTCTAAAGCATCATTGTCTTGGTCCACATTATTCTCATTGCCGTTAGATCCATTGGCAATAGAATTTTCATCCGAGTGGTCAGCATCACTACATTGCATAACAGTAGTCATATTTTGTTCATCAGTGCCATCGGCATGATCTTCTGTCGCATCCTCGCTCTTAGTTGCTTCTTCCAATTGATTCAGCTCTCGAGCCATCGCCATTTCGTCATCTTCCTCATCATAATCTGCTGCGTCGCCACTGTTGTCAAATTGAAGCTCTTCTTCGACATCATTGTCGACTTCTAAGCCAACATTCTTCTCCTCTCGCATGACCGCCTCTTTCTCCAAAAGGAAAATTTGCTTGCGTTTCTTATCCTCAACATCTTTGCAATCGCGAATGTGATCTTCTTCCGTTTTATACCCGAGTTCGCTGAGATTGAATGTGAGATAAAGAGGAACACATGAGAAGAGTGAACAATAGCAAAGTAAGAGGGGGGAGTGGGTTATCATGAACTGCTTCATACTTACCGCGCTAACCAACGATTACCCGCTTTGACTTGTTTCTCCCTCAATGCCATCCGAAGAGCCATGCGTGGATTGCTTGCAACTGATTTGGATTTCTTCTGAGCAACGATGGGGCGACGGGTTGCGTCCTTGCCATGATTTGATAGCAATGCATCAAACATAGACTTTGGCTTCGGTTTGGTCGCAGTTGCATTGATTGGAGCTTTGATGTCAGAAGGCGTTTGAGCTACAAGTTCGAGCTCATCATCATCATCATCACTGTCGTCGTCGTCACTGTCATCACTGTCATCTTCCAGCTCAATCATTCCACCATCATTATTCTCCTGAGCAAGAACTGTTAAAGGTGAACCTTCCTTCGTCACATCAACCTTCTTCTCATCATCCTTGTCCTCCTCAGCACCCAAAGTATCCACCTCCTTCGTCTCCTTCAAAAATTCGTTTGACGTAATACTCTCCAAGCGTCTTTGTCTCAATTTACCAATCAGTCCAACCCTATCCTCTTCACGTTTGACACGTAGCTCTTCCCTATTCGTATCAAAACGTGCGGCAATGGCCATGGCTCGCTGCTTGTCTTGCTCGGATATTTGAGGACCCGCATTAGCCTTTTCCTCTTCCGTCTTGACCTTGGACTTACTATCCGCGGCCCCATTGACGGCATCATCATTGTTGTCGTCGGCCAGGTGGCCCATTTCCTCTTGGCGGATACGAGCCTCCTCCATCTGACGAAGACGCCTCTTGGTGGCCTCATCGCGCAAGTGGTTCTTCATTTTGCTCTTTTTGGAGGACCCCTTGCTCTTTCTCTTTTTACGTTTGGAAGAGGAGGATCGTTTCTCGGTAAGGGAGCTGTCCGAATAGTCCGAGTGGTCAGAGTCTTCGTCATCATCATCAACCGCCGAGGTGGACTTCTTTTTTCGTGACTTCTTGCTCGTCCTCTTCTTTGAGGGAGCTTCCTCTTCATAATCAGAGGAACTATCATTTGCACCAACGTCTTCTTCATCCTCAACTTCTAGATCATCATCATCTGAATATTCAACAGTCTCCTTTTCTTCCACGGTCTTCTTCTTCTTCTTTTTCTTTGACTTCTTCTTTGACTTCTTTTTATCGTCATCGCTGTCATTATCATCATCATCCGCCTTACCACTAATCAGCAAAGTCAACCGTTCCTTAATCATTTGCTTCCTCTCTTTTCCAAGTGCCTTCTTGTCTTTCAAGCCAAAATGTTCAGCGACATAACTTAGAATGCCGCCGACAGTCATGTTGTCCTTATCGGCAGCTTGGAAGAGTTTGTCTACAAGGGCGATGACCTCTTTGTTGGTTGGGTTGACTGTGTCAGTGATGGTGGTATCATCGACTTTGTCTTCATTAGATGGTTCATGTTCAGCTAGTTGCTGTGGTTCCTCTTCAACTTCATCACTGGCGTCAACTTTCTCCTTTTGGATGACCTTGTTCTGCTTCTTGGTTCTACCCCTACTTGTTGTTGGAACATCCTCCTCCTCCTCAATCTCCATCTCTTCCTCATCGTCGTCACCACCACTACGATCATCATATGGACGAGTAGCGTCATCATCCTCTTCGTCGCCATCTTCGTCTGAAAATAAATTGGACTTTTGACCTGCATCATTGTCAATCATGGTGTCATCCACAATATCCAAATTTTCCAAGTTCCAAGAGTCAGCCCCGACATTATTGTCATCAGCATTGTCCTCTTCAGCTGCACCTTCCGCATTGATATTGTCAACGGCCATAGCTGCAGCTGCTGTTGATGCACCTTGATTGTCATTGAGAGACTCCAAAACGGAGGCGGCATTGTTATTACTGCTGCCATATCCTCCACGGCGACGACGACGCTGGTGCTGCTGTTGTTCCTGAGGGCTTGCGGTGGTATTGACATCATCCATATCATTGTGGTTATCATCCTCCTCGTCGCGACTGTCCTCTGCGGGCTTGGCAACGGCATTCGCATCATTCTGATGATTGTTGTTATCAGATGCACCGTATTTGCGACGTAGTTTTTGAAGTTTGGCATAGGAAGTTTCATACTCTTCTTCTTCCTCATTCTCTACAGTGCCATCATCAGACATGGCGTCATTTGTGCTGTTCTGGTCAGCTGCTGGAGATGATGGTGGTGAAGGTGCATGTGTACCGATATTGTCATTATTGATGTCACCGTTGATGCTGTCATTGTCGGTATGTGCAGCACCACCACCATCGTCTGAAAAATGTTCATCGTCTTCATTGGAGAGGGTGGTGATCATCATCTCCTTAGTATTATCGTTGTCCATCTCACTCATGGTTTATTGCTGAAAGGGTTGTGCAGCTTAGCAACAGATTTGCAAAGTTGTATTGCAGCCTCACCACAACTCGTGTCATGACAGTCAAAAAATTCAAAAACTGCGCCATTTTTACCATTCAGTGTAGCGATAAATCACATACTTTGGAATTAATATCCTCTATTGGCGATAACGACCAGCTGTAAAACATCTGTAAAGGCAGGTACAAAAAGAATCTGATGACGCAGATCAATGAGAATCCCGGTATTGCAAATGTTAGGGTCTTAATTTGTGATTTAGAGAAACGACAGCCTAATCCGTACACACAATGACCGAGGTCACGCATACATGTTCAATGAGG
>Ga0209652_1002266_pt1 | contig 15018 bp, 11 predicted proteins | sample SaaInl74LU_5_DNA_FD_184641 | JGI IMG/M metagenome (GOLD analysis project Ga0209652, IMG submission 184641) | Marine microbial communities from expanding oxygen minimum zones in the Saanich Inlet - ESP_74LU_5_DNA (SPAdes) (version 2) | ecosystem: Environmental > Aquatic > Marine > Intertidal zone...
AATGCTACGTGGACTGAAGGGGTTATTAATCCAAACCCAAGTGGTATAAATACCTCCTCTCGAGTAGGTGAATTCATTCATTGGGGAGCAGGTACAGATGGTGCCTTTGGAGGCGATTTGAATCTAGCACCAATCGATTTAGTTTACTATGGTGTGGAGTTGAATATGGATGTACATCCAAGTGCTATTGGTTTGCCTATTACCGTTGTTCTTCAAGATGCAGGCGGTGCAGATATAGATGTGCAAACTGTTACTACTGCGGTAACTGGTGAGTGGGAAACGCTTACTTATGATTTTGGTTCTGTGAGCGACGTAGCGAGCAAGGTAGTATTTGTGGTAGCTCCTGGCGACTCAACACAGCATGTGGTGTATTTCGACAATATCAAATTAGATCTTTCAACGGCCCTTGCGACTTGTCCAGGTGTTGCTCCGGATGTAAATATTGTTGAGGATTTCGATTGTCAGCGAAATGCAGATTACACTGCGGTTGACGGTTCAGTAGCCGTAATAGCGAATCCGGATGCTTCTGGAATAAACACCTCAGCTAATGTGGGAGAGTACACCAGAGGAAACGGAAGTGATGATGAAATCGCTGTGGATTTTGAATTAGCTCCACTAGATTTCAATGCGAGTAATCAAATGAAGATGGAGGTATGGGATGCAGATATTCCATCAACGATTGAAATTACTTTGTTGGATAATGCTGGGATTGTTTTAACTACAGCAAGTGCTACAACTTCAGTGGGTAATGCATGGGAACAACTGAATTTTGATTTCCAAGATGTGCCTCCTACAAGCAATGTATCGAAAGCTATTCTGTCCTTCGATGCTGGGTCTCTTGTAGACAGTAACAAAGTATATTATTTTGATAATTGGAAAATGGATGGTTTGATTAGTGGTATTCGAGGTGCTAATGTTGGAAATATAGCACTTTATCCAAATCCTGCTAAAGACCAAATCACCTTGGATTTAACTAAGCTATCAAGCAGCGAAGAACTTCAGGTACAATTCATTGCAGTGGATGGACGAGTAGTTGCGGAGAGCAATTATATTGATTTTGCAAGCAAGGAAACTATCGATGTATCTTCGCTTTCTGTGGGTATTTACATTGTTGAGATACGTACTGCTGAAGCTAAATGGTTAACTAAGTTTATCAAAGAGTAGGCTCAAGCATAAGTAATTAAAAAAATGGTGTTCAAGCTGGACACCATTTTTTTTTCAAATGCTCTTCAGAATATTACCACCTGGCAAATGCAAAAAAAGGGTGGATTAAAAACTATACTTGTACTTCGTGGCAAGAATTACTTCACGATCCGGGTTAGCTACGTTGAATTCTTCCTGAAAGATGAGTGTGAATCCTAGACTGTGATGTTTATTGAAGCGATGATCAACTTCCCACTTCAAGCGATAACGGTCGAACATATTTCTATTGTAATATAAAGAATAAAACAATTCGCCTGCCATGCCTACTTCCCAATGTTTATTTATTTTATAATCTATGCCTAAGCGATTTCTGATCTTGTATTCTATAGGATCCTTTGTAGTGAAATCTTGTTGAAAGTTGAGACGATAAGTAAATCTGAAATCTTGTAGTTTATACCTGGCCTCATTACTGAGTGTTATTCGATTGCCAATCGCACCATTCTCGGGTCGATAGGTGAAACGGTAGCTCAGCCCTAAGCGATAGTATTTATTCGGTTTGTATGTTAATCCAAGTTCTGTTAGCAAACTATTGATACGGGTAATGTTGTCCAAAAAGCGAATTTCTTCTTCCATTTGAAACTCAAACTGCTTGGAAAGCTCTTTTTCGATGGCGATGCCATTCCACATGCCCAGGTCGGTTTGTGCTATTGCTACTGCGCTCAAAAGGCTGCTTAGCAATACAAGAATCTTTCTTCTCATAGATACAATCTTACGCGTGAAAGACTCTTAATCGCGCAGAATCACGGATGTAATCTGCTTCAATGATTTCGTACCGAATTACCTCTTTACCAATTCTCCTTTTCAAATCTTCGAGAAGTAAGGCTTCATTTTCTGGTTTGATGTTTTCGATAATTTCATAGCGAATGATTTGCATGTTAACCCCACTATTTGAAGTATATTTTTCCAACCAATAGGAAATGAAAATGATGAAGGCGTTAGTAAATAAAAGTTCTACATAACTTACTTTTTTGGTAGCTAAAGCGTTTATAACGGCCACACTTATAATTATAAACATGTAGGTCATTTCTTTCACCTGAATTTGAGTAGTTCTATATCGTAGAATAGAAAATACCGCGAAAAGTCCAAATGCAAATCCTATGTCTAAATCCAGAGTTTTAAACAGATAGGTAATAAAAAATATAATTGGACTAAATACCATGAAGGTAAATATGTATTCACTGTTTTTTCTGGTGGGTTGATACACAAAATGTATGATCGAATAAGCCACTACCAAATTGAGTCCCAATCGGAGCAGTAGCTCTAAAAAATCGACATCATAAACTTTAATATCAAATATTCGGATACTTTCTAAGATTTCAAAAATGTGAAAACTATTTAAAAGTAAATTGAGTGTTATCATAATAGAGTTTTATAGAGGTGTTGAAGTTTGGGTTTGAAATTATTTCTTTTCAATTGATCGTTCAGTTCAAGAAAACTAAAGCAATATTTGCTGAAACTTTCTGCATACACTTTGTGTTTTTTTAACGCCAAATTAAACGGACTCGAATGTTTGAAGCGGTCTTGTTTTAATTCGGCAATGACAAGCTTGTCAAAATGGTGTGTTTCGCCGTTCCAGGTAGCACGAAGATTTAAATCCAATGTACATCGGTCTTTGAGGTCTTTATGTGCCAAAGTTAAACGCTCAAAATCAATATGTATCTCCTGTGTTAAATCATCTGCCAAAAACGGCGAGTTTGCATCAACAAATGTCTTTATTCGCCCACTATGAAAGTTTTCTCCTTTATTGAGCGAGATGCGTTTTTTGATTGTTCTGGATTTGTTTGTTTTCGTTTTAATTTCGATAAAGCTTAAATCTGACTCTACATATGTTCTTATTCTAACTTTTGTTCGGTTGAGCATGCCACGTTGGTGCATATTATAACAGGTAAAATCTTTCGTGTCAAAATAAATATTTTGATAGGCAGAAAGCCTTACTCCATCTATCTCAAGCATTTTATAACTAGCACACAAATCATCTAAAATATCAGGAAGTTGTCTTTGGTGAAAAATGTACTTGGTATCCTGGCGATTAAGCAATTTTATTGCGTTCATTTCACCTAGACCAGTTGCTTCAAATTGATTGATATGTTTAAGGATATCTTCCAATTAGTTGATAAATTTTTTGACGTAGATGGTGTCTGTTTCAAAAATCTCTTTCCTTTGCTCTAATTCAATATCAATGAATATGGGTTCAACACCACCCGGACATGCTAAGCATTCTGAATAAACAAAAATTGCGTAGTCACCTTTATATAAGTAGTCAAATCGAAAGCTCCCATCATAGTTGGTTCGCGTCTCATCAGCAAATACGGCATTATCACCGTATATAATATAAACGCGTTCTTCGAGAGCCGGATAACTAGTCACAAAGTCATTGCCTGCCTCGGTGTATTCTTCCTTAATAATTACTCCTGTTATGGTGTTTTTACCCCCTTCACCGGGCTCTTTGGTGCATGCGGATAAAAGCAATAGGCCAAACAGAATACTCACGAATTTTTTCATTTAACTATAATTTTCTTATTCAATTGGTTAACATTTACGATGTATATGCCCGATGGCCATAGTGCCGTTGTAATTTGCCGTTCCTTGCCTTGATACATCAACTCTCCAAGAACGTTGAATATGTTGATTTCATATGTCGTTTGTTCATCCCAAGCTACAAAGAGCATATCTTCTACAGGGTTCGGATATACTTGCAAATCCATGGATGGCATTCTTTGAATAATACTGGTGCCCGTGCTATCTATACCATTAAAAGCCCTAAATGTCGGCGTCAGCAAAGTTAACGGGCCTGTTCCATTAGGATAGCGTCCATAGCTTGTATCTGTGTAGAAATATACGTATTTAATTTTATCCAATATCGTTGTGCCATCTGACAAATAAACGGATTCTCCACCTCCAGATAATTTAAAATTGGCGTGAAGACCACCTTGAAATGTATCCGCATCAGCCCAGACTATGAGATATTCATCAGGAGCTATTGTTGTTCCTGCAGGGAATTGCCAACGGTCTAGTTGACTACCCTTATCACTTAAAAAATAACTACTCAAATCAACAGTAACTGATGAATTATTATACAATTCAATCCAATCATCATACTCGCCGTTTTGATCGGGTTGGGTTAAACTATTTCTGGCTTGAATCTCGTTAAGCACAATATCACTCGTGGTTGAAACGGTATAAAATTCATATTCAGCTCGAGCGGGTGAGAAGATGCCGGCCGCATTATTTTCTGCATATACATAAAACTGGATATCGGTAGCTTCCACATTGAATGTTGCCGTGTAAATATTATCACCTGCAGCTGCATCACCATTTAAGCCATCATCCAACATGCTGATTTTAATAAATCTGTCTCCTTGAAAAAATCGATAACCAATGATAACTTGACTTGCATTCGTAACTTCTGCACTCACTGTAAGGCTCGTATTGGCTGGCACAGATTCATCAAAGTTTATCTCAGCAATGGAAGGAGCAACCGCTTGAAATTCGCTTGTATTCTCTAGATAGGTTTTTCTATCGTCGAAAAGTTGTTTTAGGCCTATAAATCCCGGGCCAGGACCTCCTCCGCTTACGGTGCTTGTTAAGTTAGTTAGCGCTTGACTTACACTATATATAGCATTGCCATCTGCTTGCAAATCTGCGCTCATTGTATTGTGCAGGGTTACTGCTTGCTCGTAATACAAATCATTAGCTATTTGCTCTTCGTAAATGGTTTTACAATGTGCGATATACATTTTACGATAAGTAGGATTATCTAAAACCAGTTTGATTAAAGGCCAGGTGTTGTCCCCGTCGCGAAGCATCAAATCTAACTCAGCCAAATTCCCGCCAGGAGGGCCTCCTGTGTTAATCATTCCGAAGCTTCCCATGCTTTGATTTAAATCCCATAACACCGTGTTCATGTTGTCATTTTTTGAACGAATGAGATAGTAATTCTGTTTGAAAGGTCCGGTGTACGAGTCTAAATTGACTAAAACATTGTTATACGCTAGCATCCAAATAGCCCGATCAATATCCAAGTAATCTTCTATCAATACCGGCGCATTATCTACTATGTTGGTTAGTGACACAATATCACTCCATCCCGTATCACTATCCAATTCATAATAATCGTAATAGCTCGCTTCATTCGGTCCAAGGTATTCTAAGCTGGATCCTCCGTTTTGGACTTGAGCAGGATTACATTTTATTCGAGTAGCATCGCGATTGGCAAACAAGTAGCGTTCTTGAAAATCGCTGTTTACCGACTCAACATTGGAATATAAACCAAGATAGTTGCCATTAACATATACTTTAGCATAGTTACATCGCGGCGCAGCCATATAATTTCTCGCAATTTCATAGCCCAAAACCTCTCTGACAAAACTCGGATCTTTGTCTCCATTACTTAGTTTAAGCACTTCGAATCCTTGGTAGTCTTGCGCGATAAACTCATCCAGTTTAATGTTTAAAGGGTTCTTGGCATTGTTTGCATTGTATGTGCTGTTCCCTTTATACTTTACCCCAACACTATCGAAACTTTCTCCATTGATAACTACTGTTCCTAACAACCTTTCGTCAAAGCCATTGGCATAATAATTATCCATAATTTGATCCCAATTGGATTGAGGGAAAGTAATTTCGATAGTAGCTATTGCATTAGTATTATATAAGTTCTGACTAAAAGCTTGATAAGTAAGTAAAATCAAGCATGCTGCAAATAGTTTTTTCATAAAGAGTTTCTTTGACAGAACTTGCTAATTTTCAAAGAGAAAGCGCTTGTTCGGTATTTTAAGTTAAAGTTAAGAAATCTTTAAATATGTAGTTTAATAAGAGTAAACTAAATCGGTTTAAACCAAAGATCTTTTTTTTCACCCATGCCATAATCTATGCAAAGTTCTTCCCCAGCTTGAATGATTTGCCGAGTGTAAATGCTTATCGTATTATTCTCGAAATCGCAGTGATAGGCGCAGTTTGGTTCTGCTGAATGGTTATACAAGGAAATATAGCCCAGAGCAATAGCGCTATGTTTTTGGTCATCACCCCAAGTGAAATAGTAATCATGCAGATGGGTTTGATGAATGAAGGCCGTATCTTTTTCATCCAGCACAATAACAGGGGAAACTTCAATCAAGGTATCGGCTTCTATACCATTCAAGGCATAAACTCCCCGTCCTTTGCCAAGGCTAGCTTTAATGATTAAAAAGGGATGTAAATGATTCATGATCTACTGATAGGAACGAAGTTATCAATTTTACTTGGATTAACTGAGTCGGGTAAAATTGATTAACTTTATCGAACAATTTATTCTATGAGAAAACTTATTCTTTGGACTTGTTTATTGATGCAGGTAAACGTTTTCGCTCAAAGCGAAAACTACAGCAAAGTCAAAATTTGGCTTTTAGATAAAAACATCAACGAGCTTCCTGTCCATATTGATCATGCTTCGCATAAAAAAGGCGTTTGGTTAATCAGTGATTTGTCTGCATCCGAAGTGACGGCAGTTCGAGAAGCCGGATATTCCGTGGATATTCTTATCGAGGACGTTCAGGCCTATTACCTAGCTAGGCAAAATGATTCAAATGCTAAAAACTGGAAGTCACAGACTTGTTCAAATGATGGTTTTGTTATTCCAACGGTTCAAAATTATTCTAGTGGGTCGATGGGAGGTTTCTTTACCTATCAGGAGATGCTGAACAATTTGGATTCTATGCTTGCAAAGTACCCTCAATTAATCAGTGCGCGAGCGCCTATTGATAATTTTTTAAGTATTGAAGGTCGACCAATATACTGGCTGCGTATTTCGAATAATCCCAATATAGACGATAGTTCTAAGCCTGAGATTATGTATACCGCTTTGCATCATGCACGCGAACCTGCGAGTATGCAGCAGCTTATCTATTTCATGTGGTATGTCTTGGAAAATTATGAGTCTAACCCTGAAGTGGCAAAAATTGTCAATAATGTGGAGATGTACTTTGTACCATGCATTAACCCTGATGGTTATATCTACAATGAACTAACCGATCCGAATGGAGGCGGTATGCATCGCAAGAATAGACGTAATGTTGGCTCGAACAACAAAGGCGTTGACTTGAATCGAAATTATAGTTATCAATATGGCGGGCCAGGTACCTCGTCAGACCCAAACAGTGACACATACAAAGGAACAGGTCCATTTTCTGAGCCAGAAACCCAGGCGATGAAATGGTTTGTTGAAAATCACAACTTTACCATAGCGCTCAATTATCACAGTTATGCAGATGCACTGCTTTTCCCATGGGGATATGAAAATAGTTTTACTTGCCCTGATCATGATTTGTATACCAGTCTGACTGATTACTTAGTCCGCGAAAACGGCTATGATAATTACCAAAGTTCTTTGCTTTATGAGGCGGCTGGTGATAGCGATGACTGGGCATATGGAGATGAAAGCGAAAAGCCAAAGGTATATGCAATGACTCCGGAAATTGGGGGTAACAATGATGGTTTCTGGCCTGCTCCACAAAATATTTTAGGAATTTGTCGGGAAAATGTTTTTCAAAACTTTGCGGCTGCAAATTCTTTGGTTGATGCCTATGATTTAAAAGATCTCAGTTCCACAATTATCGAAGATGTTAATTTTCAATTACCTTTAAATTTTACGCGATTAGGACTTCAGGCGAATACATACACCTTGAGTTTATCTGCACTTAATGCCAATGTTTCTGGTATCAATAATCCGCAAGTTTTGAATTTAAGTTTTGGCGAAGAAACTTTGGTTACTTTTAGTGGAGTTATTGATCCTTCATCTGTTGTGAATTCAAGTATTGATTTTGTGCTGACAGTTTCATCGGGATCATATCAACGTTACGATACCATAAATAAGCTTTTCGGAACAACACAAACGATTTTTCAATCAAGTGACTCGGACATGCAAATGTGGGAAACAGTGAGTGATTGGGGTTTGGATAATGATGCATACTCACCTCCAAGCAGTATCGGTGACTCGCCGAATTCAAATTATAGTAATAATGAAAACAACTCGCTGATTTCTTTTCCAATTGATTTGACTAGTGCGCAATTGGCATACTTAGAATTTTATGCTAAATGGGATATCGAGGCAGGATACGACTATGTTCAAGTAAGTGCTTCGGTCGATGGAGGAAGCTCATGGACGGCGCTCTGTGGAAATTATACTGGTTTGGGCAATGAGAATCAAGCGGAGAATGAGCCACTGTATGATGGCGTTCAAAGTACTTGGGTGAAAGAGAGTATGTCGCTCAACGATTTTATTGGGGAAATTATTCAATTGCGGTTCCACTTGGTGAGCGATGGCTTTGTGCGTGGTGATGGCTTTAATTTCGATGATTTGAAAGTATTGACGATTGGAACATTGAATACCTCAATTCGTTCAAATTTCGAAGAAAATATATCGCTCTATCCTAATCCTACGGGAGGTGAGTTGAACATAGATTTGGGGGATGAAATAGAGGGAAATCTTGAAATACAAAATATGTTGGGACAATCCATTCGCAGTGCCTCTGTATCTGGGCAACAGCTTAAATTGGATGTTCGTGATTTATCTCCGGGAAGCTATTTGATCTATTTCGAAGATGCTGAGGGAAGAAGATGGAGAAAGCACTTTGTTGTGAAGTAAAATGTATAAGCGTTAGGACCTGACAGGTTCAAGCTATCAATCTCTGTTATCTAAAATAGGTTTTGGCATCGGTGGACTATCGGGTTTGCCGATAGAGTAATGAAACATTTTTTCTACCCAAGTCCATCGATTATCTTTCCATTCTAGGCCCTCATAGGTTCCATCAGGAATATAGGTAAACCAAGCATCCTTTTCACTTTCACTCGGCGGTACGAGGTGGTCGTAAATGATTTTATCCATATCAGTATCATAGTTCAGTTTGACACTGGCTTTGTCGTCATATTCAAGAAACAAACGATTCTTCGTAGTCATGTTTCCCAAGCTATCGGTAAATGAGAAAATAGGAGCACCAAAAATCGGATTGCCCGTATCATCAAAAGTGAGTATTTCCAAAATCTTTCGATTACTTACAAAATCGGCCTCATCAAAGCCAAACAAAGTATAATAAGATTTTCCGTCTACTTCATTTTGGAGACATTGATAATAGGCTGCTCCGTACCAGTTGTCATAGCTTAAGGTTTCTTGCACATGTACCCGCATGGTGTCGGAATAATCAAATAATGGAAAGAGTGCCAGTTTGTCGTTGTTCTTTTGAAGGGCCCCGTAATATTTGTGCGTGCCTAATGGCTCTTTCAATTGCCAGGTGAATATACGAAAGCTATTGTCAGGGGCAGTAACTTTTAAAAGCTTAAGTTCGTCAAAAGGGTGGAGGTAGGAGTTTTTCTCTTTCAGAATAGCAACAAATTTCGGGATGAAATTATGGATGATGGCTACCCTGGCTTCGAAGGAAAGGCTATCATTATTGTATCCTGTCAATTCTTCGGCCAGAATGGATTCAGCAGCTTCAAACTTGGCAATTTCTTTGGGAGATAACTGCTGAGCAAAAGATGCCACGCATATTACGCTAAATAGGGTACTCGCTAAAACTCTCATATTCACTTTATTCAAAAGAGTAACGCAAAATGTATGCCTTACTGTATGAGCTACTTGCTTAAATACATACTCTTTAACTTAACCAATTCTCTAAAATGTGGATCTTTAGTGTCTTTGATGAAGTAAATAGACTCACCTGTACTTTTCATTTCAGGCCCCAGTTCCTTATTGACATTGGGAAATTTGTGAAAAGAGAAAACAGGTTCTTTGATGGCATAACCGTCTAACTCATTTTTGAAGCTGTAGTCTTTTAATTTCTTATCACCCAACATCACCTTGGTGGCAACATTCAAATAAGGCTCATTATATGCTTTACTTATAAAAGGCGTAGTTCTTGATGCACGCGGATTGGCTTCAATTACATATACCTCTTCATTTTTAATGGCGAACTGAATATTAATCAATCCTCGTACATTCAAGGCATGCGCAATCTCTTTAGTGTACGCTTCCATTTTGCCAACAACCACATCACTTAAAGAAAAGGGTGGTAAAACAGCACTACTATCTCCTGAGTGAATACCGGCGGGTTCAATGTGCTCCATAACGCCCATCACGTGTACATCATCTCCGTCACAAATGGCATCTACCTCTGCTTCAGAAGCTCTATCTAGGAAATGGTCAATCAATATATTGTTATCGGGATGATGTTTCATGATTTTAATTACCGCAGTAGTCAATTCGTCATCATTGATAACAATTTTCATTCGCTGACCACCCAATACATAACTCGGGCGAACCAATACGGGATAACCCACTTCGTTGGCTACTTTGATTGCCTCTTCCGCAGTTTTGGCAGCGCCATATCTTGGGTAAGGAATATTCAATTCTTTCAATTTGTCCGAAAAACGCTCTCGGTCCTCCGCCATATCCATGTTTTCGTAGGCTGTTCCAACGATTTTGATACCAAAATCTCTTAGTTTTTCAGATAGTTTTAGTGCAGTTTGTCCGCCCAGTTGAACAATCACTCCTTCAGGCTTTTCATGGTCGATAAGCTCTCTTAAATGTTCCCAGAATACTGGCTCGAAATACAATTTATCTGCAATGTCAAAATCAGTAGAAACGGTTTCTGGATTGCAGTTCATCATGATGGCTTCATATCCTGCCTCTTTGCAAGCTTGAATCCCATGAACACAGCAATAATCGAATTCAATTCCTTGTCCAATCCGGTTCGGTCCACTTCCTAAAACAATGACTTTCTTTTTGTCACTTACTTTACTTTCGTTTTCAAAGTCGAATGTAGAGTAGTAATACGGTGTTTTGGCTTCGAATTCTGCTGCACAAGTATCGACAAGTTTGTATACTCGCTTGATTCCCATTTCATGTCTTCGGTCATACACTTCATCTTCTGTGATATTTCCCATGAGATAGGCAATTTGCGCATCTGAATAGCCTTTTTGTTTGATATCCAGCATGAAGTCTTTTGGTATCGATTGGAGGTCATATTTTTTAATCAACTTGTCGTAATCAACCAACTCTTGAATTTGGTACAAATACCACTTATCAATTTTAGTCATATCGAACAACTTGTTGATTGGCACACCCATGCGTATAGCATCTTTTATGCGGAAAATTCTATCCCAAGAAGGCTTCTGTATACCTTCCAGGATTTCTTCCGTTCGCATCCAGTGCAGACCATCTGCACCCAAACCAATTCGATTGTTTTCTAAGGATTGACAAGCCTTTTGAACAGCTTCTTGGAAGCTTCTTCCGATGGCCATTACTTCCCCTACTGACTTCATTTGTAGGCCAAGTTCAGTATCTGCACCTTTAAATTTATCAAAATTCCAACGAGGCATTTTAACAATAACATAATCCAAACTAGGCTCAAAATAAGCTGAGGTGGTTCCCGTGATTTGATTACTAAGCTCATCCAAGGTATATCCGATAGCCAGCTTAGCTGCAATTTTAGCAATGGGATATCCGGTGGCTTTCGAAGCGAGTGCAGACGATCGGGACACCCTCGGATTCATTTCGATAGAGTATACCTCTTCGGTTTCAGGATTCACAGAAAACTGAATATTACAACCTCCAGCAAAATTCCCCAGCTTTTTCATCATCAGTTTGGCCTGATTTCGCATCTCTTGGTACACTTTATCTGAAAGTGTCATGGCAGGTGCTACAGTAATTGAATCGCCAGTATGTACACCCATAGGATCAAAATTCTCTACGGTGCATATTACTACTACATTATCTGCTTGATCTCGTAAAAGTTCTAACTCGTATTCTTTCCAACCTAAAACAGCTTTTTCGACTAAGACCTCGTGCGTAGGTGAAGCTTCAAGACCGCGAGTAAGTTTGATATCCAAATCTTCTTTGCTGTGCACAAAGCCTCCACCGTATCCACCCAAAGTATAGGATGGTCGAATAACTAAAGGAAAACCTAATTCTTGCGCAACTTCTTTTCCTTCTAGATATGAATTCGCAATTTTCGAAGGGCAAATGTTAATACCCAGTTCCTGCATGAATTTACGGAACTCTTCGCGATTTTCAGTTTTTTCAATAGCATCTAAGTCGGCGCCTAAAACTCTTAAGTTGTATTTTTCCCATATCCCCAATTCATAGGCTTCTTTTGCCAGATTCAAGGCAGATTGCCCACCCATCGTAGGTAAAACAGAGTCAATATCTGGATGCTCGGTTAAAATCTTTTCAATGGAGGCTACTGTGATAGGATCCATGTAAATATGGTCTGCTGTCATCGGATCGGTCATAATGGTGGCCGGATTATTATTCAACAGGGTAACTTTTATTCCTTCTTCCCGAAGAGAACGAGAAGCCTGTGTGCCTGAATAATCGAATTCGCAGGCTTGACCAATAATAATAGGACCACTACCAATAATTAGAATGTGATGTATAGATGGATTTCTCGGCATAGCTGAAATTTCTTTAATTTCGGCAAAAGTAAGGCATAGAATTTACCTAAATTTGAATTTTACAGGTTTTAAATCCACAAATTATTCACGGATGATTTTCATCTACTTTTTTCTTTGCTTGATTCTCGCAGTGATATACATGGGGCTTATTCTTTTTTACACAAAAGGCTGGTTGAAAACACCGAATCAAAATGTAAAAAGTTACTTTCCACTTGTGCAAGGTTTGACTGTTATTGTGGTTATCCGAAATGAGGAAGCACATATCAAAGCATGTATCCAAAGTATCCTTTCACAATCGTATGATTCTGATTTGTTTGAAATTATAGTTGTAGACGATTTTTCAACGGATTCAAGTGTTTCTAAAGTGGAGGAGTTTAAGGAGAAAGTGAAACTTATTCGTCTAGCCGATACACTAGGACCTAAGTTTGCATCTTTGGCAAACAAAAAGCGCGGAATTACGCAGGCTGTAGAGCAAGCAAAATATGAGTTTGTTCTTTGTGGCGATGGCGATTGCGTTTATGGTCCGGATTGGATTAAAAGCATGATGCAGTATTATGAAAAATATAATAAACAGTTTTTTTCGGCTCCTGTTGAGTTTCAGCGTGGAGACTCGATTTGGCGAAAGTTTTTAGATATGGATCAGATTGCGATGATTGGGGTAACCGCTGGAAGTATAGGGCAAAAAAAACCAGTCATGGCAAGTGGAGCGAATATGTTTTTTGTTAAGCAAACTTTTTATGAAGTAGGTGGCTATGAGGATAATAACGATGTAGCGTCAGGAGATGATGTATTTTTGATGCAAAAAATATTTATTCAAGATCAAAAGACCATTGGCTTTGTAAAAAACAAACAAGCTATTTCAAAAACTGCTGCACCTAAATCTTTTCGGGAGTTTCTCAACCAGCGAATCCGTTGGACTTCGAAATCAGCGCGAATGATAGATCCCAAAGTGAAAGCGGTTTTAACTTTCAACTACTTATTCTACCTCAGCTGTTTTTTGAATCTTTTTGTCCTTCCTTTGGTCGATATCAGCTTCCTTTTTATAGGCATACTTATGCTGGCGCTCAAAATGGTTATCGATACTTTATTCTTCAGCAATATGCTGGCATTTTTTGACAGAAAGGATTTATTTAATTACATGCTTCCCATTCAGTTAATGCATATCACTTATGTGAGTTTACTTGGAGTTTTAGCTATTTTTGGAAACTATACCTGGAAAGGCAGACGTATTAACAGATGAGTGCAACAAATTTAAGTCCTAATCAAAAAGCATTAAGAAAGTTTCTTAAAAATCCTTTCGGTATGACTGCCTTGGTGTTGATTGTACTTATGAGTCTGTTGGCCTTGTTTGCTTATGGTATAGCGCCTGATCATACACCTCAAGCCAATGAGCAATTTCCAAAGCTTGCCCAACAAATGCCGGGATTTCAAGTTCAAATGCTCCAATTGAAAACAGCTGAGGAGTCTAAATTAAATAGTTTTTTTGGCTTGTTTTCTGGATATGAACGATCTTATAGCTTGTTGGCTATAGATAGTGTGGCTATGACAAACTACGGTGAGGTCCAAGTTTGGGAATATGCCGGTGCAAGCTATAGAATTGATCCTAATGATTTATCGGGTAGTATAGACGAAGCTACTATACTAAAAACATTTTGGCTAGGTACAGATCAGTTGGGTCGAGATATTTTGAGCCGTTTACTAATAGGGAGTAGAATTAGTTTAATGGTTGGTTTTTTTGCCGTGCTCATTTCATCGAGTATCGGTATATTTTTGGGTGGCCTTGCCGGATATTATCGTGGTTGGGTAGATCGAGTAATCCTGTGGAAAATGAGTATTTTTTGGTCCATACCAACGATCTTGTTGGCTATGGCCTTGTTTGTAGGTTTGAAGCAGCACTTTAGTTCGAATCTTTGGTTGGTCTTCATTGCCATAGGCCTTACAATGTGGGTAGGTATGGCGAGAATCGTTAGAGGGCAAATGATGGCTTTTCGGGAAATTCAGTTTGTAGAGGCTGCGAATACCATGGGTTTTTCTGACGGTAGAATTATTTTTCGACATATTTTACCCAATTTAATTGGTCCTATTGTCGTAGTTATGGCTTCAAATTTTGCTAATGCTATTTTAGTAGAATCGGGCTTGAGTTTTTTGGGACTTGGGGTTCAAGCGCCAGCACCATCGTGGGGCGGGATGTTGAGTGAGTTTAAGGATTTCATTGGAACAAATCTATCTTATCTTGCAATAATTCCCGGATTTTTAATCATGTTGTTAGTTTTAAGTTTTAATTTAGTCGGCAATGGCATCAGGGATGCCTTAGATATAAAGAATTAGATGATACAAGCGGATATTACAGAATTGAACCACTTGATTAGTGTAAAGCAAGGAAGAGTAGAT
>Ga0209652_1002268_pt1 | contig 15008 bp, 17 predicted proteins | sample SaaInl74LU_5_DNA_FD_184641 | JGI IMG/M metagenome (GOLD analysis project Ga0209652, IMG submission 184641) | Marine microbial communities from expanding oxygen minimum zones in the Saanich Inlet - ESP_74LU_5_DNA (SPAdes) (version 2) | ecosystem: Environmental > Aquatic > Marine > Intertidal zone...
GCCTGATGCAGCAAAGCGCCACGCACTTTGGCCTGCTGACCGATCGGGATCCAGCACGACTGAAAGCTTTGAAGGAGGCCGCAGAGGGGACGTTTGAGGTCGAGGCGACCCACGGGTGGGTCTTGCTGACCGTCCGGCACGGGGATGAAGCCGTGATCGACGCGTTGACGGCAACCTGTTTGATTCACGTGGAGCAGCGAGCGGGAGCGACGTGGCGTCGTGTGCTCGTCTCGCCTGAAACTCGCACATAATCAATGAGCTGCGACCCGACGCGAATGAAAAAACACGCGAGCGGGTTTGGTTTTTCAAAACATTTGAATCACATTGCCCTAGCCAAAGGATTGGTCTCCTTTGGTGTGGTACAAACGGAATCTTCGGAATCCGTTTGAGTTCAATGTCAAGTGGGGCGGGGCGAAAGTCCCGCCTTTACTCTGCCCAAACGTTGAGGTCGAACCAACCCAAAGGCCAGTCCAAGCTCGCGCGGGTCAGTATTCGTCTTCGTTGAAGAAGAAGTCTTCTTTGGAGGGATAATCCGGCCAAATGTCCTCGATGGTGTCGTAGGATTCGCCGTCGTCTTCCAAGTGCTGCAGGTTCTCCACCACTTCCAAAGGCGCACCGGTGCGCATCGAAAAGTCGATGAGCTCATCCTTGGTCGCTGGCCAAGGGGCATCCTCCAAGTAGGAGGCCAGTTCGAGGGTCCAATACATGGCTTAAATCTTGCTATCAGCGCGCAAAAATAACCGAATCTCAATGCGAGTCAAGTTTCGGCCGGTCATTCTCGTGTCACAGACAGTCAAGGCTTGGCCGGCGTCCAAGGAATTTCCTCGGATTTCGTGGCGTGCACAAGCCACCTTCCGAGGATGAAAAGCGCGTCGGACAAGCGATTGATGTAGGCGAGCCCCAGCGTTTCCATCTCCTCGACGCGGTGCAATTCCACGCAGCGGCGTTCGGCTCGTCGGCAAACGGTTCGGGCCACGTGGGCGTCGGCTGCAGCGGGATGCCCTCCGGGCAACACGAAACTGGTCAGTTCCGGCAAGGAAGCTTCGAGTTCGTCCATCCAAGCCTCGAGGCCTTCGGGACCCGCAGGGTTGAGGGCGGGAAGCTTGGATTTCCACTGCGGATCGGTCGTGGCGAGGTGGCTTCCGAGTGTGAAGACTTCACTTTGGATGGCCTGGATCTGTGTTCGAAGCGGCGCCGCGGCTTCGTGAGTTGCGACTTTGCCGAGCCACGCGTTGAGTTCGTCGAGCGTGCCGTAGGCTTCGATGCGGAGGTCGTCTTTGCCAATGCGGGCACCGCCAAACAAGCCGGTGCTTCCGTCGTCTCCCGTGCGGGTGTAAATGCGCATGCCGCAAGCTACAACGAGGAGGGCCGTGGCCCTGCGTTCCGAGTGTACCTTTGGGCTTCATGGACGTGAATCAAGACGCCAAGCAAAAGCGCTACGACGCTGCCTACATGCGGATGGCGCGCGAATGGGCCAAGCTGTCGCATTGCCAGCGGAAGCAGGTGGGCGCGATCATCGTCAAAGACCAAATGATCATCGCCGACGGCTACAACGGCACTCCGAGCGGGTTTCCCAACGTGTGCGAAGCTGACGACGGCTCGACCCATTGGTACGTGCTTCACGCCGAAGCCAACGCCATCACCAAGATGGCCAAGAGCAACAACAGCGCCCAAGGGGCGACGCTCTACATCACCTTGTCGCCCTGCCGTGAGTGCGCGAAGCTGATTCACCAGGCGGGCATTGTCCGGGTGGTCTACGCCGAGGCGTACAAGGATGAAAGTGGGTTGGACTTTTTGAACCAAGCGGGGGTCCAAATCGTTCTTCTTTCGGAATGAAGAACGCACAACCTCTGCTTTTGGCGTTGGCCCTTGTGGTCGGGCTTTGGATGGGTCGTGGCTGCGGCGGATGGGATCGCGGTGCGGACGCCCTGTCACCCGTGGCGTTTCACGGACATTGGAATGCAGGTGGCGATCAAGCGCGGTTGCTCAACATCCTGCACCGCATTGAAGATCTGTACGTCGACACGTTCGACCAAAGCCGACTCGTCGACGCCGCCATTGAAGCCATGCTCGAGGAGTTGGATCCCCACACGGTGTATTTCTCTGGCGAAGAATTGGCGGAGATGTCGGAAAACATGGAGGGCAACTTCGAAGGCATTGGCGTGGAATTCTTGATTCAGGACGACACGTTGATGGTGGTGACCGCCATTCCAGGGGGACCTTCAGAAGAGGCGGGAATCCAAGCCGGGGACCGCATTTTGGACGTGGAGGGGGAGCCCATTTCAGGTCCTGAATTGACGAACCGCCGCGTGATGGAACTCCTCAAGGGGCCACGAGGTACGGAGGTGACGCTGGGCCTTTCCCGCCGAGGAGAGCGCTTCCAGGTGCACCTCACTCGCGACCGCATTCCGATTCAAAGTGTGGTGGCCGCGTTCGTGATGGAGGATTCCGTCGGCTACGTCAAGGCGATTCGCTTTGCCGCGAGCACGTCGCAGGAATTTGAGGAGGCGATGTCTTTTTTGGCCGACCGAGGCGCCAAATCTGTGGTCATCGACTTGCGAGGCAACGGCGGGGGGTACTTGAATGCGGTGGTGGACATGGTGGAGTTGTTCCTCGACGAAGGCCAACCCATCGTGTACACCGAAGGCAAGTCGTCGCCGCGTCGAACCTACAAAACCCGCCGACGCGGACCCTACGTGGATTGGCCATTGGCGGTGTTGGTGGATGAGGGGTCGGCCTCGGCCAGCGAAATCTTCGCAGGCGCCATGCAGGACAACGACCGCGGCGTCGTGGTGGGACGGCGGACGTTTGGGAAGGGGTTGGTGCAGGAGGAGTTTCCGGTGCCGGGATCGGGCGCCCTGCGCCTGACCGTCGCGCGCTTTTACACCCCGACCGGACGCGCCATCCAAAAGCCCTATACCGATTACGAGGACGACTTTGACGTCCGCCTCGAGTCGGGCGAGTTGTACCATCCAGATAGCATGCCGCTCGTGGATTCACTGCGGTACGTCACCCCCCTGGGCCGAGAGGTGTTTGGCGGAGGCGGGATCGCCCCGGACGTGTTTGTGCCATGGGACAGCGCGGCGACGAGCGCGTGGGTGAGCGAGTGGATTTGGACGGGCGTGCTCCGGGACGCGGTGTTCGAATGGATGGACGGCCACCGCGAGGCGTTGGCGGGATGCACACGGCCACGTGACATCGAGGCGTTGCCGGAGTGGCAAAGCGGGGTGCTGGCTGCGGTGAAGGCCGAAGCCGAGAAACTGGAATGGCCGTGGCGTTCGCCGACCCAAGAAGAAGAGGCCAAACTCCGCCACCGCTTCCTCGCCCAGGTCGTCCGCACGCTTTGGGGCGAATCAGCTTCGTACGAAGTGCTCAACGAGGGCGATCAAGGTGTGGCCCGCGCCGTCCACGCCCTTCTCGAAGGCCAATCCTTTGTGCGGGTGGGCGGCACTGTATCTTTGGCCTTGACAAGCAACGACATCAACTCCAATACAGACGAACATGGCTTTTGAGCTTCCCAACCTCCCCTACGCGCACGACGCGTTGGAACCTCACATCGACACACGCACGATGGAAATTCACCACGGCAAGCACCACGCCGGGTACACGAACAACCTGAACAACGCCGTGGCTGGAACGGACATGGAAGGCAAGGACATTGAGTCGTTGCTCCGCGACCACAGCGACAACGGTGCGGTGCGCAACAACGGCGGGGGTTTTTGGAACCATTCCTTGTTTTGGACGAGCATGTCTCCCAACGGCGGTGGAACGCCTTCCGGAGCGCTGGCTGAGGCCATCGACCGCGACTTTGGCAGCTTTGAGAACTTCAAGGACGAGTTCAGCAAGGCGGCGGCCACGCGCTTCGGTTCTGGCTGGGCGTGGTTGTGCGTGAACAACGGCAAACTGGAAGTGTGCAGCAGCGCGAACCAAGACAACCCCCTCATGCCCGGTGTGGGCTGTGGCGGGCACCCCATTTTAGGCTTGGACGTGTGGGAGCACGCCTACTACTTGAACTACCAAAACCGCCGTCCTGACTACATCAACGCGTTCTTCAACGTGGTGGATTGGAACGCAGTGGCCGCTCGCTTCAACGGATAAGCTGAACCCATGAAGCAGTACGTCGTCATGGTGGCCGGGGGCACGGGAACCCGGATGCGTCGGACGACGGCCAAACAATTTTTGAACGTCGAGGGTCTGCCACTGATGTGGTGGACCCTTCGTCGTTTTAGGGAGGCTCTTCCCGAGGCGGAGATCACTCTTGTGCTTCACGAAAGCCTCTTCGAGGAATTTGCCGAACTCGAACGAACGCACGGAAGCGCAGGTGCCCGTCACGTGGTGCCTGGCGGGGCCGAGCGCTTCCATTCTGTGTTGGCTGGCCTGAACACGTTGCCCGATGCTGGGATCGTGGGGGTCCACGACGCCGTCCGGCCGTTCCCTTCCGTGGAGACCATCCAACGGTGTTTTGCGGTGGCGGCGGAGAAGGGAAGTGCGGTGCCCGTGGTGCCAGTGAAGGACAGCATTCGCCGTGTCAACTCCGACATGGCCTCAAGCCAAGCGGAGGATCGAAGCGTTTTGCGTGCGGTACAGACGCCGCAATGTTTTGATTTGGCCACGCTCAAGGCGGCGTTTGACACGCCCTACCGCTCGGAATTCACCGACGATGCGAGCGTGTTTGAAGCCGCCGGCCACCACGTGGAGCTCTGCGAAGGCGACCCGTGGAACGTCAAGGTGACGACACCTGAAGACCTTACGATTGCAGAGGCGTTTGTGCGCTCGGCGTGGCCTCAGGACTGAGCGCAGCGAGGTAAGCGGTCGCAGACCCCGTTGAGGTCAACCGGCGCAAGGCCCACCCTAAGGCCACAAGGGCGATGACGGCGTAGCCCCAATCGGACGCTTCCCACGTCGACAAAGGCTGAGGTTCCAGTCCTTCCTCCAACCATTCCATGCCCATCCAACCGGCGGCCACCACCACGCCCGCGTTGTTCACGAAGTGACCCACGACGGCGGGCCACAGGCTGCCGCTGTAAACCACGAGGTACCCAAACCCAGCGCCCAGCAGCATGCGCGGAACGAATCCAAAGAACTGCATGTGGATGGCGCTGAAGAGTGCGGCAGAGACCCAAATGCCGACGTGGATGTTGCCCGTGGCGCGAACCAGGATGGGTTGCAACGTGCCACGGAAAAGCCATTCTTCGCAGAGGGCAGGCAGAAAGGCCACCGACACCAAGACCGGCAACATCGCGGCCGTGCTTTCAAACGCAAGGATGGATTTGGTGATGGCCATGGCCTGGGCTTCCAAAGCACCTGCCCACGAGTGAAAGTCTGAACCGGGCACGAGCACCCATTCGTTGAGGCGGTAGGTGAAGTCGAGGATGGGGCTCATCCCCAAGGCTACGACCACGGCAAGGAGCAACATGTTCAGGGTAGGTGCTCCTAAAAAGAACCGGCCCAAGTACCTCGTCCCCACCAAAGCGGCGAAGGCCCAAGACGCTCCGAAAAAGGCGAGGAGCTGGTTGGCGTTGTTCATGGCCAGCATGGCGTCGCGGCTGAGTTTTCCGGTTTGGCTTGCTTCCATTAGCCTCTGCAATTCTGCCATGTCGCCGTTGGACACCCACACGATGCCCACCCCAGCGGCAAGGGCCATGAAGGTCAACACAATGCATGCGAGCATGACGATTTGAGCGGCGGGATGCATGGTCTGAAAGGCGTGTCGAACGAAGCTCATTGGTTGGGGAATTGAGGGCGGCGTCGAGCCGCGACGTAAATTTGCGGAAACTTCGACGAACGTGGCCCGCATTGGAGACATCGATTTGGGGGATTTCCCGCTGCTGCTCGCCCCCATGGAGGACGTGAGCGATCCGCCGTTTCGCGCCTTGTGCAAGGAATACGGGGCGGACATGATGTACACGGAATTCATTTCGTCCGAAGGCTTGATCCGAGATGCGGCTAAAAGCGTGGCCAAACTTGACATTTTCGACTACGAGCGCCCCATCGGCATTCAGATTTTTGGGTCGGAGATTGAGTCGATGCGGGAAGCCGCGGCCATTTCCGAGGAAGCCGGTCCCGACTTGGTGGACATCAACTACGGATGCCCTGTCAAGAAAGTCGCCTGCCGGGGCGCAGGCGCGGGCATTCTGCAGGACATCCCCAAGATGGTGTCCATGACGAAGGAGATTGTCGACACGTGTAGCTTGCCGGTGACGGTGAAAACGCGCTTGGGTTGGGACGAAAGCAGCAAGCACATCGTTGAGGTGGCGGAGCGCCTCCAGGATGTGGGCATTCAGGCCATCAGCATCCACGGCCGAACGCGAGCACAGATGTACAAGGGCGAAGCCGATTGGTCCCTCATCGCCGCGGTGAAGGAGAATCCGCGAATGACCATTCCGGTGTTTGGGAACGGCGACATCGACAGCCCAGAAAAGGCGCTGCGGTACAAAAACACATATGGCGTCGACGGCATCATGGTCGGTCGTGCCGCCATTGGCGCGCCGTGGTTTTTTACGCAGGTCAAGAATTACTTCGCCACGGGCGAAGCGGGCTCACCCCCCAACATGGAAGAGCGCGTGAAGGCTGTGCGCACACACTTGCGAAAGAGCATCGAATGGAAGGGCGAACGGTTGGGCGTGGTCGAGATGCGCCGCCACTACGCCAATTATTTCCGTGGATTGCCCCATTTCAAAGAGCACCGTTTGGCGCTCGTGACGCTGGATGAACCTGAAGCGTTGGAGGCCAAATTGACGGAAATCGCCGAGACCTTCGGCGATCACGTGTTTGCCTGACGCGTCGTTTGTCTCCGGATGAGGTGCCGGACCATCGCAGACGACCCCACCCCCCCCACGAGGACCACCACACCGAGCGTCCCCAAGACGTCTGCAAGGTCAAGCCGAACGGGATAGGAAGGCACCACGGATGCCTGGAGTTTGAGCCAGCCAAACCTCGCCTGACCTGACACGAGCAACGCGCCGATCCCGACGCCCGTCAATCCACCCACTACGTTGATCGCCAGGCCCTGTAGGCCAAAGGCTTCTTCCATCATGCGTGCCGGCATGCCCATGGCGTCCAGGACCTCCAGGTCGCGCTTTTTGTCGAGCAAGAGCATGGTCAATGAAGCCATGATGTTGAATGCGGCGACGATGAGGATGAAGCTCAGGATGGCAAACGTCGCCCATTTTTCGGCGCGGTTGGTTTGGGTGATGAACTTGTGCTTTTCATCCCTTGTCAGGGTCTTCGCGCCCAGAGCCGCTTCTCCCAGCTTCGCCTGGAGTCGTTCTTCAACACGTTCCGCCAGAGCGTCTTGGCTCCACCCGGGCGCGGCCTTCACCTCAAACCGCGACACCTCGCCTTCCCGTCCCAACAGGTCCTGTGCGGCATGCAGAGGGACAAGCAGGTACCGCGTGTCGAGGTCTGCGTTGATTGAAAACGTTCCGCAGGCGTGCATGCCACGGGTTCGGAAGGCACGCTCGCGGTGCCGGGCCAACTTCTTTCCCCGGATGGGCGCGCTGACCGAGAACAGAGGTGGTTCGACGTCGTCGCTCCGCAACGCAAGCTCGGAGCGAACGCCGAGCCCAAGGCATGCGCACGTGAGGTCGCGGGTGGTGTCGTCCAGGAGGTACGCACCTTCAAACACGGCGCGGTCGATGTGGGACACGTCCCGGTACCGCGCATCCACGCCCAGCACGGACGCCACCCGAACCGCTTCGTCCGCCCGCACCACGGCCTCGTCTTCCAAGACGGGCGCCCAGTACGCCACACCCGGCAAGTCGTTCAGCACCTCGCCCCACGCCTCGGGAACGACCGCCCCCGTCACGGGAACGACGGCGAGGTCTGCATCGAGCGTGCCAAACAAGTCCTTCACCAAATCCTCGATCCCATTGAAAGCCGACAAAATGCAGACCATCGCCGCCGCCACAGCCGCAATGACCGTCACGGAGATTCCGGAAATGAGATGCACGAGGGTGCCCGACCGCCGTTTGACGATGTACCTCGAGGCCAACCGAACCGGAAGCCTCATGGGCGTTCAGGTGTTGAGGGCGCGTTGCACCTCGTCCACAAAGTCGAGGCTGTCGTCCAGGTAGAAATTCAGCTCGGGAACGCGACGAAGTTGCTTGCCGACCTTGGCGCCGAGTGCTTTGCGCACACGCCAATTCTCAGCTTCCACTTGCTTGAGAGCTTCGACGTTGTCTGGCACGGCCATGAAGCTCAGGTAGACCTTGGCAAGACCGAGATCCGGGCCAATGCGCACCTGTGTCACCGTGATGAACAGCCCGCCAAACCACGTGGTGGATTCGCGTTGAAACAGGATGCTCAGCTCCCGCTTGAGGAGTTCAGCCACGCGTTCTTGTCGGATGCTCGCCATGATTCGAAGGTAGGCATGCCGTGCGGAGGCACGGACGGTCAGTAAAGAAAATGGTTGTAGGGGTAACGCTTGATGTGCAGGTCCTTGACCCGGTCGTACATCGCGCGGCGGAATTCGTCGTACCCGACTTTGGTTTGGGCCGAGATGAACATCACGTCGTGCCCCAAGGCTTCGTAGCGTTCCCGAATGCCGCGCTCGAGGTCTTCCGGCGAGCGTTCGCCCTCGGGGTCGCGCAACAGGTCCACCTTGTTGAAGAGCACGAGCGTGGGCTTGCTGTCGCTGCCGATGTCGGCCAGGGTGCGCTCCACCACGGCCATGTGGTCTTCAAATTGCGGATGGCTCACGTCGATCACATGCACGAGCATGTCGCTTTCGCGGGTCTCGTCTAGCGTGCTTTTGAAGCTCTCGATCAGCTGCGTGGGCAGCTTGCGTATGAATCCGACCGTGTCGCTGAGCAGGAACGGAAGGTTGTCGATGACCACTTTGCGCACCGTCGTGTCGAGGGTGGCGAAGAGCTTGTTTTCGGCAAACACGTCGCTCTTGGACATGAGCGTCATCAGGGTGCTTTTGCCGACGTTCGTGTACCCGACAAAGGCCACCCGAATCATCTGCCCGCGGTTTTTCCGCTGTGTCGCCATCTGCTTGTCGATGCCCTCGAGTTGCTTGCGCAGCAACGCAATGCGGTCGCGAATCACACGGCGGTCCGTCTCGATTTCTTTCTCTCCGGGTCCCTTCATGCCGATGCCCCCCTTCTGCTTCTGTAGGTGCGTCCACATGTTGGTCAGGCGGGGAAGCAGGTACTGGTATTGCGCCAGCTCGACTTGCGTCTTGGCGTGGGCCGTGGCGGCGCGTTGCGCGAAAATGTCGAGGATGAGGTTGGTTCTGTCGAGAATCTTGCGCTCGGGAATTTCCTTCTCAATGTTGCGCAGCTGGATGGGGCTCAGCTCGTCGTCGAACACAATCATGTCGATGTCTTCCTCCTCGACGTATTCTTTGATCTCGATCAATTTTCCCGAGCCGACAAACGTCCGAACGTCCGGCTTGTCAAGGCTTTGGATGAACACCCGGCGCGTTTCTGCTTTCGCCGTTTCGGCCAAAAACGCCAACTCGTCCAAGTACTCCTCAAGTTGTTCTCGGCGTTGGTGGCGCGTGGCCAAACCAATGAGCACGCACGTTTCTGCGGGCTTCGCGGTGGACAGGGGTTCGCGTTTCTTGGCCATGGCGGTCTCAGTTCCGAAATTTCTCGATGTACACAGCGATGCCGCGGATGGTGGCCATGTCCAGCATGTCGCGGTGGGGCGGCATGGTGCCCTTGCCGTAGGCGATGATGGCCACCCGCTCTTCCACACTCATGGTGCTCGTGCGCAAATCCGTGGCGGACAGGAGTACGGGCTCGCCGTTTTCGCCGTGGCACATGGCGCATTTCATGATGTAAAGTCGGGAGGCGTTGGCCATGTCGATGCCGTCCCCAATCGAGCCCGAGGCTTCGTTCGCGGACGCGTCGCGAGGCCCTCCTTCAGAAGAAGTGCATTGCACCCACGTCAACGCGAGCGCGCATGCCAAGACGACCCAAGCCGACCGGCGCATGCTCAGAACCAACCGACTTGCTCGAATCCGGGACGGAAGGGCCAAGGAATGCCCAACAGAATGAGCAGCAAACACAGGCCAAAGAACATCGCCTGCTTCTTGTGCTTGCCCGCATCATCTGAGGCACGTTTGCTCAAGCTGTAGCCCAAGGTGCCGAGCACAATGGCCGCAATCATCAACGTGGCGTGTTCCACCGCGAAGAAGCGGGTGTAGGAATTGGACATGGTGCCTTCTTGGCCCAGCATGCCTATCCATCCACGCATCATGTAGAGCATCAGCCCAAACACCAACTGCAGGTGCAGAGCAATCATGGTGAACAGCCCCAATTTGCGCTGGCCTTCTGTGAAAGGCGCGTTTCCGCGGGAGCCCTGAACGGACTTCACCACCACCAACACGAGCAACACCAAAGCCACCCAGCGCAGGGCGCTGTGCATGTGCAAGAATCCTGTAATCATGAAGCGAAGTTACACCACACCTTGGTCAAGCATCGAATCGGCGACCTTGACAAACCCGGCGATGTTCGCGCCGCGCACGTAATCGACCGTGCCGTCGGGGTTGGTGCCGTATTCCACGCACTGGCCGTGGATGTTCTTCATGATTCCGTGCAGTTTGGCGTCCACTTCCTCACGTGTCCAGTTGTAGCGGAGTGAGTTTTGGGACATTTCCAAACCGGAAGTGGCCACGCCACCCGCGTTGGAAGCCTTGCCAGGAGCGAACAAGATGCCTGACTTGTGGAACGCCTCGATGGCCTCAGGCGTGCTGGGCATGTTGGCGCCTTCGGCCACGCACGCGCAACCGTTCGCCAAAAGCGCCGCGGCTTCGTCGCCGCTGAGTTCGTTTTGCGTCGCGCAAGGGAGCGCCACGTCCACGCTCACGCCCCAAGGGCGTTGGCCTTCGAGGAACTCGGCGGAGCTATGCGCTGCGGCGTATTCCTTGATGCGGCCACGCACCACGTTCTTGAGGTTCATGATGTAGGCCAGCTTCTCAGAGTTGATGCCTTCGGGATCGTAGATGGTTCCCTGAGAGTCGGACATGGTCACCACTTTGGCGCCCAACTCAATGCACTTCTCTGCGGCGAATTGGGCCACGTTTCCGGAGCCGGAGATGGCCACGGTTTTGCCCTTCATGCTGTCCCCTTTGTGGTTGAGCATTTCCTCGGCGAAGTACACGCAGCCGTAGCCGGTGGCTTCTGGACGTATGAGCGAGCCGCCCCAGTTGAGCCCTTTGCCGGTCAACACGCCCGTAAATTCGTTGCGGATCCGCTTGTATTGGCCAAACATGTAGCCAATCTCGCGCCCACCCACACCGATGTCGCCTGCCGGCACGTCGGTGTTGGCACCGATGTGGCGAGAGAGCTCGGTCATGAAGCTTTGGCAGAAGCGCATCACTTCGTTGTCGCTCTTGCCCTTGGGGTCAAAATCCGACCCGCCCTTGCCGCCGCCCATGGGGAGAGTGGTCAAAGAGTTCTTGAAAATCTGTTCGAAGCCCAGGAACTTGAGGATGCTCAAGTTGACCGTGGGGTGGAATCGCAAGCCGCCTTTGTAGGGGCCGATGGCGCTGTTGAATTCAATGCGGTAGCCGCGATTCACTTGCACGTTGCCGGCGTCGTCTGTCCACGGTACGCGGAACATGATGACGCGCTCAGGCTCGACGATGCGTTCGAGCACTTTGGCGGTTCTGTACTTGGGATGGGCTTCCATGAAGGGGACAATGGCCTCGGCCACTTCCTCCACTGCTTGCAAAAATTCGGGCTCGTTGGGGTTGCTCGCGGCAACTCGGTCCATAAACGCCTTGATGGCGGCGCTGTGATCTGAATTCATCGACGTATGTATTGACGTTCGCGGGACGAATGTACGTTAGAGGGAGGGCGTTCGACCTCCGTCGACAGGCAAATTGATGCCGGAGATATACCCAGCGGCCGGTGAACAAAGGAAGGCGATGGCGTACCCCACTTCTTCCGGCTGCCCGACACGGCCCGCAGGCACCTTGGCCGCCATGCCTGCCAGCACCGCTTCCGACGTCGAGCCAGTGGCTTCCGCTTTTGCTGCAGCGAGGCTCGTCAGGCGTCCCGTGAGGGTTGCTCCGGGCAAAACGTTGTTGACGGTGATGCCGTCGGCGGCCACTTCGTTGGCCCAGGTTTTGGCCCAGTTTGCCACCGCGCCACGCACGGTGTTGGACACGCCAAGGCCCAACAGCGGCGCCTTGACGGACGTGCTGATGACGTTCACAATGCGGCCCCAACCCGCCCGGCGCATGCCTGGAAGCACAGCTTGGGCGAGCAGCTGGTTGTTGATCAGGTGCTGCTTGAATGTGTTGAGGAAGGCTTCTTCGGCGGCGTCCGTGATGGGGCCGCCTGCGGGTCCGCCGCTGTTGTTGATCAGGATGTGAACGTCGTTGGCTTCGACGATGCCTTCGGCGACGCGCTTCACCTCGTCGGGGCGCTGAAAGTCCGCGACGGCCACCGCGTGGCCTTCACCGGGCAACGTGGTGAGTGCTTCGTTGAGGCGGTCGAGGTTGCGGGCGAGCAGCGTGACGCGTGCTCCAAGTCCGGCGAGTTGCTGAGCCGCTGCCAAACCAATGCCTTGGGAAGCGCCGCACACCAAGGCATGCTTGCCGCTCAAATCCAAGGGCAGAACGTGGAGTTCCTTCATGCGGCCAAAGGTAGGCGAGTCCTATTTTGGTCCCATGAAGCGATTGGAACACCTCGGCATTGCGGTAGCAGACTTGGCGGAAGCGGAACGAATTTTTACGGACGTGCTCGGTGTGCCGCCTTACAAGCGGGAAGAGGTGGCCGACGAGGGCGTGATCACCTCGTTCTTCCAAACCGGCGATTCCAAGGTGGAGCTTCTCGAGTCCACCACGCCGGACGGACCCATCGCCCGGCACATTGACAAGCGCGGACCGGGACTGCATCACGTGGCGTTTTTGGTGGATGACCTCGAAGGGGAAATCGCTCGGCTGGAAAGTCAAGGCTACCGCGTCATCTCGGGCCCCAAGGGAGGCGCAGACGGCAAGCGCATTGCGTTTTTGCACCCGTCGGACACGGCCAAGGTGCTGGTGGAGCTCTGCGCGGAGGCCTGAGGCTGCCGCGAGAGGTGGCGATCAGTTGCGGTTTTTGAGGGCCTTTTTCAGCCCCTTGTTTTTCGCCTTGCCGTGGCCCTGCATTTTAGGGTCAAACAGCGTCTTGGAGGCCGTGCTGCGTGTGGGTGCTGCACAACCTTGCTCGGGCTTGCGGCGATAGAGGTCGTGATGAAGCGTGACGCGCCAGGGTCGGTAGCCGAGTTGCTGCCAGTCGAGTCCGCGCACGTCGGCGTCAAGCACGCGAACCAAGGTGTCGGTCCGGGCTTTGGCCAGTTGGAGCAAGTCCATGTCCACGGTCAGCCGCACCATGCGGCCTCGGTAGACCTTGAGCCCTGCGCCCAAGCCAACCGTCAACGCGACGTGCCAGTCGGGGAGTTGGGCAGGTTGGAAGAAGACCGAAGGTGCGGAGAGGTCGGTTTGGGTGAGGTGGTAGGCCGCTCGGAGCCCGGTGCGCCATTCGACGAAGCCGTCGGGACCCGTGGCCAGGGCCCGTATGCTTTGAAGGTCGAGCCCCACCGTGGTCGCCGAGGCCTCGGTAGTGATCAGGTCCTCCACAAACGCGACCGACGTGTCGGCGCCAGACCCCTTGAGTTCGCCGACAAACGACTCGCGCATCCGGGTTTGGCTCACGTGAAGGGAGGCTGAAATGCGGTCGGACCACAAGGCATCCTCAAGCAACCACAAATGACCAAACCCAACGCGCCAGCCCACTTGAGGTTCGGCACGCCACAGGCCGTTGTGCATGGTGTCTGGAACCAAACTATCTCCCACGAGGTGGGTTCGGATCCACGTGCTTTGGAACGAGGAAGGCACGCCCATCAATAAGCTGGTTCCTGCGGAAAAAGTCCATGCCTTGCGCTCGTGGGTTCGAAGGGTCGATTCAAAGGGGTTGTCCCACACGGCCTGTCCCCAAGCGGCGAGGCTCGAGGCCACCAAGGCCCAGGTCATCAAGGCGTGTGCAAATCGCGTCACGCGTCGGCTGCTTGCAGGGATTCGAGTTCCTTGAGCGCCGCATCCATCCAGCGGTCGTCTTCGAAGTGATTCCATTGTTCCGGGGCCCCCATGACCGTTTCCATGGCCTTTTGCTGTTGCCGTCCTCGGGCAAGAGCCTCATGGTATGGCGTGTGGCTGAACGTCACTTGCGAGTACAGCGGGAGCCATCGGTCGGGGTGCCTTTGTTGCAAACGTGCCTCGAGCTTCTTTTGTTGTAGGAACGCGGGATCTCCCGTCAAATCACGCATCTCGATGTAGTTCTGCAAGGCCAAATCGAGGATTGCGTCGCCTGCCGGCTTCCGCAACCGCGTGTATGCCGCCATCACCTCGTCCCACTCAGCACCGGAGTCGAGCAACCCGTCGAGGACCGTGCAGTCCTCCATGCCGCTGTTCATCCCCTGCCCGTAGAACGGAACGATGGCGTGAGCGGCGTCGCCCATCAGAGCCACGCGGTCGCCGTCGTTCCAGGGACAACACTTCGTCATGACCAGGGACGAGACGGGGTGGGCGTTCCAATCTTCAAGCAGGTTGGGGAGGAGCGGGATCACGTCCGGGAAATGCGTGCGGAAGAATTCCATCACCTCTGCGTCGTCATTCAGGTGGTTCAGGCCGTGCGGCCCTTCGAACGGCCCAAACAACGTGCAAGTGAACGTGCGGTCCGGGTTGGGCAACGCCATGAGCATGAAGGTGCCGCGCGGCCAAATGTGCAGCCCGTCTTCTTCCATCTGGAACGCGCCGTCGGCGCCGGGAAGCATCGGGACTTCCTTGTACCCATGAGGCAGATACCGTTGCTCGAAATCGAAGCGGTCGTTCCGCATCATGCGGCCCCGGACCGCGCTGAAGGCGCCGTCCGTCCCGAAAATGCGGTCGACCGCCACGTCCAGGGCTTGGCCGTCCGCCTCGAGGTGCAGGGTGGCGCCGTCCGCACCGGATGTGTAGCCCTCGCACCGGTGCCCAAACTCAAATCGGACGTTGGGCAGCGACTCGGCGG
>Ga0209652_1002270_pt1 | contig 14996 bp, 12 predicted proteins | sample SaaInl74LU_5_DNA_FD_184641 | JGI IMG/M metagenome (GOLD analysis project Ga0209652, IMG submission 184641) | Marine microbial communities from expanding oxygen minimum zones in the Saanich Inlet - ESP_74LU_5_DNA (SPAdes) (version 2) | ecosystem: Environmental > Aquatic > Marine > Intertidal zone...
AAGAATTTGACCCTTTTGCCTTTTGCGGATACTTCACATACGTAGGAATCAATAAGTCCATTCTTGACACCTCGGTCTTTTTTGAAGCTTCTGTTTTGTACCATACTGATTTTGACAGCACAAAGCAGCTACAAAGAAGTAAGAACACTACCGCACCAAGCTTGGCTAAACTACAAAGGAGCCGTCTTGAAGGAGGAGGATTACACGCTTAGGAACGTATCTTGCAGCACCGCCACGATGATGTTGCTATATCAAAGTTTGAGGCAACAACTTGGAAGAACAGCTTCCTCCGCACGACTATGTCGTCAAAAACTACATGCCCGCACACTTGGATCTTCGATGCAAGTGGCACTCTCTTCCACCACAACATCAACGCCTGCGCAAATTCTTCCATGGAGGCATGATCCATCATTACCTGAACGAGTACTACAGCACAACGATTACAGTGGTGCGTTCAACCCTACCGCGCGAGATCCACCCATTCTACGAAAGCTAATTGCCGCACGAGAGCTCAACATTTCTGCGTGGGACGTGTTGCCAATTCCGTTTTATAAGCATGATTGGGAATCTGATTTGGCGACTGGGTTTGCAGTTGCATTTGAGTTTGCAGTAGGAGAACTGTTGGGTACTCTTTTCCGGGGTATGTGTGTATGACATGGTTTGTTGTGTTTCTTTGTCTCTGCGTCTTATACATTCTTAATTAACCAACATGCATTACTGCAACACCCAAACAGTGTCTGTAAATGATGACAATGGTGTTGTAACTATCGATTCATCACAGGGCAGCAGCAACAGCAGCCCAACAACCACTATAGACAACAACGAATACCTAAAAAACATGATGGACAAGAAGCTACTTGCACAATTCAACCAGTCTATCATCAACCCCGAAGACTACCAAATCAAATTTTCCCTCCGCCCATTCCAAGCCGAACTGCAAAACATCTTTGCCGTACCAGTACCTGGTTTGACACGTGACATCGTCGAAGAGAAGCAATATCTGAAAGGGGCGATTTATAGATTACACAATGCGTATGATGAGAATGGATTTGATGAGAACTATTTTGATTTGGTTACTGAGTTTGCCAAGGAGGTTGGATATAGTAAAAGAACTGTGATTGCGGAAGCAAGCGTGAAGTGTAAGGAGTTCTTCCAGGTCAAAGATAAGACTACTGGTCAAGTCATTCAGGGTATGGAAGATGATTGTGAGGAAGAGGAAGTAATCCATTTGGCACGTTTTGAAGTGGTGACTGACGAGGCCGAACGAGGAGAACGAGTGATTGGTGCGTGGAAATTAATAGATGTAGATGATCTCCTTGAAGGAAATGTGTTCCATTGAAATAGTGGGATGCATAATCAACTGTGTGTCGTATACATGTTCATGATAAACAGAAATAGGCCAAGTAAATGAAGCAGTAGGCTAAACCATTATATAATGACAGGTATGTTAGCAAATTTCAAATGAGATGATCTCAACCGAATGGAACCTATCATGTCAGCCTCAGAAACGATGTAGAGTTGTGTGATGCTGGAGGCCATCCCAAATTGAATCTTTTCAGATCACCTACGACGTCGCGTAGCATCCCTGACAGATAGATGCTAGTTTGCATTAGCTGTGCACTTGTATCTTGTATTTTAGGTGCCCAGCCTCGTTTGGGTCCTGATGAGGTCCGCTTTTCTCCTGTCACTCCTTTCCCCTTTCCCACTGGAAATAGAGGGGAAGGGAGGGCCTTCTTCGGGCAAGATCGCTTGCGCTCTCTTTTCACCGCCTTATTCTTAAAAGGCACCCACGCGGTCATTACTTGTCTTGGGGGGTTCCTTGGGGCAATAGGGAAAGATCCGCCCCCAGCCCCCTCAGCCTGTACTTTTACACGCGCACTAAAAAGAAATATACATGCCATCATAAAACCATGATGAAGAACATGCATGTCTAAGACGATAAATTATCGAATTGTCAGATTATTACGATGCAGTATTCCTCCTGTGATATAGTAACGCTCTTATTGGCTGTATCGTCAGCATCAATAATAATCAACAGTGCTAGTGCAACGACGACATCATCAGCCTTTCAGCTTCTCCCGACAAAAAGAACATGGAAAGCTCCCTTTCCGTCGTCGTCGCTACAACGTCGTTTTCATACTGATTCTTCTGCTTCTTCTTCTCGGCCATTATCATCGGTGATTCTGCCGTTAGAGTCAGTGCAAATTGCTTCGAGAAGAATTGCTGCTGCTACGGAGCTGTACGCATCAAAGAATGAAGAAAACGTAGATAATAATAATAATATTGAGGAAGAATCTAACAACAACAATGATGGCGATGACGATGACGACAGCTACATATCCAAGAGATACCCAAACCCACACCAAACATCTTGGGCCTATTCCGGTCTCACCAATGCATGGGGATACTCTGCCCGTTTGGTAACAAAACGTGAACGTCGTCGATATGAACGACGAAGAATTCGACATCGGAGAAAGGTGGAGGCCAAAAGTTACAGTGACGGTGGTGGTAATAATAGTGGTAGTGGAAGTAGTGGCAAACGGCGGCTCAACACTTGGGTGAGTCGAATGGTAGAAGATGACATCATTACTGGAGCGGGCGATGCCTTTGTCGGAAATGTCAAAAAGAATAAGGGTGCAGACGTGGCCAACACTGATGACAACACCAACTTTGACGATGACGAAATGGACGAGGACGGATACTGGAATATGCTCGGTAAGAAAAAACGATCTATACTCAAACGATTGCTTCGTATACCCTACCGTGCTTTATTCGGCGAATACCGCACTGTTGAACCAGGCACGCTTATCTTGGTCAGGCACGGAGAAAGTGAATGGAATGCCAATAAGACATTCACTGGGTGGGCTAATCCGGATTTGTCACCCCAAGGTTATCGAGAGGTGGAGCATGCGGCACGATTGTTGTTGGAGGGGGGATATAAGGTCGATGTGGTCTTTACATCACGCCTGAAGCGTGCTATTCGATCCTCTTGGATATTGTTACGGGAATTAAATGAGGTACGTCAATAATCAACAACCTCACTCTTTGCCACTGTTGTCGTAATGCGTCTGATATATTCCTTTCTTGTCCAGGTATATTTACCCGTATTCAAATCATGGAGATTAAATGAACGAATGTACGGCGCATTAACTGGATTGAGCAAGACGGAAACTGCCGAACGGTTAGGACCAAAGTTGGTGCAAGAGTGGAGAGGCTCGTTGAAATCACGCCCCCCACCGTTAACTCCCGCGGATAAGTATTATCCTGGACGGGATAGAAGTCATGCAGATTTAACTCCGGATCAGATTCCATTGACGGAGAGTTTACTGGATTGTATGGATCGGACGAAGAAGATTTGGGTGGATAAGATTTCGTACGAGTTGGCCTGTGGGAAGAATGTCATGGTGGTAGCGCATGCAAATACTTTGAGGGGTTTAGTAAAGATTATTGATGACATTGGTGATGAAGAAATCCAAAGTATTGCGATTCCAACAGGCATTCCTATCATCTACAAATTCGACAAGAATCTGGATCCAATTCCACCGAGTCATAATCAAGAGAATGTTGTACAAATGCACATGAATGGTTGCTTCCTTGAAAAGCCGGGACTTCTTAAGCAGGCAATTAAACGTGAAGAAGAGTGGTGTAACTCTGTTCCCGACTACAGCAAGGTTATGGAGCGAACCAATTATGGTTTGAACCCTTTGCAAAGCTCATTGTCAAAATTAGAAGCAGAACGGAAGGTTCAGGATTGGGCACAACAGTTTGTAGACGAGTCTGAGGAGGAAGAAGACGACGGGACTGATGGAAAGCTAACGTTGGTGGATATGGACAAGGTCTGGGAAGAGGGCATGAAGGATGTTGAAGATGGAGAGTATTTTGATCCTGACCGTGCCTCGTTCGAGGCTGAGCCCGATGATGAAGAAGGCTCCGCAAAAGAAAATAATGAGGATGAAGTTGTGGTAAACTTGTACAATGACAGTCCATGCATCACTGTTGATCCTCTTCCTGCTGCTCGAAAGGTTCCGGGGATTGGCGACGTGCCGATTCAGCGGAGCTCGTCTGTAATTGTGATGATCAGGCATGGAAAAACTGAGAATAATAAACTTGGTAAGAAACCAAAGACATTGGTATGCAACGTCTTGCGCATTCACTCGTGAACTCATCGTCATGGCATTTGTTTCTATTTTACTTGTATAGGTCTATTTACTGGATGGGACGACGTACCACTTGCTGTAGAGGGAGTTGAAGAAGCAAAGGCAGCGGGAAAGTTGCTAAAGCTCCACGGGTTTGAGTTCGATGCTGTGTATACATCATGGTTAAGTAGGGCGATTGAGACTGCTTGGTATGTAATGGACGAAATGGACGCGTTGTGGCTTCCGATTATCAAGAGTTGGCGTAAGTAGCACACTTGAGGGATTTTCGCTCTTCTCTTTCGGCGTAAATCTCATGTATACCATTACTCTCTTTTGATTTCCAGGTCTGAACGAGAGAATGTACGGAGAGCTGACTGGCCTGTCCAAGGCAATGGTTAAACAACGGCACGGTGACGAACAATTCAAGGCTTGGCGGCGCGGGTATGCAGTTCGCCCGCCACCGTGCTCTTCTTTTTCTCCTCAGTATCCAGGAAATGACCAGCGATACGGAAAGTACCTCAAGGATCTTAGATTTTCGGTTAGCGAATCACTCATCAGATCCATTGAACAGAAAGAAATCTCTATCCACAGAAAATTGCCCAAGTCTGAATCATTGAAGGACTGCATGGATAGGACGATTCCGTATTTTACGGAGACGATAATGCCGGAAAGCGTTGAGAAAGGCAAACGAGTCTTAATCTCAAGCAGCGAGAATGCAATCCGTGGATTGTTGATGCACTTGTGCGAAATTCCAGAGGACAAAATCAGCGGACTGGAGATTCCAAATGGATTGCCATTGATTTATGATCTGAACTCCAAGTGCATCAAGCTACTAGACGATGGGTCAGGTGAGGATCCTCTTGAAAAATACAACTTTGGGGCGTCTGCCCCTTATTTGTTCCGGCCGTGCACTCTGCCAGATGGATCTCTGTCTGATGAATGTGACATCAACTTTATGTCCGATGGAAATGATCTTACCGAGAAAGAGATCGACATTATTGCTAACATTCGCATGCCGTCAAAAGTGTAGAAATCCGACACTACACCGACAAAAGTATAGAAATAAAAAAAGATAGATATTACACTGTAAATACAAGTTAGCAACCATCTTCAGCTGTGCTTGCGAAAGATAGTATTTTTTTTTCAAGTGACGTAGCTGCTGCCTCAACCATTTGCGACGACAGCAAACGAAAGATATGAATGGTCTGACTTGTAGTAATGTAACATTCCAAATCGCCACTTTGAGTACAAACGGCTGATCCAATACCTTGAATAGGATAGGGGAGTTTATGCTCCCAGAGGTACTCATAACGATGCAGTTTTCTTACCGACTTTGAATCCAACAGTGGTGAAGGGACATCCAAATCAATCTCATTCAACTTATCAGTGAGATCATCGATCAAAGATTGAAGTTGAGAAATCTTAGATGTGCAGTTTAAGCAAGATTGTTCAATGTCGTCTATCTCGGCCTTGATTGACTTCAGGCGTTCAAATTTTGGTGCAATAGATATACAATCTTTTTTGACTTGATCTGCTACAGCATCATCTTCACATTCATCGCTTTCAATACCAGAACCACTGCGCGAAATTATTATTGCATCGCCGTGTAGCACATCCTCTTCTTGATCATTGTTCTCAACATCTAACAACTTCTGGCGTAGATCGCTCACCACATTTGTAAGCCTGTCTCTTTCAGTTGACAGATGCATCATTTCTTCAGTCTTGCTCTCAATTTCGGCAGTCAATAAAGTCTTATGTTTGTCACGTCCTTTTCTTGCTTCATTTTCAGCCGACCGATTTTGTTGTTGTTGTTGTTGTTGGAACATTAATAGACGACACCCTTGCGTACCCACTGCAAGTATAGTGACGTCGTAGTACCTCATTACATGAACGGCAGTGACACAGTCTTCAAATCCCTCCTTGTCAGCATCATATAGCCCATCAACAACTACAACAGGCCCTTCAAACAAAGAACATACTTCAGCGGTATTACCATCATCAATCCTCGCGGTGGATGGCGGCGGAACCTCATAGAATAGAAATGCTAATCCACACAGAGATCCGGCAAGCAGGAACAAATCCTTTTCTTCAGAAAAGTCACAATCACTCATTTGTTCCGAGTTTTGGGTGGCCTTACTATGGAAATGAAGGGTAGCCACGGGACCATCCACAATAAATGTAGAGTATTGTAACTTTCCTATCCGAATCATAATATTCGCATCTAAAGTACACTCTATAGTGTAAGTTAGAATGCGAATTACACCATCATAACATGCAATTGCGAGTTGGTTGACTTTATCCTTTCTTCTTGTTGTTGCTGGGGCTGTAGGCGAAGAAGAAGATGATGATGACGAGGAGAACAATGACGGAATCATCATCTCTCCATGTCCTTCCGAGATGCAAGTATCAATCGTCATGATGGGTGTTGCAAACATCAACGGATTATCATCCACACTTTCCACTGAAGAATCGTTATTATATTCACTATTGTTTGATGGACTCGTCGAGATTATATTGGATGGATCAATCATTTCAAAACAGAGAGCTGATTGGAAGCATGACGTATATTCGGATGTTGTCGTTGTTGTTGTCGCTGTTGCTTCTGCCCCGCTCTCGTATTGTTGTTGAAATAAGTTCTTCTTCAAGTCTTGCATCGTTGCAACAAAGAAATGCAATTTGTTATCATCCCCAGCAACAAATACACCAACTATTGGTATTACAGAACCATCATCTTCCGCCACCACTGCAGCTTCTGCAGAACAAGAGGAAGAAGTCAATGTCGAATGAAGCTGCGTCAAATGAACTGATATAGGACGAAAGTCAAGATTTATCCGCTCAGTCTTTGTTTTTATGGCTGTTATTGTATCATTCTCGCCCTTTATCAAGGAATGGTCAAAGTGATGATACTTGATCATCAATGCATACTTGTTGGAGGAGGATGATGATGATGTGATCGTTCCTTGATCTCCACTAGTAGCATGCTTCTTATTGTCATTCATCATCATCATCTCACCACTCGAACCATCACCAGTAGTGCCACTACCCTCCTTATTAGTCGTAGTAGCAGAAGCAGTAGTCACAGATCGAGTTCCTCCCAAGCTATTATGATGAGTGTCCACAGTGGCTTGATCATCGTGACTGCAACTACTACTATTATTTGCTTGATTGGTATGATTCATTTCTCTGATTTGAATTGCAAATGCTCGGATGGATATGTCGTTCAATTGTAATGATGAGTGGGCGCAGCAAGTCGTTGTTGTGGTGGTATTATTAGAGGATGTTTGCTCCTCGGTAGTGGTGTTCGTTTGTTTTGATTTTTGCAGCAGCCGTTCTACCGACAATTTATACTCCTTCTTTTTAATGATCTTCTTTGGCAGTATCAGTGTCTCATCTTTAGTATTTTTTTTGTAGCAGCAGCCTCCATCTTGTTGTGCTTTATACGTAGTTTGTAGTGTCAATGAATGTCGCTCGGATGCAAATTGGTAGGATAATACTTCGGTGTTGTTGTTCATGTGATTATTATTGCACGACAGAAAGATATTGCTGGGAGATGGCAGTTCGGTGCAAAACACTTCCTTGCATGAAATCATCTTGGTGAATTATTGGAGGAAGTTTGGAGGCGTAAGGAAGCGTGGAGCGTGGCACCATAGATAGCATGCTCACTTCATAACATCATGATCATCAACATCATCTAAACAAACAACATCATGAAAAAATAAGGGCCTATTGTACGTCGGAATTAATAGTACAAAAGGTAGTGCTGGGGTGGTGATGCCATACTGTGTACCTTACACTATGTACTTACAGTGCATATCTATGTATCTCGGTACTTTTTGTGACATTTTCGGCCCTTTATACCAACGCAAAATACTCATTGCAAGGAACATCTAACTGGAACAAACTATGTAAGCATCACCATGACATCGACGCTAATACGCCCCATCCTGTCAAGCACCAACGTGAAACGGCTAGCCTCCCTCTCCCTAAGGTCATCATCATCATGCTATCATGCTGCGGCGGCGACATCGTCATCATATCGTCAACAATCACTTCCCAATAATCATTCACGCCATCAAAGCACCTCCAGCGAAAGCAGCAGCAGCAACGGTGGTGATCATCCAACCATTCCAACCTTTCCCTGGCGCCACTCACCAACCCCGCCATCCCGCCTCCTCCAAAACGACGACTACAGCGGCATGCCCAACAACTTTCGCGCACGATTCGTCCGACGACTTATCGCTGCGAAAGAACTCAATCTCAACTTTTGGAATGTACTTCCATTACCATTTGGATATGCACAGGAATGGGAGGAGGAATTGGCAGGGAACTTTAGTGTTGCGTTTGGTTTGGCAATGAGGGAACTTTTTGAGACGTTGTTTGGTGATGATGGTGGGGTTGTGTATAATGATGATCAACAGAGTTTATCTTTAAAAGCTACATTGGATTATAATAATAGAGACACATCATCTGACAATACTACAGAGGAGTCATTTGCAAAGAATGACAATACATCTATTGTTGAAAACAACAACTATCTAAATCTCATGATGGATCAACTCCTCCTTCAACAATATCAACATCTCCACAATAATCACCATTTACCACAAAACAATCACCACCAAAAAATGATGTCCATCCACCTATCCATAAAACCAATAAAAGCACAACTCCAAAACATATTCGCCGTACCAATGCTAACACGTGACATAGTCGCATCCAAACCTCATTTAAAAGGAGGATATCAACGCTTAGAGCGTGTCTTTAAAGAAACACAAAGTTACAATGAAGTCAAGCAAAAGACGTATGAATTAGCCGAGGAGGTGGGATTGGACTCTGCCAAGCGGACAGTCATTGCTGAGGCGACGATTACGTGTTTGGAATATTTTCAAGTCAAAGATTTGGAAAGTGGGAGGATAGTGCAGGGGATGGAAGATGGGGATGAGGAGGAGGAGGTGGTGCATTTGGTGAGGTTTGAAATGGTGACGGACAGAGGTGAGGATGGGAAGAGAGAGGGTGGAAGTTGGAAGTTGATTGATGTTGATGATTTATTGGAAGGAAATGTGTTTCATTGAAAGAGAGAGAAGGAGCACATCTATGATGTGGATAGTGGATAGACATCGTTATTAAGCAATACATACGTCAATAAGTATTGACGTATGCCTTCGCAGCAAAGATGTTACCTAATATCAGCGGTAGTAGTATCTCTCGATTCATCATTGAAATCAAGATGGATGATCTAAGCACATTCTGTGGGAGAAGGGTAGAGAGAGTAGGTAGGCTAGTATATAAGATAAGTACGTAGTCTAAGTATGCAAAGAATGTGCCAACCTCCGGTGAGTCGTCCATGCTATCTTTTCATGGTTCACGCCGCAGTAGGCACACTCGATAGAACCGTACAGATCGCTCACCACGTTCACGTGTAGTGCTGGAGGTAACACAGTATGTACTTCAAACTACACTATCTAAAAAAGGATATCCTTTCGCTTTCGCATTTTACTGCGATACAGATACAGGCCGTCCATTAATTATCATTACTTTAGGCCCTTCTCCTTCTCTAGAGTGCTCCTTCTCAACAAAAACGTCATTTCATAGTATATCAATGATACTTATACTTATGCGACGATTACAACACATTATTTGTAGAAGCCAAGCCATTGATGTTTCGCCACAGTGACGGGGATGTCTGACAGACACCCGCCGGTATGTATCTATTCATCTGTCATTTCACGAGTATAAGTAGCCGCTCGGACTTGCGAACTCGCAATGTGTGTCCGGATCGTTACTGAAGTTAGTAGGTCACTCCACTCCCGCTGACTGCAACTCACAAGCGCGAGCTCACCACCCCCGCTCCTTGAACCTCTCTGCGGCCACGAGCTGCCTTATATTCTTATATCTAATACTATATCGAGTCGGATCGAATTGATATGGATATGGCCCTGATCCGTTTGAAAGATGGCGGAATGTGTTGGATGGTAACACAGCTACTACAAACTACACTATATAAGAAGACGAAGGATATTCCTCTCGCATTACTGCGATGCAGGCCGTCTATTCATATTCATTACTTTAGGCACTTGTCTAGTGCTACTGCTCAACAAAGAGCGTCATTTCACAGTATAATCAATGATATGCGATATGCGACGATTACAATTATGTAATGATGACGAGTGACGAGTTCACCCCGCCCTGTGCGTGGCAGACACCTGGCATTGACTCATCTGTCCATTTCTCGTACTCCGCTAGAATAGCGTACAATACTCTAGAGACATGTCAATACGTGGCCTTGCGAATTGCGAACCAACATGTCCGGATTGTTACCGATAGGTCACTCCCGCCTATATGTACCTCATGTACTTTCACGAGCCTCTTGCGACTTGAATTGCGAACTCGCAGCCGGAGAAGGTCACTCCACTCCCGCTGAGTGCAGCTCACAAGCGCAGCTCACCGTCTCCGCTGCTTGCCCTCTCTGCGGCCACGAGCTGCCTTATATTCTTATATCTAATACTATATCGAGTCGGATCGAATTGATATAGCTATCCCTGATCCTTTGAAAGATGGCGGAATTGGCAAATGCGACAGCTGAAGCTGAAGAAAAAAAGGATGATTATGATTCCAACCGGGGCCATGTGAAGTTTGGGCGAAGAGCTAGCCTCAGAGGTGCAGCGCGTACAATTATGACCACCAACAGGTTAAATCACATCGCAATTTCGAAGTTCGATAACGATGGAATGCCGCCCGTAGTACCAAAAATGACCAACAAGAAGCAGGACAATCTTCCCGACCGACTCTTCTACGAAGGCATTGAGAGAGACATTGCGGTTCTGCTTTCGATGATATTTCTGGGACTTGTACATGTCGGGAAGGAGTCCCTCCCTCGCAGCCACTGGAGCGAGTTAATGCTTGGTACGAAGGGTAGTTTTAATGTGAATACCAGCAGCATGGTTGCTTTCATTGTTCACACCAACTTTGGTCAAGTAGTTGCATCGTGGCTCATAGGGATGCTCTTCATGTTCGCTATGATGCCTGTTTATTGGTCTGGGAACGTCGCAGCAAAGTTTTCAATTCACCCACCCCTGAAGCGCAGCTGGACTTTGCACATTGGGTCTGGTGGTGTGGCTTGCATTTGTGCCTTCATGACTTGGTTTGTTCATCTCCCGCAGCCACTAGCACAGTTTGCCGCAGTACTTGACGTTATCCATTTCTGCGCAACCTGGTATCAGATGAGGATATTGCAATTTGGGAAGCGCGACCATATCATCCCCATGTACATGACCCTTATGTTGACCAAACTTTTCTGTGCAGCAGTCATGTTTGCCTTTCCCCTTGATGGAATGGCATCCCTTCGCTACGGATTGGTTTTGTGTGCGTTTTCATGGCAACGTCTCTTCCTTTTCGCTCAATCCAAGATATATGGCCGTTCGCAAGTCAGCTATTGTATTGCAACATTGTACTGCGGGATCGTTGGGATGCAAAGTTTTGGAGTGCTGAATACGATTCCTTCATATGTCATGTGCCAATATATCTATATGCGTTTCCTGAAGGGAAATGTAAAGTTGATTGGAAGTGGCAAGAAGGAAAACAAAAGCGACGACGTTGAGACGTTCACCTTGGTGGACCTTCGTACACCCCTTTTTGAAGCTCGAAACTTAGCCGTCTTTTCCTTGCTAACCTTCCTGGCAGGCGGTTCCGAATCTGGACATGAGGGTTGCATGCCGAAACGAGCTCACTCTCAAGGCGTGATTGCTATGCTGGCTAGGATGGGTTTTGACGACAACCAGATCAGTGCCATGTTGATAGATTTCGGCCTTGACACCCAAGAGTATGTCACTCATGACCTCGTTATGAGTAATCCACATCTTAGCAAGTTCATCGAAGCACTTTTTCGGGACATGTCTGAAGCTGTTGCGAATGGGGCTATTTAGATAGAGAGAGAGAGATAGATAGAGATATCCTTTTTTTCTTTGAAGTGGTAGAGAGAGAAAGAGAGAGTGATGAAGTAAAGTAATAAGGCAATTATATCATCAAGGAAATATTGCGACAATTGACGTTGACATGGATACGTTGATGGTGCGCTCTCTAGTACAGTGATACCCCACCAGAGTGCCTACCACCACCACGTGAACTTTTCTTCACCTTTTGAGCAGCCTGCGTCAAATGCTCTTCTAATACCATTTTACTCCCATTCCGCACCGCCAACAACGCTGCCTCGTTAATAAGACACTTCAAATCAGCTCCAGAGAATTGAGGTGTCATTTCGGCAATATTCTGGAAGTTAACAGATGAATCCCATCTAATACGTTGAGCGTGTAATCGCAAGATATCTTCTCGGCCTTGACAATCTGGTAAATGGACGGCAACATGACGATCAAACCTTCCGCTGCGGAGTATGGCAGGATCCAACACATGAGGACGATTTGTGGCTGCAATGACAATGACGTTGACATTGTCAGTTGGCCCTCCAGTCTTGAATCCATCCATTTCAGTCAACAATTGATTTAATGTTTGTTCTCTCTCATCATTGCCTCCAAGAGATGAGAAACCAGCTCCAGAATCTCGTTGTTTTGCCAAGGCGTCAATTTCATCAATGAAAATTATTGCTAGTGGAGTTTCGTGTATATCGTCTTCGTCTTCACTAGAACTATCAGGACTTACAAATGTCTGCATTCCTTCCCAAGCTCCTACTATCCGCTCACCCATGTCAGACACAGCTCTTGACAGCACACTCCTATCATTTCGTCTAGATGATGTAATACCCACGTCAGTGGAAAGCCTCTTCATACTTCGCTCCATAATCACTCTTTCCCTCCGCCGTCTTTGAAAGTTCTTCAATGCATCTTCTCTTACTTTCCGAAACATTGCTCGAACTCTGGCAGCACCTCGACCAACGTATGTTTCTACAAAGTCACTTCCAGAACATACCGCAAAGGCATCAATTGAATTTTGACCCACGTTGTTAGACTTCTTGGTGAATGCTGTTGACGAAGACGATGACGACGTCATCCTATCTGTAGTATCCCGCGTCAATTCTCCCGCAATCGCACGAGCCAACAACGTCTTCCCCGTCCCCGGAGGACCATGCAACAATATCCCACGAGGTGGTGCCGCACCAATCGAATGATATTCATTGGGGTGTCGTAGAAATGAGACTACCTCGGATAATTCTTGGAGGGAGGAGTTTATACCCGCGACATCTGCAAAGGTTGTGGCGGTATTGGTGGAGGTAGAGGTACTATTACCATTATTGCTATCACCATTGTCATCTTCCAATTGCTGCCGTTGCAATCGTCTCATAATCCAATATAATCCTGCTAAATAAGCAAAAGGCAATGCTACAATGGCTGGTCCATTCCAGAATCTAGACCATAACGATTCTGGCACAGTTACTATATCATGACATCCTTTTTGAAGTAATGTCGATATGATTTGATTCATGATGGTGGGATTTTGGGAGGGGAGGGTAGTTTTGCTCCATCGTTCTTGTTGTTGTTTAGATGAGTTGTTCCTTTGATCTGGTGGCAATGACGATGATACGGTATGAAGATAGGTCAGCATTGATCCACGAACCATAACTTTTGAAATAGTTCCAGATTCTGCGAGAGCCAGCAGGTGTGATAATGGAGTTGTAATGGCATCTTCCCAAGTTGGTACTTTGGCCACTTGCGTTTTATTTGTTGATGTGCGTAAATTCTGTTGTTGTTGAGTCAGACGCCGAACAATGCTGCTCACTGGTATTGATATCATTCGTAGTAAATATCGTATTACATTCATTGCTCTAGCATGGTCGAAAATAGTACCATTGTGCCTCGAATCTTTCAATTGTCGTCGTTGTATATGTCGCCGTTTCGATGTACGAAGTTGGGAATATATCCAGAGTGCTGCAATTGATACGACAAGTGCTCCTAGTCTTTTGCGATATTTTGTGAGTAGATGTTGCGGATTTTGTAAAGGAGGCTGGTCTTCGTCATTATCATCATCATCCTCATGTTGCTGCTGTTTAACAGAAGACGATGAATCCTCGATGCCATTGTCTCTGTCTGTACTCCCTTCATTGTTATTCAAATTCTCAGCACTTTCATCATCATCATTATCGCCGTTGTTGTCATTATTATTATTTCGTTCCAATGATTCATGTGTAGTAAAATAACGCGATGATGATATTATGTCATCATTGTTCATGCTCAAACTTGTCACATCACTATTACTACCACATGGCAGTGATGATGATGATGACGATATATCACTTCTCTTGTCAAGCTGAATGTTCTGCAGACTTCGTTTCGATGAGACGACTCCAGCAGCAAACACCTCATATAACGAAATGGCCGAGGTAGATGATTCTTCTATTACCGAAAAATCATCCTCTTGATGTGACAATGAAGATGAGGACTGTTGTGGTGAACTACTGCTAGTAGAAGCGACAGTAGAAGATGATTTGTGCGGAACTCCTTGCGATGCAGGCAGGGGCAGTCCATTGCTACTTTTGTTGTAGGAGGATAAATTAGATGACGAATAGGAAAATGAGGATCTTTGAGGGAAGTGATTGTATCGATGATAATAATGTGGCTGAGGGTGACCACTATCGTTTCCTCGTCCTTCAACTTCTTCGTTACGGCTGCTCATTTTTTGCTGTTGTTGGTGAATGATATGTCGTTTCTGTTAGAGGGTGCATGATGTTGTGATGATAGGATAGTTGATGATGAGTAGACAACAGACAACACAACATTTCTTTTTTGGCGGTTTTTAGCCGTAGTCTTGATTTTGACCTTTTTCGAAGGACAAAATCTTTGTGCATTTTGAGGGCTAACACAGTGGACACTTCTGTGGCGCGCTACTTTTGATTTTGAGCAACATGAGGCAGCA
>Ga0209652_1002271_pt1 | contig 14994 bp, 16 predicted proteins | sample SaaInl74LU_5_DNA_FD_184641 | JGI IMG/M metagenome (GOLD analysis project Ga0209652, IMG submission 184641) | Marine microbial communities from expanding oxygen minimum zones in the Saanich Inlet - ESP_74LU_5_DNA (SPAdes) (version 2) | ecosystem: Environmental > Aquatic > Marine > Intertidal zone...
CACCGTTTTCCGCCATCTGCTTTTTGAGACGCTCATAAACCAATCTTTCGTGAGCGGCATGAGCATCGACCAAAACAATCCCATCACGGGTTTGCGCAACGATATAATTCTCATGCAAATGCGCACGCGCAGCCCCCAACGGGTGATCAGGCAATGGCGTGTCTGTCGGCGCATTTGCCTCAATACGCGCAGAGGGCGCATCAAAGGGGGTTTGCCCGTCCTCAAACATAGGCGCTTGGGCGGCATAAGACGCAGATAGCCCACCTTGGCTAAGCCGGTCCATTTGATAGATGCGCGGCTCAACTGCTTCCGCACGCATCGCGCCCAAAGTCTCGCCCGCAATGGTAGTTGATGCACGGTGCCCAGCATTGGCCAGCGCATGACGCACAGCACTCACAATCAACCCGCGTGCCACACCGGCTTCGCGAAACCGGACCTCAGATTTGGCAGGATGCACGTTTACATCCACCATGGTCGGATCACAGTCCAAAAACAGACACGCGGCAGGATGGCGATCGCGCGAAAGGAAGTCCATGTAAGCGCCGCGCAAAGCACCGACGAGAACTTTGTCCCGCACAGGGCGGCCGTTCACAAACAAGAATTGCGCAACCGCAGCACCACGGGAATAAGTAGGAAGTGCCGCGTAACCAGTCAGGTGAAAGCCATCGCGTTCTGCATCAATCGGCACTGCGTTATCTGCAAATTCGCGGCCAAGAACGTTTGCAAGGCGGCCATGCAATGCATCAAACATATCACCAGTCTGCGCATCTGCGCGAAACGTCACCCGACCTTCACCGCCGCCAGACACATCGCGCAGGGTAAAACTGACGAAGGGTTCAGCCATAGCAAGGCGCTTTACGACGTCACTAATTGCCTGCACCTCGGCGCGGTCAGACCGCATGAATTTCAATCGTGCTGGCGTAGCATAAAACAAATCCTGCAACGTAACGATGGTACCACGCGTCAGTGCAGCAGGCTTTACACTGCCCATCTCGCCGCCGCTGACTTTGATTTCAGCGGCATCAAAACCTTCCGCGCGCGAAGTGATCGTCAAACGTCCTACCGCCCCAAGCGACGGAAGCGCTTCACCGCGAAACCCGAACGTGTGAATGTTCAAAAGGTCGGTGCCATCAATCTTTGAGGTGGCGTGACGCGATAGTGCAAGCGCAAGATCATCCGGCGCGATACCACATCCATCATCAGTAACACGGATTAAAGATTTGCCGCCCTGTGCGATTGCAATATCAATACGCCGCGCGCCTGCATCGATGGCGTTTTCTACAAGCTCTTTCACTGCAGAAGCTGGCCGTTCAACAACCTCACCAGCCGCAATGCGGTTGATGGCATTTGCATCCAATTGGCGGATGACAGGGCGTATGTTGTTGACGGTATCTGGCATGCCACAATAGCTAGCACGCCACCACAGATTCGACTAGTTGGTGCTTTGCAATCCCATTGGCTGACCGACTACCACAAAATGCAGATCATCTGCGCGTAACAATTCAGCTGCCACACGGTTTACGTCCTCTAGTGTCACGGCCTCGACCTTGTCGTTGCGGGTTGGGATATAGTCAATCGGAAGGCCCTGCATTTGCATTCCAACCATGATGTTCGCGATTGGCCCATTGCCATCAAACCGCAACGGATACGCACCGGTCAAATACGTTTGGGCGCGGGACAACTCATCCTCGGACACGCCATTTTGCGCCGTATCAGCCCAGACCTGCTTTGTGACTTCGACCGCCTCTGCAATCCGGTCATTTGCGCTTGAAACCTGACCCAAATACATCGCGGCATAGTCTTTGGGCACCAAATAGGACCCGATGCCGTAGGTAAGGCCCCGCTCCTCGCGCACTTCCTTCATAAGGCGGGCTTCAAAACCACTACCGCCCAAAATGGTGTTCAAAATAAACGCCGCGAAAAAGTCAGGATCATCTTGGCTAAGTCCGTTGTGTCCAAAAAGCGCAACCGACTGAGGCGTTTCGAATGGTACAACAGTCACACCGCCTTGAAGGGTCTGCGTGACTTGTGCGGGCATCGGCGCGCCACTTTCGGGCAGTCCAAGCAACAAATCATCCAATAGAAACGCCAGCGCGTCGGGCGTGATGTCACCCGATGCGCCCACATAAAGACGGTCCAACGCCATCGTTCGATCTTTTGCTTCAAACAGATCTGCCTGAGTTAATGCAGCAACAGATTGCTGCGTACCGTTGATGTTAGATGCATAAGGATGCTGCCCGTAGGCAAGACGGGCAAACGTCTCGCTTGCGATTGAATTTGGGTCTTTTAGGTCCGACGCAATGATCGATTGAACCTGTGATTTCACGCGATCAATCGCTGACTGTTCAAACAACGGCTTGAGGATCGCTTGGCGCAAGAGGGCAATGGCCTCATCTTGTGTGTCCGTCAAAAACCGCGCGGAAATCTGTAGCGAGTCGTCACTTACATCAAACGAAAAATCCGCCGCCAGCGCATCACGTGCCTGTGCAAATGCCTGCGCGTCCATGTCGCCGCTGCCTTCTTCAAGCAGCGCTGTCATCAGATTGATCGCACCGCGCTTGCCCTCCGCATCAAGCGAAGCACCGCCTTTGAAGCGAATTTCCAGCGCCACAAACGGGATCGAATGCTCTTCCACCAACCACGCCTTGATGCCAGACTTGGACGTTACTTCTTGTATCTCCACAGCGGCAAAAGCTGTGTGGGCCGTCATCAAAAACGCGACGAAGGTGGTAATAAAAAAACGGATCATTGTGACACCTGTGATGCTGCTTCGGGTGAAGTCGGTGAACGAAGATAGCCGGTGACTGCCACTTTACGGTCTGAAAATAGCGCCCGCGCGGCCTGCAGGATATCATCAGACGTGACAGCGGCCAAAACATCTGGCCACGATTGGATATCCGCGACAGTCAAACCGGACGTCAGCCCCGCGCCATACGTTCGCGCCAAGGATTGAACAGAGTCGCGGCCATAAATCTCAGAAGCGCGCAACTGCGCCTTGATACGGGCTAATTGTTCTTCATCAATTCCCGCCTCAAGAAACTGCGCAATGGCGGCATCAAGTTTGGCTTCTGCCTCGCTCAACGAAATCCCAGGCGTGGGCACCATCACAACGCCAAATGTTGTATCATCCAGCGATAGCCCTGAATAGAACGCGCCTGTATAAACCGCGTCTTGGCTATCAAATTGTAGCTGTTGCCCCAAGAATGATGTCGCGGGATTACCGCCCAACAACTCAGACAACAGTGTCAACGCCGCTGCGTTTTCTTGTGCACCGCTATCACGCTCAGGCGCCAAATATGTACGGATCACGTAGGGCTGTGCCACGCGGGGGTCTTCAAATACCAACCTGCGCTCAGCGCGGTGCGGCGGCTCAGTGGGTCGCGCACGCGCCGTAAGGTCTTTGGTTGGCTCAAGTACGCCGTAATACGTTTCCGCAAGGCGCTTCACCTCATCTGGGTACACATCACCCGCCACAACCAACACGGCATTATTGGGGGCGTAAAAGCGCTGATAATATACCAGCGCATCTTCTAAATCCAACTGTGCAATCTCATGTTTCCAACCGATGACCGGAATGCCGTAAGGGTGATTTTGGTACTGCGCTGCCATGCGCTGTTCCCCAAACAAAGACCCCGGATCGTTTTCTGTGCGCTGGTTGCGTTCCTCTAAAACAACGTTCCGCTCGGTCTCGATATCATCTTCAGTCAGGCGCAGATCGCGCATTCGGTCGCTTTCCATCCGCATCATCAACTCAAGACGGTCCGCTGCCACGCGTTGAAAATACGCAGTGTAGTCGTAGCTGGTAAACGCATTGTCGCGCCCACCGTTGGCCGCAACGACTTTGGAAAATTCGCCCGCTTCCATGTCATCCGTTGCTTTGAACAACAAGTGCTCAAGAAAATGCGCGATACCAGATTTTCCGGGGTCTTCATCAGCGGCACCTGCACGGTACCAGACCATGTGCACCACAACAGGTGCACGGTGGTCTTCGATCACAACCACGTCCATGCCGTTATCAAGCGCGAATGTTGTGACGTTATCCGCCGCAGCCGCAGTTGTGGCGGCAGTCAGTGGCATCCACAGTAAAGAGGCAAGCATAAGAAAGGCTAAGCGCATCGAAAACACTCCGTTGTTACAGACTGTAAGCTACGGTGGCGCGCAAATCATTCAAGGCCGATGGCATACTCGTGATGAGTTATTCGTCAAGCGGCAGCGGCGGTGCAGCGGGGGTGCGCACGCCAGCGCTGCGCAGACGTGCAAGCTCGGCGTGCTGATCCAATGCTTGCTGAGCGTAGGCTTTGAAATAAACATTCACATTTGCCGCACGTTCCAACAAACGCCCACGGTTTGCTTTGCGGAATTCCAGATCACTGGCCGCCAGAGTAGAGCGGATATTGGCGTCAGTGCCGTAACGGCCAGCATGCGCCAGAACAGCACTGTCACGCGCACGACCATCAGCGTTCATGCGTTGCGGGCTACCGCCAAGTGTCGCCACTGCATCGCGAAAAGGCGTGGGGTCTGCCAAATTAGATTGACCCAACGTAGGTATAGGAAGCTCAGCAAAACTGGTGGGTTCTTGCAGCGGCTTATTTGGCAAAATTGCAAATTCATCAGGGCCAGACTGGGATTTTTTCAAATTCAACAGCCGAGGTTCCCCGCGCTCGCAGCCAGCAAGTGCAAGAGTGGTAACAATCATCAAAATCGTGGCTTTAATCAGATAACCCATAATGCCCCTACCCAGTCGTTACGTTTTGATAACCTAGATTTTTAGGCGCGTCAGGTGCTTTTCTTATTTTCACCAGTCGGCGTCAAAAAGACCAAACCAATCGCGCCCACAAAAATGGCGATGTCGGCCACGTTAAACGCAAAAGGGTTCTCAATCCCGCAGCAGGACATATTCAAAAAGTCCGCAACGGCACCGTAAACAATCCGGTCAATGATGTTGCCAAGCGCCCCGCCAATAAGCAAACCGGCGCTGATCTGCGCCCATTTGCCCATTTGTTCCCGTGCGACCCACCACACCACAGCAGCCGTGATCGCAAGTGCGACACCAATAAGGATCCAGCGCATGTCGAGCCCAGCACCCAAACCGAAGTTGACACCCCGGTTCCATGCCATGCGCAGATTAAGGTAGGGATCAATCACGTTGATCGACCCAAGCGTTTTTAGGTCCATGACCTGAACGACCCAAACCTTAATCGCTTGATCCAATACAAAGATCAGCGCGGCAATTGTGAGCGCGCGCTTCATTAGTGGCGGAAGTGGCGCATGCCGGTGAATACCATAGCAAGGCCAGCCTCATCAGCTGCAGCAATTACGTCATCGTCACGCATTGAGCCGCCGGGTTGAATAATTGCGGTGGCACCTGCTTCAGCCGCAGTGATCAAGCCGTCTGCAAATGGGAAGAACGCATCGGATGCAACCACAGCCCCTTGGGTCAAGGGTGCGGCCAAACCAAGTTCTTGCGCCATATCTTCGGCTTTGCGCGCAGCAATGCGTGTGCTGTCAACGCGGCTCATCTGGCCTGCGCCCACACCAACAGTCGCACCGTCTTTGACGTAGATTATCGCGTTTGATTTGACGTGCTTCGCCACAGTCCAAGCAAACATCAAGTCTTTCATTTCTTGCTCGCTTGGCTGCTTTTTCGTCACCACCTTCAGGTCGTCCATGCTGACGCGGCCTGTGTCTTTGTCTTGCACAAGATAGCCACCCGCTACCTGACGGATCGTCTGACCTGCCGCAGCAGCATCCGCCAAACCACCAGTGGTCAAAAGGCGCAGATTTTTCTTATTGGCAAAGATTTCCATCGCCTCAGGCGTTGCATCAGGGGCAATGACAACTTCGGTAAAGATGCTGGTGATTTCCTCAGCCGTTGCAGCGTCCAGCGTTTGATTCAACGCGATGATCCCGCCAAAGGCGCTTGTCTGGTCGCATTGAAAGGCCCGCGTGTAGGCATCACGGAGTGTCTCACCTGTCGCCACACCACATGGGTTAGCGTGCTTGATGATGGCGCAGGCTGGCGCATCAGCGCCAAATTCACTTACCAATTCAAACGCCGCATCCGTGTCGTTGATGTTGTTATAAGACAATTCTTTGCCTTGGTGTTGTTTCGCCGTAGCGATGCCTGCGCGGGTGCTGCCATCCGTGTAGAACGCCGCTGACTGATGCGGGTTCTCGCCGTAACGAAGTGTTTGCGCCAATGTGCCTGAAACTGAAACACGGCGCGGCGTGCCTTCAACTTGCGCAGCCATCCAAGTGCTGACCGCAGTGTCGTACGCTGCGGTGCGTGCATAGGCCGTTTGGGCCAGACCTTGACGGAATTCGTACTCGGTTTGCCCACCATTTGCATCAAGTTGCGCAATGACAGCCGCGTAGTCCTCAACATCGACAACAACGTTCACAAACCCGTGGTTTTTTGCGGCCGAGCGGATCATCGCAGGTCCACCAATGTCGATGTTCTCAATCGTGGTGTCGTAGTCGGCGCCCTTGGCAACTGTTTCTTCAAACGGATAAAGGTTCACGACAACCAAATCGATCGGGCCAATACCGTGCTCATCCATTGCGGCGCGGTGCTCTGTGTTATCGCGCAGCGCAAGAAGGCCACCGTGGACAACGGGGTGAAGGGTTTTGACACGCCCATCCATCATTTCCGGAAAACCCGTCACCTCGGACACGTCTTTCACGTCAAGACCCGCATCGCGTAGCGTCTTTGCTGTGCCGCCCGTAGACAGCAATTCAACCCCGTGCCGCGCAAGCGCTTGGCCCAATTCAACAAGTCCGGTTTTGTCAGAAACTGACAGCAAAGCGCGGGTAACAGGGGCAAGATTGGGCATGTGTTTGGTCCTAAGTTTAGTCGTTCCAGTCGCGTGCATCGTCACTGTTGAACAAATCGCGTACCGCCAGCGGCGTGTCCTGCGCTTTGGAGAGTGACCATTTCACTTGGCTGGCGTATGCCACGGCTTTACCGGAAAGGACAATCTGCATTGTCGCACGCGGGGCAATTCGCCCCTTTTCCAGATAAACAGACGGCTCAAGTGACAATTGCACACCCTCACTTGCGCGAAACACCCAAATTTCACCCGAGCGTAAAACAAGCGATACCGCACGGCCAGCCATGTCCAGTGAGGCGTCCACTTCTGCATGCAGGTGAAACCGAACACTGTAGGCAATGCCCTGCAAAGATGTGGCATCCAAGGCCAAGTCAAAGCGATTCTTATCCGCATCATTCATCGTTGTAAGCATGTCAGAACCGTTCAAAACACGCCCATCTGCGGACAGCTCCAACTCACGCACATGCGTCAGCCCATGTGAGCCTGCCCAAGCATCATGCGCGGCCCCCAGCTTTTGGTTCTCTGCAGTGCGCTGAATATCCAACTGAACCGTTTGCGGACCACCCACCAGATGCCCTTCATCGTTCAACTGCGCAGAGGACAGCCCCTCAAGATGCAGAACAGAATGCGACGGCGTAGCCCGTCCCGCCCGCGCCCATCTGTCACCGAAAGATACACCTGCCCCGCAGTTCACGATCAATGGCCGCCGGCCAGACGTGAGTTCCATCGCCAAGGTACTGGCATGTGCGCGGCGCGCATTCGTGGTTACGGGAGGCGGGCTCGCATCAACAATCAGGCTCGTGCGTCCGCCATTCAACCGCGCAAATCCCATGGCAGTATCACCCGTACGCGCCACGCGGCTCGCAGCATCTGCAAGCGCTTGGTCCAGCTTGCCGTCCACGCCGCGCCCACCGCCATGAAAACGCGTCAGCCCACCATCTGCATGACGCAGCGCCCGCAGAGTTAGGCCTATCCTCTCAACCGCATTACTGATCGCAGTTGCTGGCTCACGCCCAACAGCCGCACACGCTTTTTGCACCCACGTCAAATGGGTTAGTACATCCAACAGTTCTTCGGGATTACGGCTTGCAATCGCGCCTTGCGCATCAATGTGGGCGTCACAATCACTGGCCAATGCTTTCATGGCCGGATCAACGTGATGCTGCATCCCCTCAATGGTAAGACCAGCATAAATGATCCCAACAAGCGCTTCAAAACGGCTTAAACCACTTGGCAAAACACGCCAGCGGCGGGCCAGGAATTCAGTCTGTTTGGAAAGGGATGTATAGTAATCGTCAGAGATATCCGCGCCACTACCGCGCAAAATAAACAGCGCGTTGTTCACCCACCGGATCACGCGCCGCCCTGTTACCTCAGGGGACCATGCGGGCAGTGAAGGTGCGGGGTACTTTGCGATCCACTCCGACAGCCACCGCCCCGCCAGATCGCGGGCCTTGGCATCACCTGCCGCGGCCAGATCATCAAGCCACAAGAACCCGTGAGCCTCGCTACTGCAATCAGCGGACGGCATTTCAATGTCCCAAAGCGATGTATCGGGCGCTTCGATCAATTCGCCCGCAAACATCAGGTTGCCTGCCACGATCTGGCGGCCTTTGTTGTAACTGCCGATACTCCGGGGCTCGGGCTGGCCTACAAATCCCGTCGCCACAGCGCATTTACCAGCACGCCACGCATGAAAGCGATCCGCCATCGTTGGAACTTGCTTTTTGCTCAACTAACTCACCCGACTACGCGACATTTGCGCCGCAACACCCTAACACCACATCCTACGATATGGCCGGTTTTGTCACAGGTTAGCCCGTTGCTCGCAAGGTGTCATCAATCGTCTTTGCGCAGGCACACAATATAAAATCCGTCCATGCCGCCGCGTTCAGCCCAATAATCAGGCCGCAAGCGCAAACCGCCCTCGTCACTGATCCAATTTGGCTCAACACCCTCAACAGACAGCGCCGCACGGTCAACGCTCCAGCCTGTCAGATCCGCCTCATCGATGTGGACCTCGCCCTCGTCAGGCAGCAGGCTACAGGTGCAGAAGACCAGCCGGCCACCCGGTTTCACAAGGCGCATCGCGTGCGCAAGCATTCGGGCCTGTAAATCGATCAGGGCACCAAAATCACTGCCGTCTTTGGCGTGGGGCAAATCTGGATGTCGGCGCATCGTACCGGTTGCCGAGCACGGCGCATCCAGCAACACAGCATCGAAAAGCCCGCGCTCATCTGCGCTCACTTCAAACACATCACTGGTCACCAGCTGCGCTTTCAAATCCACACGTTTGAGGTTTTCCTCAACCCGCTTGAGACGGTTGGCATTATCATCAACGGCCACCACATCCGCACCAGCCGCAGATAATTGCATCGTCTTGCCACCCGGTGCTGCACACAGGTCCAAGACACGCTCACCTGCTTTGGGGGCAAGCACTTTGACAGCAAGGGCAGCCGCGGCGTCTTGAACCCACCAAGCACCCTCATCGAAACCATCAAGCTTTGAGACTTGCCCAAACGCCGCAAGACGATGCGATCCTGTGGGAAGCGTCACAGCTTCGGGCGTCACATCACCATCGCGACCACGCAAAGAAATATCGAGTGGAGGCGTTGCGGCTTGGACTTTTTCCATGGCCTCGACACTGCTACGGCCCCACGCGGCCACAAGCGGGCCACGCAGCCAATTGGGCATGCGGGCGGGCGGCAGTTTTGCCCAAGCATCCGGACCCGTTTCAGCCACGCGGCGCAACACAGCATTCACCATACCTTTAAGGCCACCAACTCGGGGTAATTTCGAAGTCAGCGTGACGCCTGCGTTCACCACACCGTGTGCCGCAGCGCCGTCTTCGCAGATCTCCACAACGCCTAATCGCAAGATATTCATCACGATCAGCGGAGGGCTCTTTTTCAGATGCGGTTTGAGAACGCGGTCGCATTTATCAAGGTGCCGCAGTGTTTGAACGGCCAAACGATACGCACGTGCGCGGTCCTCTGCCTTGAGGTGATCGAGGGTATTGCTCACCTCGGCCAGCAAACGCCCTTGGGCCAAAACAGCCTCAAGAAGTTTGAGCGCTGCGCGCCGTGGAGCCAGTCCTTGATCCGCCATGTGGTGATATCCTTGATCAACAATTGCTTGCGGCCTATATCACGCTCATGACTGACGCAACAAATGACCCGCACCAAAATCTTCCTGAAGCCGCCAAACGCGCGCTGGCCGAAGCCGAAGAGCGCCGCGCCAAAGCAAAAGCCGACGCACTGCCTAAGGAACTTGGTGGCCGGGATGGCCCCGAACCTGTTCGCTTTGGTGATTGGGAAAAGAAAGGCATCGCGATCGACTTTTGATCGAGATGTAAGGCAGCGCTAGCGCAGTGATAAAACCGCCGAACGTCCTGCGCCACGATCTGATGTAAAACGTAACTTGTTTTCGTTCACGCGCACCTCTTGGCAGTTGTAGCCAATGTCGCGCGATCCCCACTTAAGATTTCTGCAAAAATAGCCTGATTGCCACGCCCAATCGCCAGTCACCGCACGGCCAAGTGCGCGGCCCATAATCTCGCCCGTTTCTTCAACACGCAATTTAATGCCCGGATAGTGAAGTGACTTGCCCTGGATCACGCTGCGAAAGCGTTCTTCGTTATCAATTTTCGCAAAACCATCGGCCTGCGCTGCAGACGCAAGCGCACATGTTCCAATCAAGATAGTGGCAAAGACATTTCCCAAGCCCATGGCGCGATCCTCGTTGACATACACTGTTGTTACGCAAGGCATGCCAATTTGGATCAATCAGCGGCCTAAAGGCCCAAAACGTCGAACATATCGTATTGCCCAGGCCCGCGCGATTGACCCCAAAGTGCAGCCTTTAGGGCACCGCGCGCAAAGATCGCTCTGTCTGTTGCCATGTGGCGCAGCACAATCCGCTCACCAGCAGCGGCAAACATCACGTCATGCTCTCCAACAATATCGCCACCGCGGACCACAGCAAAACCGATATCGCCACGTTTGCGCGCGCCCGTCATGCCATCGCGTCCCGCGTCGCGCACATCGCTCAGTGCAACACCACGACCCGCTGCAGCAGCCTCGCCTAACATCAATGCGGTTCCGCTTGGGGCATCCACTTTGTGGTGATGGTGAGCTTCAATCACTTCGATGTCAAAATCCTCATCCAGCGCTTTGGCGACCATTTGGGTGAGTTTCGTCAGCAAATTCACACCCAGAGACATGTTTCCCGCGCGCACCTGAACCGAGTGACGGCTGGCCGGCTCAAGCCGCTCAATCTGCTCGTCCGTGAAGCCCGTCGTGCCGATGACGTGCACCGCACGGGCCTGTGCAGCGATGGCCGCAAACTCAATTGTCGCTTCGGGAGCGGTGAAATCAATGACTGCCTGTGCTTGCGCAAATGCGGCAAGAGCATCGTCGCTGACGATCACGCCCATTTCAGTACCACCCATCGCAACGCCGATATCACGGCCAATCCAATCGTGACCCGCACGCTCAATCGCACCAACCAATGTGCAGGCATTACTCTGGGAAATTGTCTGGCACAGCATCTGCCCCATCCGGCCAGAAGCACCCGTTACCACTATTTTCGGCAAATCAGTCATCATTCTCTCCATATTCCGTACCGTCCTACGACACCTACGCTTGGCAAGGAAGGCCATCCGTCATACATCCCGCGTATGGCAAAGAACAAATTTGATAACTCTGGTGCTCCGTCCCAACGCCAATTGCGCGTTGGCGAGCTTATTCGCCGCACTCTGTCGGAGGTTTTGACCCGTGGAGAAATCCACGATCCAGACCTGAACCGGCTGTATCTATCTATTGGCGAAGTGCGCGTAAGCCCCGATTTGCGGATCGCGACTGTTTACGCGCTGCCATTGGGCGGCGACAAAAAAGAAGAGGCAATTGCCGCACTTAAGCGCAACAAAGGTGAGTTGCGGCATGCGCTTGATAAAAAGCTGACCTTACGCTTTTCGCCCGAGCTGCGGTTTCTAGCCGATGACACCTACGATCAAATTGATGCGACCAAGAAATTGCTGGCCCAAGACGTTGTGCGCCGTGATGCGCAAGCGACCAGCGACGACGCCGAGGACTAAAGCAATGCGGCGTGCGCTTCTCACGTTGGCCTTTTGGGCCGCGGGCACATGCGCGTTTGCAGATGTTCAACCAACGACATGCGCCGTACAAAGTCATGAGGGCGCTGAATATACCGTTTGTACTGTGAACGACCCGTCTGTGTTGAAACTGCATCTTAGGGGTGAAGATGGTGAGGTCATCGGCAGTTTCCGCCGCCTTGAGTCCATCCAAGGCCCCCTGCCTTTTGCGATGAACGCAGGCATGTATCACCCGGATCGATCACCCGTCGGCTACTATGTCGAGGACAGCGTTGAAATCATGCGTGTCATCCCAAACGCAGGCCCCGGCAACTTCGGACTGCTGCCAAACGGGATCCTGTGCATCACGCCCAGCACCGTTCGGGTTATTGAAACCCTCGCTTTCCAGCAATCTCCACAGTCCTGTGTCCACGCTACACAATCCGGTCCGATGTTTGTGATTGACGGCGAATTGCATCCCCGCTTTTTGCCCAAAAGCACCTTTACCAACATCCGCAACGGCGTTGGCACTGCCGACAATGGCAAGACCGCCTTTTTCGTCATGTCGAACGGGGCTGTTACGTTCCACCAGATGGCGCTCTTTTTCAGAGATGCCCTCAAAACACCCAACGCGCTTTACTTTGACGGGCGCATAAGCAAGTTGCACGCCCCATCCCTTGGCCGCTCTGACATTGGTCAGCCGATGGGCCCGATCATCTCTGCCTCACACTAACACCGAGTATTTACATGGCACGACGCAAAAATGGCCGCGACATCAGCGGCTGGATCATCATTGATAAACCCGCAGGCCCCACGTCTACGACTGTGGTGAACAAAGTGCGTTGGGCGTTCAATGCTAAAAAAGCAGGGCACGCAGGCACGCTTGACCCTGATGCAACCGGCGTTCTGGCTGTAGCGCTGGGTGAGGCCACAAAAACCATTCCCTACATCACAGACGCGTTGAAGGCATACGAGTTTTCCGTGAAATTTGGTGAGGCAACCAACACTGATGACGCAGAGGGTGAAATCATCGCACGCTCCGACACCCGCCCCACGGACGATGACATCAAGGCAAAACTTCAGACATTTCTGGGCGATATAGAGCAAGTGCCCCCAAAGTTTTCGGCCGTGAAAATCGATGGGGAACGCGCCTATAAACTTGCCCGTGATGGCGAAGACTTTGAAGTTGCCGCGCGTCCACTTTTTGTTGACGAGATTATCCTCAGTGACCGGCCGGATGCGGATCACGCGATTATTGAGATGACCTGCGGCAAAGGCGGATACGTGCGGTCAGTCGCGCGTGATTTGGGCGAGGCATTGGGCTGTTATGGTCACGTTGCATGGCTGCGCCGTGTATGGTCAGGCCCTTTTGACGCGGAAAACGCGATCAGCCTTGAGCGCATTGAAGAGCTTGCGCGCACCGCTGATATTGACGACCTGCTGCTCCCGCTTGAGTTGGGCCTGAGCGATCTGTCGCATCTGACATGTGATGCAGCAGCGGCCACGCGGTTTCGCAACGGCAACCCTGCCATGGCAATTGGCGCGGCGGAATACGGCGAAGAAGCGTGGGTAAGCCACCAAGGCGTCCCTGTCGCTGTTGGTATTTTCAAAGCGGGCAACCTACATCCTTCGCGGGTGTTTAACTTACCTGCCGAATGATCACACGAACACATATCAAAGATGATGCGCCGTCCGTAGCGGTCTATTCCGATTGTGAGAAATACCGCTACTCCCTCACGCGCACCTGGGACCAATCCCAAGAGCATGTTTTGTTCGTTATGCTGAACCCATCCACCGCAACAGAGGTGCAAAACGACCCAACTGTTGAGCGTTGTGAAAGGCGTGCGCGGACCTTGGGCTTTGGCAGCTTTTGCGTGACCAATATCTTTGCGTGGCGCGATACAGATCCACGCAAAATGCGCGCTTCAAAAGACCCCATCGGTCCGAATAATGACGCCGCAATCACGCAGGCGGCGGTCATCGCAGATCAAATTGTATGTGCATGGGGAACACACGGTGCTTTTATGGAGCGGGGCGCCTTTGTGAAAGGGCTACTCGATCAGACGGGCAAACCGCTATCGCATTTGGGCTTATCCAAAGACGGGCACCCCAAACACCCGCTTTATATTGCCTACAGTCAAAAGCCTGTACTTTGGACTTAACTGCGAACAAATCTCACTAAAGCCCAAACTCTTGCCACAGTTCACGGCGGACGCCTCCACATCCTTGCCACAGATCACCCGTCTTTGGGCGATAGTTTGAGTAGGGGTTAAAATGTTAAAGCTAATATCACCAGAGCCATCAATCCGTCCGCCGAGCTTTGCCCAATGGGCATGGCAATATCCGTGCAACATTGCGGAGTTCAGGCCCGACACAGACCAGCTAATTATGATTATTGATGATGAGAAAACCTATGACCCCAGTGAAGTGCACCTGCGGCCACGCCTGAACGGCACAACCGAGGTTTTGTTGGCGGGGCAAACGATTGGGACAGTCACGTCTAACGCTATTGAGGATGTCTCCGATTTGGTGGTGATGAGTATGTCGGATGCTTACGGAACGGTGATTGGCCCCGCTGCGGAGTAAGTTAGGCTGTCACGCAGTGAGCAGAGCGCAAAGAATCGCTTCCATTTACAGCCATCTGTGCCTATACGCCCTCATCCACGCTTTGTGTGGATACCTCCATGGGCCCTGCTGAACGACATCTCGGCTTGCGCCATCACTCTAACCTTAAAGGAGACCCCGATGTCGATTACAGCTGAAACAAAAGCACAGATCATGAAAGATTTCGCAATCAAAGAGGGTGACACTGGTTCCCCCGAAGTTCAGATTGCAATCTTGTCGTCGCGCATCGCGACCCTGACTGAGCACTTCAAAACACACAAAAAAGACAACCACGGTCGCCGTGGCCTTTTGAAAATGGTTGCTCTGCGTCGTAAGCTTTTGGACTATGTCCGTGGCAAAGACGAAGCACGTTACCAAGACCTGATTAAGCGTTTGGGCCTGCGCCGCTAAGCGCATTTCAAACCAGTCGAATACGAAAAGGCCGTCTGTTAAATCAGGCGGCCTTTT
>Ga0209652_1002275_pt1 | contig 14977 bp, 14 predicted proteins | sample SaaInl74LU_5_DNA_FD_184641 | JGI IMG/M metagenome (GOLD analysis project Ga0209652, IMG submission 184641) | Marine microbial communities from expanding oxygen minimum zones in the Saanich Inlet - ESP_74LU_5_DNA (SPAdes) (version 2) | ecosystem: Environmental > Aquatic > Marine > Intertidal zone...
CTCGGAAAGCTCATGCGCAAGAGCGGCGGTTTTGGCTTGCTCTTGTTTCAGGAGCGTGGCGAGCTTTTGGCCTTCGGACTCAAGATAGGCGAGGCGGGCTTCAAGGCCTTGGATGTCGCTCTGCTGCACGACGAGGGCGAAGCCGTTGGCGAGGTGCTCGACAAGCTGGAGCGCTTCAGGGAGTTGGTTTGTGCCTGTCTCGTTTTGCCATTCGCGCAACGCAGTCTTGATTTGATCGGCCAACGGCAGGATGACTTTGCGGTGCAGGGCGCGCCGTGGCGCTAGGATTTGCGCGCGAGCCTTGGCTGTCGGCGAGGGCTTGGGCGGGGTTGGGACTGCTTCTCCCTCCACGATCCTCAGCTCGCGCTTTCGTCGCGCAAGGAAGGCGTCATACTCGGCGTCATCAAGGCTGTTGAGGTAGTCGAGAGTTTGAAGGGTGCGGTCATAAGGGTTTTGAACTTGACTGAATTCGTGAAGATGTGGGTCAAGCTGTGATGCTAGTATATTGGTAAAGAACAAGCCTTCAAATGAGTCACCCGAACTTAACTCCGTGAAGTTTCGACACGGTCTCAGATCAGCTATTTTGCAGTTATCAATATCAAGACGTTTAAGCAATTTTAGAGACTCAATTTGTACTATGTCTTCGATTTGGGTGTTGCCAAGAAAAAGCGCAAAGAGCTTGTGGAGGTTTGAAAGCGGTACCAGCTCCCTTACAGCAGTGTAGCTTAGGTTCAACCATCGGAGCGATTCGAGAGTTTCAAGGGGCGTTAGGTCTATAATTGACGTGTTCTTGAGTTCGAGTAGCATCAGTGCTGTAAGCGTGGAAACTGGTTCAAGGCTTTCTATCTGAGTATTGTTCAGTCTTAGCGTACTAAGCCAATCAAGGTCTGAAATATCTGAGGGCAGTTTGGAGAGCGCTTTAAACTCATCATTAGAGAGATCAAGTTTGCCAGTCCGCTCCTCCTTCTCTTTGGCAATTAGGCGTTCTGCTTTGGCGTAGGCTTTTTCTGCGTCTGTCATGGGGCTGGGCACTCTTTACATTTACTCTCCAAATCCTAGGGCGGGGGCGGAACCGGTGCAATGGCTCTATCGCTCCTGCTGCCCTTGCGCGTTGGCAGCGAATGGCTTTAGGAAGTGCCCTATGACGCGCGATATGATCACTGAATATGCGGCCCGTGTGGCTGATGGGACGCTGTGGGCCGATGCGGCGCAAGAGGCGGCTTTGCCTGAGCTCGAGCGCATTCGTGTGGCGCTGGCAGAGCCTGTGAAGCGAGGCTGGTTTGCCAAGAAGCCCGAGCCGATCCGCGGGCTTTATATGTGGGGCGGGGTCGGGCGTGGCAAGTCGATGCTCATGGACCTTTTTGTTGAGTGTCTCGATGTGCCTGTGCGGCGGGTGCATTTTCACGCGTTCATGCAGGAGATCCACAAGGGGATGCACGAGGCGCGCCAGAACAATGTACAGGACGCGCTTGCACCTGTGGCCGCCAAAGTCATCAAGGAGGTGCGCTGCCTTGCCTTTGACGAGATGCAGATCACCGATATCACCGATGCGATGATTGTCGGGCGCTTGTTTGAGGCGCTGTTTGAGGCGGGTGTTGTTGTTGTCACCACATCCAACCGTGTACCCGATGATCTTTACAAGAACGGTCTGAACCGTCAGCTTTTTCTGCCCTTTGTTGCCCTTATCAAGGAGCGGCTTCAGGTCCATGAGCTGGTGAGTGCGACAGACTACCGACAGGACAGGCTGGCGGGAGAGGCGACGTATTTTGCCCCCGCAAATGAGGCGGCACGCGCGTCGATTGCGGCGATCTGGGCGGATATGGGCGGGGCACAGGCCAAGCCGTTGCGCCTCAGCGTGAACAAACGCGAAGTTGTTTTGCCCGCATTCCACAACGGGGTTGGACGGGCGCGGTTTCACGAGCTCTGCGGCAAGATGCTTGGCCCTGCGGATTATCTGGCGATTGCCGAGGCGGTACGGGTTTTGATCCTTGAGGATATCCCGAGCCTATCGCGTAGCAATTTTAACGAGGCCAAGCGATTTGTGACGCTTGTTGACGCTTTGTATGAAGCCAAGGTGCGCCTCATTGCGAGCGCGGCGGCCGAGCCTGAGATGCTTTATCTTGAGGGCGAGGGGACGTTTGAATTTGAGCGGACAGCGAGCCGTTTGCGCGAGATGCAGGGCGACGGCTGGGGCGAAGCCTAGGCCGCGTTTGCCCTATCGGGAAAGAAAGGGGGCCGTTGGCTCGGCCCCTCTTTCTCCTGCCGATAGATTAAGAGATAACACTCTTGCCCTCGTAAACTCTTACCCCGAGGTGATCTCGGGGATACTCAGCCGCTGGCCCGCGCGGACGCGGTCGGGGCTAGATAGGATCTGGCGGTTGGCGTCAAAAATGGACGTGTAAAACGCAGCGTCGCCATAAAAGCGGTGCGCGATTGCGCCGAGGCTGTCGCCAGACTGAACTGTGTAGAAATTGTAGCGTTTGGTTTCACCTGCGCGCTGGACCACGCGGACTTCGACACCATTGCTGTTGGTGTCGATTGTCGGTGTGATAGCGGCCTCTGGATTGGATTTGCGAACGAGCGCGGCGAGAAGCGTTGCTGTGTCGACGCGGCCTGCCTCCGTGCGCAGTGCGCTGGGTACGGCGATGCTGCCTGTGGCGGCGGCAAAATCCCATGTTGTCCCGTCGGACTGTGCGCCGAGCGCCTTGATGATTTCGTCTCGGTAAGGGTTGCTTGCTTCGAGCGTGGCAAAGGGCACGTTGATTGCACCTGGAATGGTGCCTTTGGCGAACCACTCAGGCATGCGGCTGTCGAGCAAGAGGCCGTTGCCTGCGGCGACCGAGTTTTCGAGGAAGGAAATGACTTCTATCTCGCCAACCGTCTCGACGCCTTCGCCCGCACTCATCTCCTGAATGCAGAAGGGTGGGCAGGCGCGCGATGTTTTTGTGAACTCGCCCGAGAGCTGGTGGGCGGTGTCTTGGTTCCGCTCGATCACGAGTGTTTCGCCTGTTGCGAGTGTGATCGACTTTGACGGAATGTCAGGTGTGAGGCGCACATCCTGTGCGATGGTCACTGCTGGCATAAGGCACGCGCCAGCGAAAAAAAGGCCCAAAAGGCGTCTCATTACTATCCCCCAAATCATGGCATGCTTCAATCTGTGGCGCAGGGCATGCTTAGACTGCTGGCTCAATATATAGGCGAATCAACGCGAATCGGTCAACATAAAGTGATTCGGAATTCAGCGAATCGGGGGTGGCTTTGGGCTAAGTCCTTGGAAGTGATTCGCATTTTTTCATATGGCCACGCAAGATTTGGGCGTCTGTTTTGGCAGAGCTGGCCAAAGCGGACCGTTTTAGCTGTGCTCGCGTAGGATATGACCCGCGAGATAAAGCGATCCACAGATGAGAATTCGGGCCTGAGGGGCGTCGCGCAGGATATCGCGTAGTGCGCTCATCACGCTGTCTGCGGCATGGGCGCTCATACCCGCCTCTGTGGCGGCGGCGGCTGTTGTTTCGGCGGGGAGGGTGTTGGCCTCTCCCGGGATCGAGACGGCATGCAGCGCTTTGATGTGCGGTACGACGGGGGCGAGATAGCCTGCGATGTCTTTGGTGTTGAGCATGCCGCAGATCATATAGGTGGGCCGCTTGGGCAAGCGCGTGAGGCTTTCGGCAAGCGTTGCGCCACAGGCGGCGTTGTGGCCGCCATCAAGCCAAAGCTCGGCTTCGGGGGCGGCATCAATCAGCGGGCCTTTGGCGAGTTTTTGCATCCGAGCGGGCCAAGTTGCGCGTGTGACTGCCGCCTCATAACTGCTTGCAGGCAGGCCGAGGTGACGCAGGCCTGCGAGGGCGGCGCCAGCGTTTTGGAATTGGTGTGCGCCCATCAGCGAGGGCGGCGGAAGATCAAGCAGGCCAGTCTCGTCTTGATAGACAAGGCGGCCGCGCTCTTCAGAAACATGCCAATGCTGGCCTTGGGCAATCAGCGGCGCGCCAAGGCTTGCGGCCTTGGCTTCGATCACCTCTGCGGCGTCTTCGGGCTGTGCCGAAAGGACAAGCGGCACGCCACGTTTGATGATCCCTGCTTTTTCAGAGGCGATCTTGGCGACGGTGTCACCCAAGAATTGCGGATGATCAAAAGAGACGGGGGTAATCACTGTGAGGGCGGGTTTTTTGATGACGTTGGTGGCGTCAAGACGCCCGCCGAGACCGACTTCGAGCAGCGTATAGTCGGCAGGCGTGCGCGACATGGCAAGGAGGCCAGCGACAGTTGTGATCTCGAAATAGGTGATCGTGTCGCCATTGTTGGCATCGTAGCATTCGTTCAGAACCTCAGTGAGATGAGGCTCGGAAATCAGCTCGCCTGCAAGGCGGATGCGCTCGTGAAAGCGGGCTAGGTGGGGCGAGGTATAGGCGTGTGCTGTGAGGCCAGCGCCTTCGATACCGGCGCGGAACATGGCCAGCGTCGAACCTTTGCCATTGGTCCCTGCGATATGGATCACGGGGGGGAGTTTGTCCTGCGGGTTGCCGAGCGCGTCGAGCAGCTTCCACACGCGATCCAGCGTGAGGTCGATGATCTTGGGATGAAGCGCCATCATCCGCTCAAGGATGACATCCGATCCTGTGTTCATGTCTTGGCGTCTGCCTTTGTCTCGGTTGCATCGCCCGCATTTGGCGCGGGCAGATCGCCTGCGACGGCCGGCGGCATATCCATGAGCATACGAATGATTTGGACCAGCTCTTCGCGCATCTTTGTGCGGGGCGTGACGCGGTCAAGCATGCCGTGGTCCAGCAAATACTCAGCGCGCTGGAAGCCTTCGGGAAGCTTTTCGCCAATGGTCTGTTGGATCACGCGGGGGCCAGCAAAGCAGATCAGCGCATTTGGCTCGGCGATCTGGACATCGCCCAGCATGGCATAGGACGCGGTGACGCCGCCTGTTGTCGGGTGTGTCAGAACGACGATGTAGGGCAGGTCTGCTTCTTTGAGCATCTGCACCGCGACTGTCGTGCGCGGCATTTGCATGAGGCTAAGAATGCCCTCTTGCATGCGTGCGCCGCCAGCGGCGGAGAAGAGCACGAGGGGGCGCTTGAGCTTTACGGCGCGTTCGGCGGCCGCGATGATGGCGTTGCCGACGTACATGCCCATAGAGCCGCCCATGAAGGAAAAGTCCTGCGCGGCTGCGATGATCGGCGTGCGGCCGATCTCGCCTTGGACCACTAGCATGGCCTCTTTCTCGCCGGTCGATTTTTGAGCGGCTTTCATGCGGTCGGGGTATTTTTTCTGATCGCGGAATTTGAGCGGGTCTTCGATCGGCAGGGGGACATCAACCTCTGTGAAGATGCCGCCGTCAAACAGCGCTGTGAAGCGGTCACGCGGCGTGATGCCCATGTGGTGGCCACAAGAGGTGCAAACGTTGAGATTGCCTGCGAGTTCACGGTGAAACAGCATGGTTCCGCATTCGTCGCATTTTGTCCAAAGATTCTCAGGCGTATCGCGGCGCGAGAAGATTGAGTTGATGCGGGGGCGAACGTAGTTTGTGATCCAGTTCATAGAGAGGCCTTTGCCGTTTCACTTGTCTAGGGTCCAGATAATCAGGACGGGCGGGAAATGCAATCAGCGCTTCAGGCCAATGCGTGCGGCAAGCCACATGAGACCGAGAAGGAGGAGCTCAAGCGCGAGCTGCCAGCTGATGCTGGCGCTTGAGCCAGTTGTGAAGGTGTCACCCATGGATTCTGGCGGAAACAGGAAGAGCGCAAAGCCAGATGACGGCCCGCCAGCCTCACCGTAGAGCAAAAACGCGAAAGCATTGTTGGCCAGATGAAAGGCGAGCGCTGGGCCGAGCGTCCCTGAACGGGCCGTCAGATCGGAGGCGGCAATGCCAAAGCAGAAAGCCCACGTGGCGTATTGCATGTTGTGGACGAGGTCACTCTCTATATCCCAATGGGCGAAGCCGAAGGCGAGGTTTGTCAGGATGAGCCAGCTGGCGGGATGCGCAAAAAGCGCGGCGAGCTGCTGTTGTAGATACCCACGATAGAGCAGCTCTTCGGCCGCAATTTGCACGAAGATCGCCCCAAGAGAGAGTGGCAGGAGCGCCAGCCAGAGAAGTGGTGGGCGTGTGGCTTGCAGGGCGTCGGCGCTCCACCACGGCGGGACAAACTCCAGCGCAAACAAAAGTAGGGTTACGGGGGCGAGAACCGCGAAAAACTGGCGTAGGGCCGCGCGCGGCGGGCCGATAAGACCGCTGGGGGCGCGGTGATGGAGCCTGCGCACCACGAACATGACAATCGCGGCGAGGATGCCAAAGGACGCGAGTTGTGCGCCGAGGCCCAGAGGGGTCGATCCTGTGAAGAAAGCGGCAATCCAATCGGGCTGAAGCGCAAGCAACAGCGCTTCGATCACATCATAGGTGAGATAGTAGCCAAATTCGATCAGGCAGTAGCCGAGGACCACGGTAAACAGTGTGCCGCTCAGAAGAGCAGGGGCTACAAAGGCGCGGTGTGCGGCGTAGGGAGATCGGCGCATGCGTCAGCGTCCGAGCGAGAGCCGCGCAGTGAGCCATGCACAGAGCAGTATCATCAGATCATAGGGCATCCACATGGGAAGAAACGTGGGGTCGGACAGTTCGAACGGGTAGGTGTAGAGCGCGAGGCCATAGAGCGTATCCCCGGGGGAGACATAGAGCAGGCCGCTGAAATTGAGGAAGAAATGCAGCGCGATGGCGGGGGCGAGAGTGCCTGAACGGGCGGTCAGATCGCCTGCGGCGAGGCCGAAGAGCGTGGCGCTGAGCACAAGGAACCACGCGTTTGGGCCCGCGACCGAAGGCTCAAAATGCAGCGCACCAAAGATCAGTGCAGGCAGGGCGAGCCAGACCAATGGATTGGAGAACCGTGCGGCGAGTTGACTTTGGCCATAGCCGCGAAAGAGCAGTTCTTCGGCAGTGACCTGAATAAACAGAAGCGGCAGGGCGAGCGGCAGAAGCGCGAGCCAGCGCAGATAATCCAGATTGTGAAAGGGCTTCAGGATATCGGGCTCTGGAAGAAACCAGAGCAGAACGGCAAAGCCGCCAAGCGCTGTGCTGACGCGCAGGCCGTGACGCAGGAAGACGGCGCCTCTGCCAAAGAGCGTGGCGAGTGGGCGCTGGTGCAAGAATTTGAGCACGAGGCCGAGGGCGATGATGATAAAGCCGAAGGAGGCGAGAATGGCCAGCATCCCGCGGGGGCTGCTGCCGCGGTCAATTTCGGCGGCTAGAAGCGGCCAGTCTTGTGGTGTGACCATTTCGGCGAGCAACGTGAAGTAACTGTGACCCAAGGCGAGGTAGCAGGCCCACACAAGCGCCAAGCCCAAGCCAAAGCGCCAGAGCTCAGGGCTTTGGCGGGCGGGGGCAGTTAAAAAATCTTGGCCCTGATATCGCATTTGTCAGGCTTTAGCGCCAAATAGGCGGCGCGCAAAGCCTTACCCTGCACAGGTGGCTTCTTTTTGCGCGGATGTGGCAGGGCGGTTTGCGGGCTTGATATGAATCAAGGCGCATATGCGGACGGGCGCATAAGCATGGGCCATGCAAGATTTATTGACCGCCTTGAATGATCCGACCCGCCGCGCCGCACTTGCCATTGTTTGGGATGGCGGGGAGCATTGTGTTTGCGAGCTTATGGCGCGGCTGGACGCGAGCCAGAGCCGCATGTCACGTCATATGAAGGTGCTGCGTGAGGCGGGGTTGGTCACTGACCGGCGCGATGCGCAGTGGGTGCGCTTTCGGCTGAACCCGAAGTTGGCAGCGGAAAGACGCGCTGTTGTGGCCGCTGTTTTGGCGGCAGAGCGGACATCGGAAAGGGACGTCGCGTGAGCAGCGAAACACTTGAGCGCCACAGTGGTGCGCCTGACTGGCTTTGGTATCTGGGTGTGCCTTTGGTGGGGGCTGTGCTCTGGCTTCTCTATGGGCAGCTCGTTCCGTTTTCCGAATGGATAACAGGGCTTTTGCCTGTGTCGCGGACGAGCCATACAGGCGAGGCGATTGCTTTTTTTGTCTATGACGTGCCGAAGGTGCTTTTGCTGCTGACGGGGATTGTCTTTGTGACGGGTGTATTGCGCAGCTGGTTCAGCCCTGAAAAGACCCGCGCCATTCTCGCGGGCAAGCGCCAGATTTGGGGTTATCCGCTCGCGGCTTTTCTGGGCGTTTTGACACCGTTTTGCTCCTGCTCTTCGGTGCCTTTGTTCATCGGCTTCGTCTCGGCGGGTATCCCTTTGGGCGTGACCTTTGCTTTCCTCATTGCGGGGCCGATGGTTGGCCCTGTGGGGCTTGGGCTTCTTTACGGGCTTGTTGGCTGGAAGATTGCGACGATCTATCTGGTCTTTGGCTTCTCTATTGCCACGGTGTCGGGCTATGTGCTTGGTCAGATGCGCCTTGAGCGCTATTTGCAGGACTGGGTGCGCGAGCTGAATGCGTGGCCTGTGGGCGAACCGCCAGAGGAGGCGCTGACGCTGGTCGAGCGTCTCAAGATCGGCGTTGAGCAGGTGCGCGAGATTGTCGGGAAGGTCTGGATCTGGGTGCTTGTCGGGATCGGGATCGGCGCGGTGATCCATGGCTATGTGCCTGAGGCGATGATGCTCAAGGTGATGGGCGGCGAGGCTTGGTGGTCTGTGCCCTCGGCTGTGGCGCTGGGCGTGCCGATGTATACGAATGCGGCGGGGGTCATCCCGATTGTCGAAGCGCTTCTGGGCAAGGGTGCGGCGCTGGGCACGACGCTGGCGTTTATGATGTCGGTCATCGCGCTGTCGCTGCCTGAGATGATCATTTTGAAGCAGGTTCTGACCCTGCGGCTCATCGCGATTTTTATTGCCGTCGTGGCGGCTGGGATCCTTGCGACGGGTTATCTTTTTAACGCACTTCTCTGAAGGGAAACACAATGAAAACGATTAAGGTTTTTGGCCCCGGCTGTAAGCGCTGTGAGACCACGGCGGAGATGGTCAAGGCGGCGGCGGCCGAGCTTGGGCTTGAGGTCGACGTTGAGAAAGTCACTGATGCACGGGCGATTGCCATGGCAGGTGTGATGTCGACTCCCGGGATTTCTGTGGAGGGTACGCTTGTGCATGCAGGCGGCTTGCCCGACGCCGGCAAGCTCAAAGACTGGCTCTCGGCATGATGCGCGCGTCTTGTGTGACGGCGATGCTGCTCGTGCTGCCGAGTCTGGTGCGCGCGCTTGAGGTTGTGCCTGTGGCTGAGGACGTCTGGGCGATTGTCGGCGAAAAGGAACAACGCAGCCCTGAGAACCTTGGCAACAACGCCACTTTTGGCCTTGTTGTGAGTGCGGCGGGTGCTGTTTTGATTGATCCGGGCGGATCATGGAAGGGCGCGGAGGCGCTGCATGCGGCGGTGCGCAGTGTGACGGACGCGGCTGTGAAATATGTGATCAACACGGGCGGGCAGGACCACCGCTGGCTTGGCAACAGCTATTGGCAGGCTGAGGGCGCAACCGTGATTGCCTCAAATGCGGCCATCGAGGACCAGCGCACGCGCGGCTCCATGCAAATGACGGGGCTGCGCCAGCTGATTGGTGCAGGGCTCGACGGGACAGAGCCTGCAGAGGCCGATGTGAGCTTTGATGCGGAGTATAATCTTGAGCTGGGCGGGCTCAGCTTTGAAATCCGCCATGTCGGGCCTGCGCACACTCCGGGGGATGCCTTTGTCTGGCTACCGGCGCGTGACACTGTGTTTACGGGTGATATTGTCTATGTGGAGCGCATCTTGGGCGTGGGCGATCAGAGCTCTATCGCGGGCTGGCCTCTGGCCTTTGAAGCTGTCGAGGCCACGGGTGCTGCGCATGTTGTGCCGGGGCACGGTGCGCCGACCACGCTGGCGCAGGCACGGGCGCATACTTATGACTACCTGATGAACCTGCGAGGGCAGATTGGCGCTCTGATTGAAGAAGGCGGCGATATCATCGCCGCCCCGAATGTTGACCAATCCGCTTTTGCAACGCTGGAGCAGTTTGACGCGCTCGCAGGGCGCAACGCGCAGACGGCGTTTCAGCAGATGGAGTGGGAGTAGGCTTAGCCTTCGATCTCGGTGATCATGTCCACACGCGTGCCGTGGCGGCCGCCTTCGAACTCGGCAGAGAGGAAGGCGTCAACGATATCGAGGGCGAGGCCCGCGCCTGTGACGCGCTCGCCGATCGAGAGCATGTTGGCGTTGTTGTGCTGGCGGATCATGCGGGCCGAGAATGTCTCCGAGCAAACGCCGCAGCGGATGCCTTTGACTTTGTTGGCCGCCATCATGATGCCTTGGCCTGTGCCGCAGAGGATGATGCCAAGATCACAGTCACCTGAGGCGACAAGCGCTGCTGCAGCTTGGCCGTGCTTGGGGTAATGGGTGCTTTCTGGGCTTGTTGGCCCGATATCGACAGCCTCATAGCCCTGAGCCGTGATGTGCGCGGCAATGGCTTGGCGCAATTCGATTGCGGCGTGGTCACTTGAGAGGGCGATGCGTTTGGTCATGGGTATTATCTTTCGCGGTCGGCGGGGTAGACGCCGATGATTTGGACGTAGGATGTGAAATAGTCGAGTTCTTCCAGCGCCAATTTGACGTTGGGGTCTTCTGGGTGGCCGTCGATGTCGGCGTAGAAACGGGTCGCGGTGAAGGATCCATCAACCATGTAGCTTTCGAGCTTGGTCATGTTGACGCCGTTGGTGGCGAAGCCGCCCATGGCTTTGTAGAGCGCGGCAGGGATGTTGCGCACTTCAAAGACGAAGGTTGTCATCATGTTCAGCTTGCCACGGCGCGACATGTCAGGTTCGCGGCCCATGATGACAAAGCGGGTCGTGTTGTGGCCGTGGTCTTCGATATCGGAGGCCAGAACTTCGAGGCCATGAATTTCGGCGGCCAGCTCTGATGCGAGCACGCCTTGATCCTGTGCGCCTGAGGCGGCGAGCTCGGCGGCGGCGCCTGCGCTGTCGGCCGCAGAAATCGGCGCGATACCGTGCTTTTTCAGGAACGTGGCGGACTGCGGCAGCAGGACAGGGTGCGCGCGCACGCTTTTGACAGCAGAGAGGGGCACACCCGCGTTGGCCATGAGCGCGATGCGCACACGTACGAAAGCTTCATCGACGATGAAAAGACCACAATCGGGAATAAGGCGGTGATTGTCTGCGACGCGGCCATAAGTCGTATTTTCGACAGGGAGCATGGCAAAATCGGCTTGGCCAGATTTGACCGCTTCGATGGCAGCTTCAAAGGAGGCACATGGCACAGGGACAGCATCGGGGCGAGCTGTTGTGCAGGCTTCGTGGCTGTAGGCGCCTAATTCGCCCTGAAATGCGATCCGTTCAGACATATTTTAACCTTTTTGATGCACCCCGAGAGAGAAGGGGCGTTTGGCCGCAGAAACTACACCTTGCGTAAAGGGAGTGGAAGCGGATAGAAACCGCCAAAAGCTACCAAACGGAATCTGGCCCATGTTTGATACAATGACATCCACCAAAATCCTCGGCGCGGTTTGTGGCGCGCTCCTGCTGTTTCTTTTCGCCAAGTGGGGCGCTGATGCGCTTTACACCGTTGGCGGCGGTCATGGCGCGCACGGCGAAGAGCATGTTGCGGGCTACCTGATTGAAGTAGAAGAGAGTGGCGAAGCCGAAGTCGAAGAAGAAGGCCCCGATTTTGCAACCATCATGGCATCAGCCGATGTTGCTTCAGGCGCGAAAGTCTTCAAAAAATGCTCGGCGTGCCACAAAGTTGAAAAGGGCGCGAACGCCACAGGCCCATACCTTCACGGTGTTGTTGGTCGTGCAATCGACTCAGCTGAGGGCTTTGGCTACTCGGGTGCGCTGGAGCAGATCGGTGCGGACTGGACCCCTGAAAACCTCTACGCCTTTCTTGAGAACCCGAAAAAAACGGCTCCTGGAACAAGCATGAGCTTCTCGGGCCTGAAGAAATCATCTGATCGTGCGGATGTGATCGCCTATCTTGACAGTCTCGACGACTGATATCGAGCGACAGACCAGACTTTGAAACCGCCAGCCCCGCAACGGGCTGGCGGTTTTGCTTTGTGGGGCGGCCTATCACGAATTCTCAACTTGAATGTCATAGGCCTTGGAAACTAGGGTGGGCCAACTATAAATAAGGCCTGATAAGTTTGTCTGGCTCAGGGAGGCATTGGCATGTTGAGATCACGCATTGGCGCGAAAGCTGCCGTACGGCAGGTGAGAGATGTGGCGTCTCTGGCGCTTGTGAGCTTTGTTTTTCTGACCGCCTCGGCGCTCGTGCTGCGAGCGGAGAGCGAAATGATCAAGAGCCACGGGTATTCTTACTTCGGCAATTTGAGCTACCCTGAAGATTATACGCACTTTAACTATGTGAACCCTGATGCGCCCAAGGGCGGGGAAATCTCCATCGCGGTGGCGGGCACGTTTGACAGCATGAACCCTTACACGCGCAAGGGGCGTGCTGCGGCGCTGGCGACTGTGGGGTACGAATCGCTTTTGGGCTCTGTTTTGGCGGGGTCTGGGGAATTGCCCGCGGATGTGGACGGGGAGTATTATGGCTTGCTTGCGCATACGCTGGAATACCCTGCGGACAAAAGCTGGGTGATTTTTCATATGCGCCCTGAGGCCAAGTTCTCCGATGGCAGCCCTCTGACGGCGCATGATATTGCCTTTAGCCACAACCTTTTGCTGGATCAGGGCCTGAAGTCTTATGCTGATGCGGTGCGCAAGCGCATCCCCAAGGTTGAAGTGATCGACGACCACACCATCAAGTTTTACTTCGCCGAGGGCATCTCGCGGCGCTCGCTGATTGACCAAGTGGGGTTTGTGCCTGCGTGGTCCAAGAAATGGTATGAGGAAACGGGAGCGCGGCTTGATGAGAGCCGGCTCGAAGTTTCGCCCGGCTCGGGGCCTTATGTGATCGACCGAGTCGATGTGAACCGCTCGGTGATCTATAAGCGCAACCCCGACTATTGGGGCAACGATCTGGCGATCAACAAGGGCCGCCACAATTTTGATACCATCCGTATCGAGTATTTTGCCGATGCGACGGCGGCTTTTGAGGCCTTCAAGGCGGGGTCTGTGACCTATCGCAGCGAGAGCGACCCGAAGCGCTGGGCGACGTCATATGACTTTCCTGCCGTAAATGATGCTTTTGTGAAGCTTGAGGAAATCCCTGACGGGATGCCGCCTGCCAACACGGGAATTATTATGAACCTTGATCGTGAGGTCCTTAAAGACCGTCGCGTGCGCGACGCTGTGGCGCTTGGGTTTAACTTTGAGTGGACCAATGCTTCGCTGCTCTACGGGCTGCAAAGCCAGCAGCATTCTTTCAGCACAGGTACAAAATTTGAGGCCAAGGGCGCGCCCGAGGGTGAAGAGCTTGCGCTTTTGCAGGGGCTGGCGGCGCAGCCTGATCCTGAGGTTTTGACAGACGAGCCGCGCTTGCCGCATGTCTCACAAAAAGAGCGCCTGAATGATCGCCGCAATTTGCGCGCGGCCATGAAGCTTCTGGACGAGGCTGGCTGGGCTGTGGGCGATGACGGCAAGCGGCGCAACGCGGACGGCGCGTCTCTGAGCCTGAACCTTTTGTTCAATTCCTCGGACACTCCAACAAACAAGGCCTTGGCGGAGAACTTTGTCAGCAATCTGCAAGTGATGGGGATTGAGGCGACTTTCGAAGTGGTGGACCCCTCGCAATATACCTCGCGTGAGCGCGACCATGATTATGATCTGGTTTTGGATGGCTATCCCGCACTGTTTGGTGTGGGCACAGGGCTTCAACAGCGCTTTGGCTCGGAAGCGGCGAAACTTTTGTTTAACCCCGCCTCACTTGCCAGCCCTGTTGTGGACGAGATCATCGAGAAGGCGCTTTTGAGCGAGACGCAGGAAGAAGAAGATATGATGCTGCGGGCGCTTGACCGTGTGCTGAGACATGAGTTTTTCTTGATCCCGACAGGGTATGTGGCAGATCACTGGGTTGCGTATTGGGACCAATACGGGCGGCCTGAAATGATCCCGCCCTATGCGCTCGGGACACTTGATTTCTGGTGGTATGACGCGGCCAAAGGGGCATCCCTGAAAGAGCAGGGGGCGCTGAGGTAACCTTATGGGTGCTTATGTCCTGCGGCGCTTGCTGCTGATTATTCCGACGCTGTTTGGCATTATGCTGATCAACTTTGCGCTCACGCAGTTTGTTCCTGGTGGGCCTGTGGAACAGGCGATTGCGCGGGCGCAGGGCGAGGGCAATGTCTTTGGCAGCTTCGCAGGGCAGGATGGCTCTGAAAGCACGCTCGGCACGGGGACGAGCGAATATGTGGGCGCGCGGGGCTTGCCGCCTGAGTTTATCGCCGAGCTTGAGCGCGAGTTTGGCTTTGACAAACCTCCAGTGGAGCGCTTTTTCCTGATGCTGGGCAATTACATGCGCTTTGACTTTGGCGAGAGTTATTTCCGCTCGGCGACGGTGATTGAGCTGATCAAGGAAAAGCTGCCTGTGTCGATCACGCTTGGGCTTTGGTCGACTTTGATTGCTTATATGATCTCGATCCCGCTGGGCATTCGTAAGGCTGTGAAGGACGGTACGCCCTTTGACACTTGGACCAGTGGCGCGATTATTGCGGGCTATGCGATCCCTGGGTTTTTGTTTGCGATCCTGTTGCTGACGCTGTTTGCGGGCGGCTCTTACTGGCAGATATTCCCGCTGCGCGGGCTGACCAGCGACAATTTTGAAACGTTGAGCGCTTGGGGCAAAATCAAGGATTATGCCTGGCACATTACGCTGCCTGTGCTGGCGTCCAGTATTGCGGGTTTTGCGACGCTGACGCTTCTCACGAAGAACAGCTTTCTGGACGAGATGAAAAAGCAATATGTGATGACTGCACGGGCCAAGGGCCTGTCTGAGCGGGCGGTTCTGTATGGGCATGTGTTCCGCAATGCGATGCTGATTGTGATTGCGGGGTTTCCTGCGGTGTTTATCGGAGTCTTTTTTGGGGCGTCGCTGATCATCGAG
>Ga0209652_1002279_pt1 | contig 14959 bp, 10 predicted proteins | sample SaaInl74LU_5_DNA_FD_184641 | JGI IMG/M metagenome (GOLD analysis project Ga0209652, IMG submission 184641) | Marine microbial communities from expanding oxygen minimum zones in the Saanich Inlet - ESP_74LU_5_DNA (SPAdes) (version 2) | ecosystem: Environmental > Aquatic > Marine > Intertidal zone...
TGATGGGCCGTTACGGTTTGAGCCCGATGAAATCACGGCAGATGTCTTGGCGTTGGTGAAGTCGCGCTTTGATAATCATTTCGGTGACCTTGAGCCATTTTGGTTTGCGGTCACCCGTGATCAGGCATTACAGCAGCTTCATCACTTCATAGCGCTTGGTTTGCCAAAGTTCGGTGATTTTCAAGACGCGATGATGAGCGATGAGCCATTTTTGTATCACGGGCTGATCTCTTTTTATCTAAACGCGGGCTTGCTGACCCCGCTTGAAATTTGTCGTGCAGCTGAGCAAGCATTTACGGATGGTGATGCGCCAATCAACGCGGTTGAAGGATTCATCCGCCAGATTTTGGGGTGGCGCGAATATGTGCGCGGCATCTATTTTCTGGAAGGCCCTTCGTACACCTCGCGCAATTACCTTGAGCACTCGCGCGCGCTGCCCGAGTTTTATTGGGGCGGTGAAACCCGCATGCGGTGCGTGTCAAAAGCGGTCGAGCAAACGGGGCGGGACGCCTATGCGCACCATATTCAACGCCTTATGGTCACGGGGAATTTCGCCTTGCTCGCGGGCATCGATCCCCATCAGGTCCATGAATGGTATCTGGCCGTTTACGCCGATGCTTACGAATGGGTGGAGGCGCCCAATGTGATCGGGATGTCGCAATTTGCGGACGGCGGGATCATCGCAAGTAAGCCCTATGTTTCAAGCGGTTCCTACATCAACAAAATGAGCGATTACTGCAAAGGCTGTCATTATAAAGTCACCGCCAAAACTGGTGAGACAGCCTGTCCGTTTAACGTGCTTTACTGGGACTTTTTGATCCGTCACGAAGAACGGTTTCGCGGCAATCCGCGCATGGGCCAAATGTACCGTGTGTGGGAACGGATGGACGAAGAACGGCGCGACACTGTGCTATCAGATGCTGCAGAGGTATTGGCAAAGCTGGACCGTGGTGAGGTGATTTAAGCGGGACGCGTTAGTCTATGATCTCGGCGCGCTCGACACCCCAGAACGATGATTTCGGCGCCCAACCACGGTAGCCATCTGCCCGCATCAAGCACCAGTCCGTATTGCATTCATTAAGGCGTGCCACGACGCCACGCTCAAGCATCGCGGCAACGGGGGCATCGGTCATTGGCTTGCGACGCAGCTCAACCGCGTCTTCGTCAATGATGACGGTTCGGACGCCGGAAATAAGTGAGTAGTGCAGCCAACCGCCAACACCGTCGCGGTCTTCTACACGGCGCCAATGGCCATGTTCCGCGATGACACGAAGCGGCATATCGCGGCGTTTGAAAATCCAATCAATGCGGTGTGTTTTGGACGGACCACGGCGCACATTTGCTTCACTCGCCTTCAGTGACACAAAGCGCGGCATGGGAAGGCCCGTGACAGGGCCCACGTCTGCACGCGCAGTTTGACCTGCCAGTTGAATGGACAAAAGAAGTGCTGTGATCAGCAAAACTGACTTCATTATCTACGGCCTGCGTGGTTATCCGTTTCAGCGCGGTGATCGCCAAAAATGGATTGGTGAAATTCAAGGTCTTGTGCCTTGCTTGCTCTGACTGCACTCTAGGGTGAAAGCGGTGTCTGGGCAAAGTGGGAGATTTGGTCGATGTCACGAAAACGGTTGAGTGTTGTCGTTACGCGACGGTTGCCCGCAGCCGTGGAACATCGCATGGCAGAGTTGTTCGACGTAACAGTGCGCGACAGCGATGCACCTATGAGCCGCGATGAACTGATTGCAGCGATGCAAGACGTTGATGTTTTGGTTCCCACGGTGAACGACCGCCTTGATGCTGCGGTTTTTGAACAGGCTGGCGAGCGTTTGAAGCTGGTGGCAAATTACGGCGCAGGGACGGATCACATTGACGTAAATGCGGCCCACGCAAACGGGATTATGGTCAGTAATACCCCTGGCGTGGGGGCGGAAGATACTGCGGATATGACGCTGGCGCTGATGTTATCTGTGACGCGCCGCATCCCCGAGGGTTTGTCAGTCATGCAAACGGGCGATTGGGATGGTTGGTCGCCGACGGCACTGTTAGGCGGCAAAATTGGCGGGCGTTCTCTTGGTATTTTGGGCATGGGCCGTATTGGGCAGGCCGTTGCGCGACGTGCCCGCGCGTTTGGGATGCAGGTGCACTATCACAACCGTAATCGCCTGCGCCCCGAGACTGAAGCCGATCTTGGCGCAAAGTATTGGAGCAGTCTCAACCAGATGTTGGCGCAGGTCGATATTTTGACCATTCACTGTCCGCACACCCCAAGCACCTACCACATTATGAATGCGCGGCGTTTGGCGTTGATGAAACCCAGTGCGGTTATTGTGAACACCTCACGCGGTGATGTGATCGACGAGAACGCCCTCACGCGGATGCTTCGTTCGGGTGAGATTGCGGGTGCGGGCCTTGATGTCTACGAGGGTGGCGCAGAGCCAAACCCACGCCTTCGCGCGCTTAAGAACGTTGTTTTGCTACCCCATATGGCGTCTGCCACAGTGGAAGGCCGCGAGGAAATGGGCGCGCGTGTGATGCTTAATATTTCCACCCATGCGGATGGGTTCCGCCCCCCGGATATGGTGATTCCGTCCAGCTTGTAGTGGCCGTTTTGCTGCGTCTGATGTGTCCTGCTGATGTTGGGCAGGTCGGTTTTGGCGCGTGTTCGGTCGGCTGGATTGCGCCGCGTTCGCATCAGATGAGCGAAGGTAATCGCAAGACACGTCCAAGGAGGTCGGACATATGAAAACCCACGTCAAAGCACTTGTTGTTGGAGGCGGCGCCGTCGGCACGTCTATCGCTTATCATTTGGGTAAGGCGGGGTGGGACACGCTTCTGCTTGAGCGGGACGAGCTGACATCCGGTTCAACGTGGCACGCAGCGGGCTTGTTGCCGTATTTCAACATGTCATATGCCACCACGCATATTCATGACTATTCCATCAAGTTTTACAAAACCCTCGAGGAAGAGACCGGCCTGAATGCGGGTTTCTCGGTGTGCGGTAACTTGCGGATGGCGCAATCCAAAGAGCGTATGGACGAGTATATGCTGTACGCCAGCACCGCAGAGACCTGCGGTGTGCCTTACGAATGGATGAGCCCCGATCAGATCAAAGAGCGTTTTCCGCTGGTGCGCACCGAGGACCTTGTTGGCGCGATTTATCACCCGACCGATGGTTATATTAACCCCGCAGACGTCACTATGGCGATGGCCAAAGGGGCGCGGCAACACGGCGTGACGATTGAACGGAAATGGCAGGTCGACAGCTATCATTGGAACGGTCACGAGTGGGAAGTGACCTGCACGCGCACGGCTGACAAAGGTGGCAATTTGATCTCAACCGATGAGACAATGGTGATCCACGCTGAGCATGTTGTGACGGCCACTGGCAATCACGCGCAACGCACCGCAAAGCTGTTGGGTATCAAAATTCCGGCGATCCCTGTTGAGCACCAGTTTATTGTAACCGAGCCCGATCCGATGTTGGTTGAGTGGCGCAAAAACAACCCAGAACACCCTGTTCTGCGCGACGCAGACGCCAAATGGTATGTGCGCGAAGAGCGTGGTGGTTGGATTTTGGGGCCCTATGAGCGCAACGCACCCGCACGTTTCGAGTTTGGCGTGCCTGATAGCTTCCGCGCCGATCTGTTCCCGCTCGATCTTGAGCGGATCGAAGAAGAATACATGAGCTTCATCCACCGTATTCCGTCCAGCGAAGAAGTTGGCCTAAAGGATGATTTCAACGGCCCGATTTGCTATACTCCAGACGGCAACCCGCTGGTTGGTCCTGCTCCGGGGCTGCGTAACATGTGGCTGGCTGAAGGGTTCAGCTTTGGCATTACTGCTGCTGGTGGCACGGGTCATTACATGGCGCAGATGATGGTTGAGGGCGAGGCCGAGATTGACATGGCCTCACTTGATCCCAAGCGCTACGGCAGCTGGATGACCACAGAATATGCGGCGCGCAAGAATGAAGAAAGCTATGAGCACGTCTACATTCTGCACCACCCGGACGAAGAACGCGAAGTGGCCCGCCCGCTACGTACCGCTCCGTGTTATGACCGTATGGCCGCGCGCGGCGCACAGTTTGGTGTTGTGAACGGTTTTGAGCGTCCGAACTATTTTGGCCCCACACCTGATGAAGGCGGCTTTGACGATCACGCATCGCGCAGCTTCCGCCGTGGTGGTTGGTGGAAATACGCCGTTGAAGAAGCGAATGCCGTGCGCAATGGCGTAGGTCTTTTGGATGCATCGGCGTTTACCAAGCACGAAGTTAAGGGCCCCGGTGCGACTGCTTTCCTTGATTGGTTCACTTGTAACAAGCTGCCGCGCGTTGGTCGGATCAATCTGACCTATGCCCTGACAAGTCATGGAACGACGCGGACTGAATACACCATCGTTCGTATGGCCGAGGATCACTACTATCTGGTTAGTGCGGGTGCCTGGACAGATTACGACAGTGATTATTTGCGCAAAGCTGCCGAGGATAAAATCCCTGAGGTTGGTTATGTGGCGATCAATGATGTCACCACGAAATACGGTGTTTTCGCTTTGGCAGGCCCGAAGTCCCGTGATCTTTTGAAAGAGATCATCAAGGATGCTGACCCTGAAACAGCACTGTGCAACAAGCGCTTTCCGTGGCTTAGCATGAAGCATATTGAGCTTGGCATGGTGCCGGTGATGGCAATCCGTGTGGCCTATACAGGTGAGCTGGGTTGGGAATTGCACCACCCGATTGAAATGCAAAACCACTTGTTTGATCTGCTTGAGAAAGCCGGCGAAAAGCACGGCCTCAAGATGGTCGGTGGACGCGCCCAAAACTGGCTTCGTCAGGAGAAATCATACCGCGCTTTTGGTAACGAACTGGGCCGCGACGCGACCCCGCTTGAGGCTGACTTGCCGCGTTTCATTGACCTTGAGAAAGATTTCTTTGGCAAAGACGCCTTGGTGAAAACTGGTGTGCGCAGCAAGTGCGTTACCTTCCTTATCGATGGGCCGGACGACGCGGACCCGTGGGGCCGCGAGGCGCTTTATGCCGGTGATCTGCGGGTTGGGCGTTTGACCTCGGGTGGATATTCCGTTCACTTCGGCAAGTCGATCGGCATGGGCTACGTCAAGCCAGAGCACGCTGAGGTTGGTACTGTTCTGAAGGTCAAAATGTTCGATCAGCTTTGGGACGCGACCATCGTTGAAGACAGTCCTTATGATCCGAAAAATGCCACTATTCGGGTGGACGGTTAAGCCATTAAGCTGCGGCGGGCGCTGAAGAAACAGCGGTCGTCGCATATGCAACCGTAACAAGCGATACAAGGGCGGCTGCCAACACAAAAGGTGCTGCCTGCCACAGCGAAAGCGGCAGGATCATGATCGCTATTGCCCCACCAAGACGTGCCGCAATAATATCGGCGCTTGCGATGGTGCCGTGGGCGGTTTTAGGCGTCAGGCGGAAAGCTAGATCTGTGGTGGGTGCGTTGCACAGTGCCATCGACAACCCAACAGCCACGCATGAAATCACCAGCGGGGCGTCGCTTTGGCCAAACCATAAAAGTGCCATCACCCCGTTTAATACAACGGATGCGTAGAGCAGAAGTTGGGGCGGGAGCCGCTTGTTCAGCTTTGCTACGCCGAAATTTCCGACTGCAAAAACAGACCAGATGATAAACATATAAAAGCCCACGGTTGTGGTAGGGGCGGCGATCTTGTCAGACAGCGCAATCGTCACGATGAACCATGTGGAGATGCCGTAGCTGATGAGGATGAAACCCAGCACGGACAGCACTGGTAAAGTTAATATGCGGCGGATAGAGGGTGCGCTGGCTTTGGTTTTAAGATGCGCGCGACCTCGGGGTTTTGGCGGGCGCAGTATCGCGGTTGCAGTCACAATAGGGACGATCATCCAGCCATATCGCCAGCTGAATGTGTCCGTCAAAAACGCCGCCCCAAATGGATAAAGGGCTGCGACGGCCCCGGTAATCATCCCCCAATAGCTTAGCGCCGTGAGCGTGTTGCGCGGGCGGTTCGCGGCCAAAAGTGCGGGGATCATGGGTGAAAAAAGTCCGGCACCTACACCTTGGAATAGTCTTAGAATAATCATCTGCTCGCCGGTTCTGGCGAAAAGTAGTAGAACCGAAGCTGTCCAAAAGAGAAACGCGCCTGAGGTAAAGACGCGTTCTTTGCCAATTTTGTCACCCGCTGCGCCGCTCACAAATAGGGCGATGATGAGTGTGATTTTGTATCCTGATATCAGCCAAAGCGCTTGGTCTGTGCCCAATGCCAAGTCGATGCTTAGGGCTTTGACGATGATCGGGAATGTTGAAATTTCAATGATATAGGCAATACTGGCCGCATAAATCGCAAACGTGTTTGCATTACGAAGGTGCACGATCGTCACTTTTCCTACGTTTGCGCGACTGGGTTGCATACTCACCAACAACACGCTTTTCACCAACGCGCTCTACAATTGTGGCGCGGTACTCTGCCCAATCATCGTCGGTCATATCAGCCATTGTCGCAACCTTAATTGTCGATTTTTGGACTTGTGGGCTAAGCATGGCGCGGTGGATCGGTTGGATCGTGAACATGGGGTGGTCGCGCTTAAACTCCACAGGGCAATCGGTTTTAGTGATCCGAATATTGGTAAATAGGGGACCAAACCAGCGGTCCGTTTCGATCACGCCTTCATAGCTTTCCATGTGCTGCGTGCGCGGCAGGTTGGCAGGTTCGCGGACCAGAACACACCAATCCGTGGCGGTCTTTGCAATAAGCCCCGACCAGATTTGTACGACACCCGGTTGCAAAACGGAGGCGAGAAAAGGGGGAGAGTACCCCTTCACATCATCTGGCGCATCCGCATCAAATTGTGCCGCATAGTTTGGGAATTGAGCTGCATCCAGTGGCATCCAATCCGGTGCGTCCGGATAGCGCCAAAGCACACGCGTGCCGTCCCACATCAGAGAAAAATCCATGGGTGCGAACACGTACCACCCCAATTGCGAGGCGACGCGGATCGGCTCGCAATATCTGTAAGCGCGCAGGGGCAGGGTGCCGCCCGCTGCGGCGTCGGCGGGGACGGGCAGGCTGACCTCGGGGATCATTCGGTAGAATTTTGCCAACGCACCAAGGGCGGATGCGTCGGCTTGAAGTGGGGATTGGAAATCAAGCATCTGGCGACCTACGCGACAGCCGTTTTGAACGCTGGTGATTTGTTGGCGATGTGCACAGTTCCAGTGTCGGCAACGTCCGTTGCAAAGGCAGGTGACTTATTTGCGATTGGTACATTTCCGGCATCACGCGTATCAGCAAAATCTGTTTTGAATGACGGTGATTTGTTGGCGATATGAACGCGGCCTGCGTCGGTTACGTGGTCGAAATCTGGTGCAAATGCAGGTGCTTTGTTTGCGAAGTGAACGAGGCCATTGTCTGCTGTGGAACGTGTCATGTGGGTAGCTCCTGAACTGGTTGATGACTGTGACCTGACGCTTTCTGAACAATCTATGCGTGTCAAAAGCTAAAAGTGAGGAGGTAGCATATTTACTACATGTGGTGTGTACGGAGGAATTAACACATCATATGCTGTGGATAATCGGGTCACATTCAAAGGTATGAGTTCATGTATGGTTTACACATTTGACAAATTACGAAAAGTATAATTCCCGTTTAAGTTGTGTTCATGAAAATGATTCGAAAGAAGATGCCGCTTTGGGCTGGGCAAACTAGCCATAAAAAAACCCGGCTCAACGGCCGGGTTTCTTCGTCTTGAAAGAACGTGCCGCTTATTGCGGGATGTCGCCTGTCAGACCTTCAATGTAGAAGCTCATGCCAGCCAATGTGCCGTCATCCGCTACTTCGCCGTCAGCCAACCAAGGTGTTCCGTCTTGCTTGTTGATGGGGCCTGTGAACGGGTGGTAGGCGCCTGTGCGCATCGCTTCGATCATCGCTTCGGCTTCTGCTTTGATGTCGGCTGGTACGCGGTCGGTGATCTCACCGATTTCAACCATACCTGTGTCGATGCCGTCCCAAGTTTGGACAGTTTCCCATGTGCCGTCCATGACTGCTTTCACGCGGTCGATGTAGTAGGGCGCCCAGTTGTCGATGATGGACGAAACGCGCGGTCCGTCTTTGAACTGAGCCATGTCTGAGGCTTGGCCGAATCCGATGACGCCCTCGTTTTCAGCAGCAACTGTCAAAGGTGCAGTCGTGTCAGTGTGTTGCAAAATCACGTCTGCGCCTTGCTCGATCAGTGTTTTTGCAGCGTCTGCTTCTTTCGCAGGGTCTTCCCATGTGAAAGCCCAGATGATGTTGAATTCTACATCGGGGTTAACGCGCTTGGCGTGCAGGTAGGCGGAGTTGATGCCGCGGATAACTTCTGGAATTGGGAAAGATGCGATGTACCCAATTTTGTTGGTTTTGGTCATCTTGCCTGCGATGTGACCTTGAACGGCGCGGCCTTCGTAGAAACGCGCAGAGTAGGTCGACACGTTATCGGCTGTTTTGTAGCCAGTTGCGTGCTCAAATTTCACGTCCGGGAATTTGGCCGCAACGTTGATGGTCGGGTCCATGTAACCAAAAGAGGTCGTGAAGATAAGCTTGGCACCGGAAAGCGCCATCTGTGTCATCACGCGCTCGGCGTCCGCGCCTTCTGGAACGCTTTCTTGGTAAATGGTTTCAACTTTGTCGCCGAATGCTTCGTCAACGGCGAGGCGGCTTTGGTTGTGCTCATATGTCCAGCCACCGTCACCGATGGAGCCCACGTAAACAAAGCCCACTTTGAGCTTTTCATGGCCGTCGGCGAATGCGCCTGAGGTGAGTGCTAGTGCAGTGGCAGCTGCTGCCAGGAGTGTGCGTCGTAGGATCATGATGGTCCCCCCATTGGTTAACGCGTGAAGGCCCCCACGGCTGTGAAGGCGGGTGAAGCTGCCTCTATCTAATTAGAGGCGTGAAACGAACGGCCGAGCATGGCAGGTGCCTGTGCACGGCTGATGCCGTATTTGTGGAGCGCCGATAGCAAGACCAGCACGAAGATGGTGATCACATACGGCGACATAGACAAGTATTCCACCGGAATTGTACTGCCCGCCGCCTGTAGGTTGAGTTGTAAAATGGCAATGCCGCCGAAAATATAGGCACCCAGAATAATCAACAGCGGGCGCCAGCTTGCAAAAACCACAAGCGCCAGTGCGATCCAACCGGCACCCGTGGTCATGCCTTCGGTCCACTGCGGTACGCGCACAAGCGACAGATACGCCCCACCAAAACCCGCACATGCACCACCAAACACGATGGCGCCAAAGCGGATCCACATTACTTTATAACCCAATGCATGTGCAGCGTTATGATCCTCGCCGACCGCGCGCAAAATCAGGCCCAATCGGCTAAAACGTAAAACCGCCCATACAGCCACGGGGATCGCCAGTCCGATGTAAAGCATCGCGTCATGGCCTAGAACGATACGCTCAAACGCGTTCAGCTCAGCCCCGCTCATCAGTTGTGGCATCTTTGGCGGGACGATTCCCACGTAGCTTTGCCCGACCATGGCGGATGCGCCTAAGCCGAATAGGGTAAGCGCAAGGCCTGTGGGCACTTGGCTGGTCAAAAAGAACTGGGTCAGAACGGCAAAGACCACGGACAGGGCTGCACCACCAAGCGCGCCGCCGACAAACCCCAATGAGGGCGATCCGGTTTCAACTGCTGTGATGAACCCACAGACTGCGCCAATAATCATCATGCCTTCGACGCCAAGGTTCAGAACGCCAGTTTTTTCAACGACTAACTCACCGATTGCTGCAAGCAAAAGCGGGGTCGCAGCAACCATGACTGAGGCTACATAAAACGCAGGGTTAATCGCTGACCAATCCATTATGCGGCTTCCTTTACGGTGCGCGGTGCGGCGCGGCGAATGCGGTAATTCACCAGCAGTTCACCTGCCAGCAAGAAAAATAGCAACATCCCTTGGAACGCTGAGATTGCCGAAGCCGGCAGACCAATGATGAATTGTGCAAGCTCACCGCCAATGTAGGTAAGCGACATCAACAAGCCTGCGGCCAAAATACCCCACGGGTTCAGACGGCCCAAGAAAGCGACGATGATCGCGGTAAACCCGTAGCCTGACGCGAAATCAATGCTGACTTGTCCTGCGGGGCCTGCGACCTCGAACATACCGGCCATGCCCGCCAACGCGCCGGAAATACCAAGGCATACAGCAGTGATTACGTGGGGGTTCACACCTGCAAACCGCGCAGCTTTGGGCGCAGCACCCGCCAGCTTGATCTGAAAGCCCAGACGGTGCTTGGACATCAACACATAGGCCAGCACAACTGCGCTGAACGCTGCGACAACGCCCCAGTGGACAGAACTGCCTTGCCAAATTTCTGCGTTATGAGCGGAAGCATATTGTTGCAGGTTGCGTGATCCCGGAAAACCGTTGCCATCGGGGTTGCGGAGTACGCCAACGGACATCGAAGACAGCAGTTCAAGCGCAACATATACCAGCATCAGCGAGACCAGAATTTCATTGGTGCCCAGCTTGATTTTAAGAATTGCGGGAATCATGCCCCACATAAACCCGCCAACTGCACCAGCAGTGACCATAGCGGGGAAAATCCACCACGCCTCAAGCGGATAAACGGCCAGTGCTACCGCCGCACCACACAACGCGCCAATGACATATTGCCCTTCTGCGCCAATGTTCCAAACGCCTGCCTTAAAGCCGATGGACAGACCAATCGCGATCAAGATCAGGGGCGCTGCTTTCACCAACAACTGCGGGCGTGAGTAGGCCGCGAATTGCTCGTTAAAGAGCGGGTCCCAGAAGATCGTACGGATCGCATCAACGGGGGGCTTGCCTAGCATCCAAAACATAATGCCACCGGCAATCATGGTGGCAATAAGTGCTAGAAACGGCGTGAGATAAGCCCAAAGGTTCGAAGGGTTCGGGCGCTTTTCAAGCTTATACATTGGCCGTCTCCAGATCATGCGCGCCACCCAACATCAGGCCAATTTTCTCTACGCTCAATTCGGTCGTGGGCACTGACGCGGACAGACGTCCTTCGTTCAGCGCGCAAAAGCGGTCGGTAATTTCAAGAAGCTCATCAAGGTCTTGGCTGATCACAACAACCGCTTTGCCCGCATCGGCCATATCCAAAAGCGCCTGGCGGATGGCGGCGGCTGCACTTGCATCAACGCCCCACGTGGGCTGGTTGACCACCAACACATCGGGGTCTTGTAGAATTTCGCGGCCTACTACGAATTTTTGAAGGTTGCCGCCAGATAGCGCACGCGCGGCCACTTGGTTGTTCGGAGTGCGCACATCAAAACGGGCAATGATCTCATCTGCATAACCACGGGTCTTGCCCCAATTGGCGAAGCCAAGCGAGGTCAGTGCCTTGCGTGTGGCGGCGGACAGAAACGCATTTTCCATCAGCGACATATCTGGCGCAGCGGCGTGGCCCAAACGTTCCTCGGGGGCGGAAAGGGTACCAAGAGCGCGCCGTGAGGTCGGCGGTAGATGCCCGACATCGCGACCATCAAGGCTGATCATCCCGCGCTTTGTGCGAATTTCACCAGATAGGGCGGCCAACAGCTCGTCCTGACCGTTGCCTGCGACACCGCCGATACCCAGAATTTCACCTTTGCAAACGCTCAGTGATACATTTTTGAGGCTGGTGCCGAACGCACTATGCGACGCGGCACTTAGGTTTGTGACGTCTAACACGGTCGCGCCCTTAGGGCGGTCGCGCCGTTCGGGGTCATGCAGGCGGGTGCCAACCATCAGCTCTGCCATATCGCGGGCCGAGGTGTCGCGCGGCACACATGTGCCCACGTTCTTGCCGCGGCGTAGGACAGTTGCCGTATCACAAAGCGCGCGGATTTCTTCGAGTTTGTGGGAAATATAAAGTATAGAGGTCCCTGCATCACGCAGCTTGCGAAGAGTCTCAAATAGAATATCGACTTCTTGCGGCGTTAGAACCGATGTCGGCTCATCCATGATCAGCAGCTTAGGATCCTGTAAAAGACACCGGATGATCTCAACGCGCTGGCGCTCGCCGGCGGACAGATCCCCAACAATTCGGGATGGATCAAGCGGCAGGCCAAATTGATCGGACACCTTGCTGATTTGCTGGGCAAGGGCGCGCATTTTTGGTGGATTTTCCATACCAAGTGCGATATTTTCCGCAACGCTCAGGGCGCCAAAAAGACTAAAGTGCTGAAACACCATCGCGATGCCAGCGGTGCGTGCTGTGCTTGGTTTGTCTGGCGAAAACGCCTTGCCGTTTAACACCATTTGGCCCGCATCCGGCGTGACAAGGCCGTAGATCATTTTGACCAGTGTAGATTTCCCCGCCCCATTTTCACCGAGCAGAGCATGAACTTCGCCGCGGGCGATTGTCAGGCTCACGTCTTCGTTGGCGACCACGCCGGGATAGGATTTGGTTAACCCGGTGAGTGTCAGCAAAGGGGGTGTCATAAGGGCAATAATGTCTCGGTGAGGGAATCGCGGTTATGGCGCGACACAATGGCGATTAAGCGCTGAAACGCAATGGCCGAGCGTGGTTTTTGCATGGAATTCTAGCATATTTGCCCCTTTATCCGCCTCGCGCCCCCACATATGCTGTCCCAATGAGTACACAGCCCCGATTCATCCACCTTCGCACCCACACCGAGTACTCTCTTTTGGAGGGGGCTTTGGCGACCAAGAAACTGCCACAGATGTGCGCAGATCTTGGGATGCCTGCAGTTGCGGTGACCGATACCAACAACATGTTTAACGCGCTGGAGTTTTCCGAAGGTGCGATCAAGGCAGGGGTGCAGCCCATCATCGGCTGTCAGGTTGATCTGGAATTTGATCCCGCTCCCTTGGGCGAGCGGCCTCGCCCCCCTGCGCCGCTGGTATTATTGGCACAAACCGAGCGCGGCTATGAAAATCTGATGCGCCTCAATACGTGCCTTTACATTGCACATTCGGATCAGGTCCCACACGTCACGCTGGATGAATTGGAGCAAAACAGCGCCGATGTGATTTGTCTCACAGGCGGGCCTGACGGGCCGGTTGGGCGTTTGTTGCGCGCAGGTCAGCAGCCCAAAGCGCAGGCTTTGATGGAACGGTTAAGCGCCATTTTTGCCGATCGTCTTTATGTGGAATTGCAGCGCCATCCAGAAGATGGTGGTTTGCCCGACGCTGAGCGGCAGACAGAACGCGGCTTGATCGAAATGGCCTACGGGATGGATATTCCGTTGGTGGCCACGAACGATTGCTACTTTCCCAAGGCGTCAATGTATGAAGCCCATGACGCGCTTTTGTGTATCGCTGATGGTGCTTATGTGGATCAGCAAGAGCCGCGCCGCCGTTTGACGCCCGAGCATTATTTCAAGTCACAAGCCGAGATGGCAACCCTGTTTGCCGACCTGCCAGAAGCACTTGAGAACACCGTTGAGATCGCCCGCCGCTGCGCGTTTCGCGCCTACAAGCGCGATCCGATTTTGCCGAAGTTTGCGGATGACGAGATTGAAGAATTGCGCCGTCAATCCAACGAAGGTTTGCAGCAGCGTCTAAAAGTGATTGAGCATGCAGATACCGTTGAGGCCTATCAAGAGCGTCTCGATTTTGAGCTGGGCATCATTGAGGGCATGGGTTTCCCCGGCTATTTCTTGATCGTTGCGGATTTCATCAAATGGGCGAAAGATCACAATATTCCCGTGGGGCCGGGGCGTGGTTCTGGTGCGGGCAGTCTGGTGGCCTATGCGCTAACCATCACGGACCTTGATCCGCTGCGCTATAGCTTGCTGTTTGAGCGGTTCTTGAACCCCGAACGTGTCAGCATGCCTGACTTTGATATCGACTTTTGCATGGACCGCCGCGAGGAAGTCATCCGTTACGTCCAAGAGAAATATGGCCGCGACAAAGTAGGCCAGATCATCACGTTTGGTGCGCTTTTGTCCAAGGCCGCGGTGCGCGATATCGGTCGTGTTTTGCAGATGCCGTACGGGCAGGTGGACCGGCTGTCCAAGATGATCCCCGTTGAAGGCGTGAAACCCGTCAGCATCGAAAAAGCACTGGCGGATGAGCCGCGTTTGCGGGAAGAGGCCAAGAACGAAGAGGTCGTTGACCGTCTTTTGACCTATGGCCAACAGGTCGAAGGTTTGCTGCGTAACGCGTCCACCCACGCGGCGGGTGTAGTTATTGGAGACAGGCCTCTTGATGCGCTTGTCCCGCTCTATCAAGATCCGCGATCGGACATGCCGGCCACTCAGTTCAATATGAAATGGGTAGAGCAGGCGGGCTTGGTCAAGTTTGACTTTTTGGGGCTGAAAACCCTGACGGTTGTGCAAAATGCCGTGGACCTGATTTTGAAGTCAGGACGGGATTTGCACATCGCGGCAGACGGCACACAGCTTTATGAACCCGCTGAAGGCACGCTAAACGATATCAACGCGATCCCGCTTGATGATCCGGCAAGCTATGATCTGTATGCGGCCGCCAAAACTGTAGCGGTGTTTCAGGTGGAAAGCTCGGGCATGATGGACGCGCTCAAGCGCATGAAGCCCACGTGTATTGAAGATATTGTTGCGCTTGTGGCGCTGTACCGTCCTGGCCCGATGGAAAATATCCCGCAGTATTGTGACGTGAAAAACGGCCGTGCTGAGCGTGAGAAGCTGCACCCCACGATTGATCACATTCTCGACGAAACCCAAGGCATTATCGTTTACCAAGAGCAGGTTATGCAGATCGCCCAAGAGATGGCGAATTATTCGCTTGGTGGTGCGGATTTGCTGCGCCGTGCGATGGGTAAGAAAATTCAAGAAGCGATGGATGCAGAGCGCCCGAAATTCCTTGAGGGTTCAAAGAAAAACGGTGTCGACGAAAAGAAGGCTACAGAGGTTTGGAACCTTCTGGATAAATTTGCCAACTACGGTTTCAACAAATCCCACGCGGCAGCCTACGCGGTGGTGAGTTACCAAACCGCAT
>Ga0209652_1002285_pt1 | contig 14944 bp, 17 predicted proteins | sample SaaInl74LU_5_DNA_FD_184641 | JGI IMG/M metagenome (GOLD analysis project Ga0209652, IMG submission 184641) | Marine microbial communities from expanding oxygen minimum zones in the Saanich Inlet - ESP_74LU_5_DNA (SPAdes) (version 2) | ecosystem: Environmental > Aquatic > Marine > Intertidal zone...
CTCAATCTGATATGCCTTTTATTAAAAAAACTCACTTAAATAAAATTTATAACTCACTATTAAATAATAGATGTTCAGTTCATCTTTTAAGATTCAAAAATAAAACAGGAAATCCAATAGGTTTTAACATTTCTGTAATTGATAAATTTAAAAAAATAAAAGGAGATATTGGAGCAAGATTTATGGTTAAGAAGTTAAAAAAAGACTCAGTTTTCTTAAATGTGAAAACAGATAAAATTTTTAAAGATTTTGATAAATTATCTGACTTTTAAGAAAATTTTTTTAAAATCAAATCTAAAAGCTAGTAATAAAATGATTATCGCAAGATATATCAATGGCTCTGTTAAATCTTTTTTAACAAGCCAAATAAAGTGAATTACTCCAAATATTGAAATCACATAAACTAGTTTATGTAATTTTTTCCAATTATGTTTAAGTAAATTCATCATTTTTTTTGAAGAGGTGATTGCTAGTGGCACCATTAATAACCAAGCTGCAAAACCAATGAATATAAATTTTTTTGTTAAAACATCTTTTGAAATACTATTTAAATCAAACCTATAATCTAATCCCACATAAGTCATAAGATGCAAGGAAGCATAAAAAAACGCAAACAGGCCAAACATTCTTCTAAAAGAAATCCAAATAGTTAAATTTGTTAACTTTTTAAGAGGTGTCATGGAAAGGGTAAAAATTAAAAACAGCAAGGTCCATTCACCAGTATGATGCGTAATTTCCTTTATTGGCTCAGGCCCAAGTTGATTAAATACTATTTTATAAAGAATGAGAATTAGTGGAACTAGACTTAAAATAAAAAAACCAGGTTTTAATATTTTTTTCATTAAAAATATTTTTTAAGATCCATACCCGAATATAAATTAGCAACCTCGTCCCCATAACCATTAAACATTAATGTCTTAATTCTTGGTGCAAATATATCTGCTCCAATCACTCTTTCTGTTGCTTGAGACCATCTTGGATGATTAACATTTGGATTTACATTGGAGTAAAATCCATATTCTCTTGGGGATGCCCACATCCAAGAACTAGTCGGCATATCTTTAACAAGTTCAATTTTTACAATGGCTTTCCCACTCTTAAATCCATACTTCCATGGAATAAAAATTCTTAGTGGCGCGCCATTTTGATTTGGAAGTGTTTTTCCATAAAGACCAGTTACAACAGTTGTAAGTGGATGCATTGCTTCATCTAATCTTAAACCCTCAACATAGGGCCAATTTAAAACTGCTCTTCTTTGACCAACCATCTGTTCTGGATCAAAAACACTTATAAATTTAACATATTTAGCTTCAGGTTTTATTTTAACTTTATTTAAAAGCTCACTTAACGAAAAACCCATCCAAGGAATGATCATTGACCAACCTTCAACACATCTTAATCTTTGAACTCGTTCTTCAGAATTAAATGTAGTTAATATTTCTTCAATTGAAAAATTTATTGGCTCTTCTACTTCACCTTCAATACTTATATTCCAAGGTTGAGTTTTAAAACTTTGAGACTTGATATATGGATCACTTTTGCCAGTCCCAAATTCATAATAATTATTATATGTTGTGACATCTTCATAAGACGTTAATTTTGATAGATCAGTATTAGCATAACTTTGATTTAATCCAGGCAGTGTACTTAAAGTTAATGATCCCAAACCAAGTCCTAGACTTTTAACGAATTCTCTTCTTTTGTTATAAACTTTTTCTGGAGTAATTTCTGAATATTTAAATTTTTTCATTTTAAATTATGTTAATGTTTTATAATAAAAAAACAATTCAACATTATGTCATCAATACTTAATAATGAACACATAACAAAATTTAATCAAGATGGAGCAATATTAATCAAAGGAAAATTTGATAACCATTGGATTAAAATACTAAAACAAGGGTTTGAAAAAGCAAAATCTAATCCTAGCCCAAGATTTACAAATCACACTAAAAGTCCAAATTCACCTAAATATTTAGAAGACTTTTGGACTTGGAATTTACATAAAGAATTTGAGGATTTTGTATTTAATTCACCTACTGCAAAAATTGCATCTGAATTACTAGGTGCTAATCAAATTAACTTGGTGATGGATAATTGGTTTTTTAGAGAGGCGGGCTCAAAATCCAAACCACCATTTCATCATGATATTTCTTATTTTGATTTTGAAGGATCTATGTGTGTTTTATGGATACCACTAGAGCCAGTAAAAAAAGAAGATGGAATTGCATGGGTAAAGGGTTCACATCTTTGGGATAAACTTTTTTTAAGAACAAGGTTTAATGATGGACATTATGTCGATGGTGAAGCTGGAGTTGTTAACGGAAAAAAATATGAATTAACACCTGATATTCTTAACAATAAATCAAAGTATGAATTTTTAGAATGGGATCTTGAAGTTGGTGATTGTGTATATTTTGATATTAGGACTTTGCATGGTGGTTTGCATGAAGCAGTACCAAAATCAGATATACATCGATTTACACTTCGAATGGCAAAAGAGGGATCAAAAATAAATTATCGTGGAGATTGGGCTAAAGAAGAGCGTCAAATATTTGAGGCAAATGGTTATAAAAATGGGGATGAACTCTCTGGAAAAATGTTTCCAACATTATTTAAAAAAACTTAAAAATTGCAAAACAGTTTTAATTTGCTAATTTAACCTTTTAATCTAATCTTTAAAATTAAATATGTACGAAAAATTTGGACAATTCATTAATGGTAAGTGGGGGCCATCATCAGATAATGGAACCTACGAAGTAATTAACCCTGCAACTGAAGAAGTTTTAGGTCAAGCATCCAAAGCTACATCACAAGATGTTAGTGAGGCTTTGAATGCAGCTAAAAATGGATTAGAGGTTTGGAAAAAAACACCCCCATGGCAAAGATCTTATATAATTAGAAAAATTGCTGACAAGATGAGAGAGAAGCAAGATGTACTTGCTAAATGGATGACATTAGAGGTTGGAAAACCATTTGCTGAAGCAAAAGGTGAGGTCGGTGCTGCTGCAGATATTTTTGAATGGAATGCAGAAGAGACAAAAAGAATATATGGACAAACTGTTGAAAGTAGATTTGAAGACACAAGAGTTCATGTTTATTACCAACCTGTAGGAGTTGTTGCGGCTTTAACACCATGGAATTTTCCATTAGTTTTATCTTCTAGAAAAATTTCCACATCTTTAGCAGCAGGTTGCTCAGTAATAATTAAACCAGATACAATCACGCCCGGTACAGTAATGGAGTTAGTTGATATTTGTAGAGAGTGTGGAGTACCAGCTGGTGTTGTAAATCTATTGTCAGGTGATCCACCAAGTATAGCGGAACAATTGATATCCTCTGATATAATCAAAAAAATTTCTATCACTGGTTCAACAAGAGTTGGAAAATTAATTTTAAAACAAGCTGCTGAAAAAGTTCAAAGAGTTACAATGGAACTTAGTGGCCATTCCCCATTTATTGTTTTTGATGATGCAGATATGAATAAAGCAACTGATATGGCAATTTCTGCAAAATTTAGAAATAATGGACAGGTTTGTATTTCACCTAATAGATTTTACATCCAGGAAAATAAAAAAAATGAATTTATAAATTTATTCATTGATAAAGCTAAAAAACTTAAAATTGGCAATGGAATGGATCCAGAAACTCAACTTGGACCATTAACTACTCAAAAAAGATTAAATGAAATTGAAGCTCTAGTTGAAAAAACCAAACAAGAAGGTGCAAAAGTTTTAATGGGCGGAAAAAGACCTGCTGGGTTTAACAAGGGTTTCTTTTATGAGCCAACAGTTTTTGATGATGTAAAAGATGATTTTACTATTATGAAAGAAGAACCCTTCGGACCACTTGTACCAATGTTATCTTTTAAAACATTCGATGAAGTTATTGAAAGAGCAAATAATAATGATCTTGGTTTATGCAGCTACATCTGTACTAATTCTATGGAAAAAGCACATAGAAGCTCAGAATTAATGGAAACAGGAACAGTTGCTGTTAATACTCCTATGGTTGCAATTGCTGAGGCACCTTTTGGTGGAATTAAGCAAACTGGTTATGGTCGTGAGGGTGGTTCAATGGCAATTAAAGATTACTTGAATGTTAAATATACCCACCTTGGTATCAAAGGTTAATTAAATGAAATTTCTAAGGATTGGTAATCCTGGAAATGAAATTCCAGCATTATTAGATAAAGACGGAAAAATTAGAGACCTATCAAAGTATGTTAGTGATTTTGATAGAAAGAATTTAAACTTTGAAAATTTAGAAAAATTGCAACAATTAGATTTTTCAAAGTTAGATGAATTAGATAACAATCAAAGAATTGGTTCTTGTGTTTCAGATCCAGGTAATTTTTTTGCAATAGGGTTGAATTATAAAGAACATGCAGAGGAGACTGGCGCTAAAGCTCCAGATTATCCAGTTGTATTTAATAAGTCTGTACATTCAATTGTAGGTCCAAATGACAATATAGTTATTCCAAAAAATTCAAAAAAATTAGATCATGAAGTTGAAATTGCGATGGTGATTGGAAAAAAAGCCAAAAGAGTAAATGAAAATGAAGCTCAAGATTACGTATTTGGTTATTGTATTTGTAATGATGTGAGTGAAAGAGATTGGCAAAAAGATAAGGGTGGTCAGTGGGTAAAAGGTAAGTCAGGGGATACATTTGGACCATTGGGTCCATATCTTGTTACCAAAGACGAAATAGAAGATTTAAATAATCTAAATTTAAGCTTAGATGTAAATGGTAATAGACATCAAACTGGAAATACAAGTTTGATGATATTTAATTTTAATTATCTGATTGCTCACTTAAGTAGTTTTATAACTTTAATGCCTGGAGATATAATCACGACCGGTACTCCTCCTGGAGTTGGTTTAGGAATGAATCCTCCTAAATTTTTAAAAGATGGTGATGAGTTATTTTTAAAAGTTGATTGCTTAGGAGAGCAAAAGTCTAAAGTTGTCTCTGAAAAATAATTTTAAATGACAGAATACTTCATTGCTATAGGAGCTGGCTTAATAAGTTTTTTATCTCCTTGTGTTTTGCCTTTGATACCTGGGTATATTTCGTTTGTATCAGGACAATCTTTACAAGAAATTATTAATCAAAAAAAAAATAACTTAAAACCACTAATTTTATTTTGTCTAGGTTTTTCAACTGTATTTATTCTTTTAGGTGCTACTGCATCAGTAATTGGTCAAATTTTTTTACAAAATTCAGATGTTTTAAGGATTGTGGCTGGTTTTATTATCATAATCTTTTCTCTTCAATTAATTGGGATATTAAATCTAAATTTCTTAAATTTTGAAAAACGATTTGAGGCAAAAAAAACTAATAATATTTTTTTTCCATATTTAATTGGTCTTGCGTTTGGTTTTGGTTGGACGCCTTGCATAGGTCCAATTTTAGGTTCAATATTAACCCTTGCTGCAATTGAGGAAACCTTAAGTAAAGCAGTAGTTTTACTAAGTTTATATTCATTGGGTTTAGCTATACCATTTATTTTATCTGGAGCTTTGATACAGAAATTTTTGATATTTTCTAAAAATTTTAAAAAAAATATAAATTTAATCTCTAAAATTGGTGGCATCATCTTATTGATTACAGGTGTATTAATCCTAACTAATCAATTACAAACATTAGGTTTCTATTTACTTAATATTTTTCCTTTTTTACAAAATTTAGGATAGTTTATCTTTATGAGATTTTATCAAATTGACTCAAGTGCTAGAAAAGATGGATCAACATCTAGAGCATTAGCAAAAAAACTTTTAGATAAAATTAAAAAACCTGAAGATGAAGTAATTTATCGAGACCTAGATGATGAGATGGTTTTTGTATCTGGTTTAACAGAGTCGGGTATGAAAATTGAAGAAAAAGATAGAAATGAACATCATAAAAAAATGTTTGAATTATCTGATAAATTAGTCAGTGAATTAAAAGAAAGTGATATAATTATAATCTCTGCTCCAATTTATAATTATGGACCACCCGCAACATTAAAAGCTTGGGCCGATCTTGCAGCAAGAGTTGGTGAAACTTTTAGATTTAAACCTGATGGGAGAAGAGAGGGTCTTCTTAGTAATAAAAGAGCATTTTTAGTCATTACCTCTGGTGGTACTAAACTAAATAGCAATGAAGATTTTTTAACTCCTTGGTTAAAATTTATATTGAATTTTTTTGGCATTGAAAAAGTCGATGTGGTGAGTGCAGATCAAATGGCATTAGATTATGAAAAATCTATTAAAGATGCTGAAGCTCAAATAGAAAATATTACTTTATAAATTAGATTTAATTGCCTCAGAACATTCAACTGTATTTGAATTTCCACCCAGATCTTTTGTTCTAAATTTTTCTTCACCTAAAGTTTTTTCTATTGCACTTTCTATTGATTGGGCAGCCTCTTTTTGACCAAGATAATCCAACATCATTGCACCAGACCAAATTTGTCCAACAGGATTTGCTATGCCTTTTCCAGCAATATCTGGAGCAGAACCGTGTACTGGTTCAAACAATGATGGAAATTTATTTTCAGGATTTATGTTTCCAGATGGTGCAATACCTATTGTGCCGGTACATGCTGGACCAAGATCTGACAAAATATCCCCAAATAAATTTGATGCTACAACCACATCAAACCATTCCGGATTAAGCACAAATCTTGCAACTAATATATCTATATGAAATTGGTCAGTTTCAATATCAGGATAGTTTTTTTTCATTTCATTAAATCGCTCATCCCAAAAAGGCATTGTTATTGAGATTCCATTAGACTTTGTTGCGTTAGTTAGTTTTTTTCTTTTTCTAGTTTTTGCTAGTTCAAAAGCAAATTTTTGAACACGATCAACGCCGTGTCTTGACATTATTGTTTCTTGGATTGCAATTTCTCTGTCAGAATTTTTATACATCCTTCCACCAACAGATGAGTATTCACCTTCAGTATTCTCTCTCACAATCAGCATATCAATATCACCTGGTTTTTTATTTGCTAATGGAGGATTTACTCCAGGAAATAATTTTACAGGTCTTAAATTTATGTATTGATCAAACTCTCTTCTAAACTGAAGTAAGGATCCCCATAAAGAAATATGGTCTGGAACTTGATCTGGCATACCAACAGCTCCAAAGAATATTGCATCATGCTTACTTAATTTATCCTTCCAATCATCTGGAAGCATTTTTCCATGTTTCTCATAATAATCACATGATGCAAAATCATAATTTTCAAAATTAATTTTAAATTGATGTTTTTCAGCAGTATCTTTCAAAATCTTTATACCCTCAGGAACCACCTCTTTTCCAATTCCATCTCCAGCGATACATGCAATGTTATATTCTTTCATAGTGATTTATTATATGTTTTTAGCATTAAGAGAAATAATTTTTTTGAATTTTATCATTTAAATCATCTAATTTTTTTAACATCTTCTCTAGAAAAAATAAAAAGCTATCAAGTTCATCTGTTTTAATTTTATATTTATTAATACCTACTTTAATTTCTTTAATATTTTTTAATAAATCATTTTTTTTTGAAATTCTATAAGTCGCTCTCTCTATTTGATTTAAATTCCAGTTAATAGACCTTGGGAAAGTATCAGTTTTTAAAAAAAAATTAATTATATCTGAAATGGATATGTCTTGCTGAGAATATTGCCTGTAAGCTTGAAAAGCTGAAATAGATTTTAAAATATTAATCCATTCAAGTGTTAAATACTCATATCCTTTTTTGTGTTGTTTAGATCTCAATACTTGTGATTGGAGTATTCTTATCATCATGTCGGTCCGTTCTAAAAATCTACCTAATCTTAAAAATTGATAATCTATATTTCGTTGCATTTCTAGGTCTGTGGAGTACATAAAATTTTGTGAACCCAGAATTATACTATTAAGTAACTTTAAATTATTTTTTTTTGAATTTTTTTTATTTATTGACTTATTAAATTTAATTAATAATTCATTTAGTTTAATTATTGATTGTTCAGGCAGGATATCTCTAACCACTAGGGAATTTTCTTTAGACCTAGATAATGAGTTAAATATAGATGATGAATTATTTTTATTATAAATAAAATAGTCAATTACTTTTTGCTCTGAATATTTTTTATTTAATTTTAAATAATCTTTATTTAGATCAACTACAGTTAAAAGTGGCTTCCATGAAATTTCATCATTCAGTGTTAAATCTAATTGTAATTCATTTGTTGTAATTAATAATCTTGATGTAAAATTAGAACGCTCTAAATATCTTGACATCCAATATAGTAATTTTGCTCTTCTACTTAACATAGTCTAACCATCTAAAATCCAAGTATCTTTACTACCTCCACCTTGAGAGGAGTTGACAATCATACTACCTTTTTTTAACGCGACTCGAGTTAAACCACCTTGTGTCACATAATTATTTGCACCCGATAATATAAATGGTCTTAAATCAATATGTCTTGGTTCTAATTGATTATTTATTAATGTTGGAGAAGTAGATAAATTTACTAATGGCTGCGCAACGTAATTTCGTGGATTTTTTTTGATATTTTTTATGTAATTATTTTTTTCTTTAGTTGAAGCAGTTGGGCCCATTAAGATTCCATAACCACCTGACTCATTTGCAGGTTTTACTACTAATTTAGATATATTTTTAATTACATAATCTCTTTGTTTTTTTTCATGACATAAAAAAGTTTCAACTTGATTGATTAAAGGTTCCTCATTCAAATAAAATTTAATCATTTTAGGTACATAACTATAAACAACTTTATCATCGGCTACACCAGAGCCTGGAGCATTCAAAATACTTATATTACCCTTTTTCCAAGCTTTTAAAATTCCTGGTACTCCAATTAAAGATTTTTTATAAAAAACTTTTGGATCTAAAAATAAATCATCTATTCTTCGATAAAGGGAATGCAGCTGTTCTTTACCACCAACAGTTTTCATATAAACTTTGTCTTTTTCAACAAATAAGTCTGACCCTTCAACTAATTCAACTCCCATCTGCTGCGCAAGGTATACATGTTCAAAATATGCTGAATTATAAACGCCAGGAGTCAGTATTGCCAAATTAGGTTTTTTTTTATTTTTAGATAATGACCTCATACAAGAATAAAGCTTTGAGCAATATTCATCAACAGGACTTATTTTTTGTTTAGCAAAAATTTCAGGAAAAACACTTTTCATAACCATTCTATTTTCAAGCATGTATGAAACACCAGAGGGAACTCTTAAGTTATCTTCTAAAACTAGAAATTCTCCATTAATATCTCTAACAAGATCAGAACCACAAATATTAGCCCAAACTTTAAATGGTGGTTTAACTCCCAAACATTCTTTTCTAAAATTTCCAGAGTCGAATATTATTTTTTTTGGAATTATTTTTTCTTTAAAAATTCTTTGCTCATTATAGACATCGTTAATAAAAAGATTAAGAGCCTTCACTCTTTGAATTAAACCCTTAGAAATTTTAGTCCAATTTTTTTTTGTTATTATTCTTGGAATTATATCTAAAGGCCAATAATGATCTGCGGGTTTGTCTTCGGAATAAACCCTAAAAGTTATTCCTCTTTGACTAATTGCATTTTCAGAATTTTTAACAGTTGTTTGTAGTCTTTTAGTTGAGTATCTGCCAATAAAGTTTGAAATTTTTTTTGTCTCTACTCTAAGTTTATTTTCTGATGAGACATATTCATCAAATGCATTAACTGCCCTATATGAATTCCACGAAATTTTAGGCATTCGTATTCTAAACACATTAAATCTTAAAAAACATTCAAAATTAAGTTAATTTGACTTATAAAATAGTCTTTTTAAACGATGATTTATATATTAGATAGAGCACGATGACGTATTGCATAGGAATTAATGTCAATGAAGGAATGGTATTTGCTTCAGACTCCAGAACAAATGCGGGACTGGATGATATCAATACTTATACTAAAATGTTCAATTATGCAGTTGGGGATAGAAATCTAGTAATTGTTACGTCTGGAAATTTAGCAACATCTCAAGCCGTCTTTAGCTCTATTAAAAAAGATTTAGAAGCAAGTAATCCAATTATAAGTTTGAATACTTGTTTAACTATTGAAGATGTTGCAAGATACGTTGGATCCTTAACTGTAAGACACTCTTCACCACAAGGAATTAATGAAGAAGTTTTACAACTTGGTTCGTCATACATTGTTGGTGGACAAATCAAAAATCAAAAGTCTGAAATTTATTTAGTTTATCCTCAAGGAAATTATATCAGACCTTCAGAGGCAAGACCTTATTTAATTATAGGTGAAATTAATTATGGCAAACCAATTTTAGATAGAGTTTTAAAACCTGAAATTTCATTAGGAGATGCAGCTAGATGTGCATTGATTTCAATGGACTCAACAATAAAAAGTGATCTAAGAGTTGGACCTCCTATAGATTTTGTAGTTTATAAAAAGGGCTCAATAAGACCTATTTATCAAAATAAATTCGAAATAGATGACCCTGAATATTCTTCCATTACTAAAAGTTGGTCGCAATCCATAATTAGAGCATTTGAAAGTTTTCCAAGATTTAATTGGGAAAAATAGCTTCTTTAAATATTTGTTAATTTAATTATCAATTATTGTGGTGATAATTATTTTTTGTTACCATTTGTTATGAAAAAGTTTCTGATAATAGTTATTTCATTTACTTTTATTTTTATTAACAATTCTTACTCTGCTTGTGATGATCCATTAGGAGATGGGGTTGATTATTCTTTTTGTCAATTTTCAGAAGAACAAGATCTAAGTAGAGCTTATGCTCCAAATTCTGATTTATCTTTTATAAGCTTTATAAAAGTTAACTTAGACAAATCTATTTTAATGAATACCAATTTATCTAATGGTAATTTTGCCGAAGCTTCTTTTTTTAGAGCCAATTTATATGAGGCTAATTTGGAAGGGGGAAATTTTGAAAAATCGAATTTTACAAGCGCCAACCTTACTAGAGCAAACTTTAAAGGTTCTTCATTAATTGAAGCTAATTTTAAGGATAGCAATTTATTTGGCTCAGATTTTACCGGTGCAAATATAACTAATGCTTCATTTGATGGAGCAAATTTAAATAATTCAATTTGGATTGATGGAGCAAAGTGTAATTTAGGTTCAATTGGTGTATGTAAAAAATAATGAGTAATTCAATTAAAACTGATGATGTTATATTTAATTTTTTTAAGCAAATATGTGATGAAAAAGACGATCAAAAATGTGTTGAGCTTGGAAATAACTGGATTAATGCTATGGAAACTAATTTAGATAATATGGAAGCTAATCTTGATGAAGCTGATAAAATTAAGCACCAAAGTGATATTAGAAATAATCGTGATCATTTAAATAATTTAAAAGGTAAAAACTCTACAGAGTGGAGAGAATATGCAACTCAGTGTATGGTTGAAATAATGGATAACAAAACACAATAATGTCTAATCAAGAAAAAGTTTTTATAATGATCTGCGTATCGTTGATTATTTTTACTCTTTATTATCTAGCTGATAAGTACATTTTTTAATTTCTTCCAATTATTCAAAATTAAAGTATATTTATTTTAAGGGGTGTCTTAACAGACTGAGATTATACCCTCATAACCTGTCCGGTAATTCAGAAAGGGAGATAATGGATAAAACATATTTAATCAGCCAATCAACTTCATTAACTTTAGTAATAATTATTAGTTTAGTTTTTACTCTTTTAGGGTTGTATCACTCTCAAAAATTTAAGGGTTTAAATAATTATTTAACCGCAAATAGAAATGTAGGTCTTTTTTCATTGACCACTAGCATGGTTGCATCTGCTCTAGGAGCATGGATATTATTTGGACCAGCCTCTGCTGCTACATGGGGAGGTGTTGGTGCTGTAATTGGCTATGCACTTGGAACAGCTTTTCCAATGATATTCTTAATTTACTTGGGTCAAAAAATTAGAAAAGACTTTCCAAATGGTTCAACTTTGGTTGAATTTTTAAGAAAAAAATTTGGTCAAAGTTTATTTAAATTAATCCTTTTAATGATTATTTTTTATATGTTCGTTTTTTTATGCGCTGAAGTAACCGCAGTAGCAGTCCTAATTAATTATATTTCAGGCACCGAACTTTGGATTACTGCTTTAATTATTTTAGTTGCAACGTTAACTTACACTTTATATGGCGGTTTAAGAGCATCTATCTTTACTGATAATATTCAAATGATTGTTATTGGTGGGCTTTTACTTATTTCCGTTTATTATTTAATTAATTTCACAGGAGAGCAATTTTCTTTTTCATTTGTACAAAGTAAAAATCCTCAGTTATTAAGTAGCTCTTACATTCCTAATTATACAGCTGGCTTAACTTTTTTTATTGCAGTTGCTGCAACAAATTTATTTCATCAAGGGAACTGGCAAAGAGTTTACGCTGCAAAAAACAATGATGTTTTGAAAAAAAGTTTAATAATATCTTTCATCATTATTATCCCAATTGTATTTTTTATGGGTTTTACAGGACTTGTTGCAATATCAGCTGACCCTAAAGTTATGCCTGATCTTGGTTTTTTTTCATTATTACTAAAAGAGCAAACAGAATTTTTATCAATAATTGTTGTAATACTTGGTTTAGCTTTAACAATTTCAACAGTTGATACATTGGTTAATGCAATTTCTAGTTTGATCGTTGTAGATGGAAAGGCGACTTTTAATTTAAATAAAAAAACAAACTATTTAGTTTTTTCAAAATATATAATTATTGTTTTATCAATTATTGCCTTTATCGTAGCTTCAAAAGGATTTAGCGTATTGTATTTATTTTTATTAGCAGACTTATTTTGCTGTGCTTTTGTATTAACAGTATTTTATAGTTTTTATAACAAAACTATTAATGAAAAAACTGCCTATGTTTCAATCATCATAGGTTTAATTGGAGGATTTTTACTATTTCCTTCTCCAGACTTTTCAAAAAGTTTATTAGTAGGTGGGTTAATGCCAAAAGAATTCTTTGCACCTTTTGTAACCCAATCATTATTATTTTTATCATTTATTGTTGCAACATTTTTGCCTGCGATCATTTTTAAAATTAAAAAGTTTTAATACATTTTGATAATGATTATAAAAAGGTGTGAGTAATTTATCTGATAATAAGTTTAAAGACCAAAAAGTAACTGCGGATGGAAGTAATAGAGCTTTTATAGAAGCAAGAAATATTAAAACTCTTTGGTTTAATACAGGCACTCTTTGTAATATTGAGTGTAAAAATTGTTATATAGAATCTAGCCCTAAAAATGACAGTCTTGCTTATCTAACGTTTGAAGAAGTGAAGTCATTTATTGATGAAGCAATAGATAAAAACCTTGGCACAAATGAAATTGGTTTCACCGGTGGAGAGCCATTTATGAATAAAGACATAATGAAAATGATAGATTATTCATTAAATAAAAATTTTAAGGTGCTTGTGCTATCTAATGCCATGAAACCCATGCTTAATAGAACAAAAGAGCTAATTAAACTTAACCATTCAAACTTAACAATAAGAGTTTCAATTGATCATTATGAAAAAGAAAAGCACGAAGAAATCAGAGGAAAAAATACTTATGATGTAATGATGCAAGGATTAAAATGGTTAAATGAAAATAATTTTAATTATACACTAGCAACAAGATTGCTGTGGAATGAAAAAGAGGAAGATCTAAGAAAAAACTTTGGAACTTTCATTAAAAATAATAATTTAAGATTAGATACAAATTCACCAAAAGAACTAGTCACTTTTGCAGAGATGGATGAAAAAATTGATACACCAGAAATTACAACTTCATGTTGGGATATTTTAAACAAAGACCCAAATGATGTCATGTGTTCTTGGTCAAGAATGGTTGTTAGAAAAAAAAATTCGAAAAATCCAAGTGTTATTGCATGCACATTACTACCCTATGCTGATGAATTTGATTTAGGAGAAACCTTGACAAATTCACTTCAGAAAATATACCTCAACCACAAACATTGCTCTAAATTTTGTGTTTTGGGCGGATCTAGCTGTAGCTAAAAATAAATAATGAAAAAAAACAGAGGTAAAATATTTTTTGGATTAGTATTTTTTACAATAATAATTGTTAGTTATTTTACTGATTTAAGTGAAATTCTATCATTTGATATTATCAAGAACACATATCAAGATATCCAAATACTAGTTAATAAAAATTACACTTTATATTATTTTGTCTTTTTTATTCTTTATGTGGTGGTAACAGCATTTGCATTACCAATTTCACTTCTTAAAACCTTGCTTGCTGGTGCTTTGTTTGGATTTTGGCCTGGATTAATTTTAGTATCATTTGCAAGTTCGGTTGGTTCTACTTTTTGTTTTTTATTTTCAAGGTATGCTCTAAGAGCTTACACCCAAAGAAGATTTTCATCATATTTAGAAAGAGTTAACAAAGGTATAGAAAGTGATGGTTGGTTATATCTTTTATTTTTAAGGTTAAGCCCAATTTTTCCTTTTTTTATTATTAATTTAGTTTTTGGCTTAACAAAAATGAGAACACTTGAATTTTATATTGTATCTCAAATAGGAATGTTTATTGGAACTGCTATTTTTGTAAATGCGGGAGTTCAAATATCAAATCTAAATTCAATTGAGGAAATTTTGACTTTTAAAGTCATTTTGTCACTTACCCTTATAGGTATATTTCCATTGCTTATTAAACATCTATATAAAAGTTTCAAAAAATGAACGAACCAATTAAAAAATATATTAAAACTGAGTGTGGTATAACTGAGTATCACCGTTTGAAAGCTTTATCTAAAAAGAACTTTCTTTATAAACTCCGTTTTTATTGGTTTGTTGGAATTGGAACTTTAAGAGATTTCTTTAAGTAGTAATGAGTATTTCAGTTATTATCCCAGTTGGTCACAAAGATCATGATTTTAAATTGATTGATCAAATTAAAGATAAGTTTGATAATTT
>Ga0209652_1002288_pt1 | contig 14931 bp, 11 predicted proteins | sample SaaInl74LU_5_DNA_FD_184641 | JGI IMG/M metagenome (GOLD analysis project Ga0209652, IMG submission 184641) | Marine microbial communities from expanding oxygen minimum zones in the Saanich Inlet - ESP_74LU_5_DNA (SPAdes) (version 2) | ecosystem: Environmental > Aquatic > Marine > Intertidal zone...
CATGTACAGTTCATCAATGGCCAATTGATCTAAAGGAGCTGAATAGTAAAGCTTGATGGCCACGAGGATGTAAACTACAATTCCACAGATGGTTGCCCAAAGTGTGCCTTTTGGGATACTGACTTTTGGGTTTTTCAAATCGCCACTTAAACCTAACCCTGCTGCTATACCTGTAAATGCCGGGAAGATAAAAGTGAATACTTCAAAAAACGTAAAGCGTTGAATTTCCTTCATTACGCCACCTTCCTCATACACCAGTACTTCAGGAATACTCGAGAAAAAATCGACATTTCCTCCATTTCCTGGTCCGCTTCCAAAAAAGAACATCGCCAAAGATCCAAGGAGAATCACTACAACTCCATAAAGTGCTTTCACACCTACATTGGCCCCTTTACTCAGCATTAACAAGGTAAGCAGTGCCATAAAACCATAATTCACCATCCAGGGTTGGACGAGCAAGTCGAAACGCTGATTGACGAATTCTATCAAATCACTACAAGACCTTGTAAAGGCGATGATATAGAAGGCCACTGAAATAGCTTGACTCAAGAACAAAGCAATACCAATTGCTCCACCGATGTTTAAACCGAAAGAGCGAGAAATCATGTAATACGCTCCTCCTCCTTCAACTTTTTGGTTGGTGGCTATTTCGGCTACGGCCATGGCAGTAGGAATGGTTACGAGATGACCAACTAGAATAATAAGAAGTGTAAATGCCAATCCAACATGGGCAATGGCATAACCAAAGCGGAGAAATAAAATGGCACCGAGAATGGTTGAAATCGCTGTCATGAAGACCGGAAGGGTCCCCATGGTTCGCTTTTGACTATTTAGACTCAAATTGGTTCAGGTTCTAGGTTTCGGGGGGAAGATAAGAACTAAAGATTTAATTAGAAACCCTAATCTTTCACATCCAGCGTTTCTCGAACCCAAGTTGTTTCGGTAATGGCTTGTTCATTTTTAAAGTAGTAGATGCCTGTTTTCGAAATTACTTTTCGGTATAAATCTACTTTGTTACCGCGCTTCACGGTACGCTCTATTACCATCTTATTGCCTTGCTCATAAGAGCGCTCTTGCACTCCTTCTTCAAGGTCTTCTGCACCTTCTGGCAGAATGTAGTCGTCTGGCTTTTTATTGCTACCTGCGTCTTTCTCGAAGAGCTCTTTTCGGGCGTCATAGTTTCTCAAACGAGCTTCTTCTGCATTCTCTGCCAAGAAAAACTCCTGATCTTCTTTGGCTTGATTGATCTCGTAGCTCTTGTCTTCCCTAAGGGTTTCTTTTCCTTCGGAAATACTGCCAAGGGTTTCTTTTTCTTTCTCACTTGCATCAATAGAAGACGCTCTGCGCTCATCGGCAGCCGACTTGGTGTCACGCTCAAAACGTTCGTGATTCTCCACTATTTCCGCTGTCGCATCCACTGCCTCTGCGTGAAGTTCTTGTCCCTCTAGTGCCACACTTGCCTGTTGTTCTTTCTGTTGAATTGCCGTTCGCTCTCCGTCTGAACGAAGTGCATTTCCGCGCTTCACATAAGAACGTGTACTGGCTTGATCTTCATCCTTAATGTCGCGAACATCTCGAACATGGTCTAAACGAAAACGGTCGTTTCTAGAAAGCTTTTCTGCCTCAATCTCAAGCTCTTCCAAATCTTGATCTGCATCGTTTCTTCTTGCAGTTGCGCTTTCAGCATCATCGGCTGTTTTTTCGAGTTGCTTTTCTTTCAGTCGATCCGTTTCGCTCAACTTGCCTTGACGATTCATCTCTCCATCGCGGTAGATTCTTGTAAGTTCATCTTCTTGAGCTTCTCCGTTTTCTTTGTTTTGTTTTCTTGTGTAACTGGCATCTGCAGCTTTATCTGCTAGATAATCAATCACATTTTCTTTTTCTTGTTCCTTGGCTTTGGCCTTAGCTCGTGCTTCACTTGCTCGTGCCTCTCGGTAGTACTTTTCAGCTTCGTCTTCAGTGCTCGTATTGGCATTGTTCATGAACTCCTCTTGTCTGCGGCGTTCTTCTTCTTCAGCTGCTAAACGTTCAGCTTCCTTTCTGTCGGCTTCCTCTTTCGCTTGTTGTTCTCTTCGAAGGCGCTCCTCCTCCATCAAACGTTCTTTCTCTTCGCGATCTGCGTTTGCAAGGGCTTCAGCAGCTCTTCGCTCTTCTTCACGCTTCAAGCGTTCTGCTTCTGCGGCATCGTTTTGAGCTAAGGCAGCTCGCTCAGCTAAGAGTTCATCGATTCTGGCGATTCTCGACTTTGGATATTTTTCGTTGGCTTTGATTTTTAGAGCCGCTTCGTAATCTAGGCGAGCATCTTCGAGAAGATCTTTATCAAAAGCAACATTGGCTTTATCAATCAGTGCTTGGTATTCGTTGTCTACTTTCTCTCGCTCTGCATTAGCTGCTTCTGCCTCTTCGTTGGATTGTCTATCGCGAATGATTTGATCAATCTTATCCAACCTACTTTGAGGAAATTTCTCGTTTGGTTTCACTCCCAAAGCTGCCTGATAATTTTCTTTCGCTGCCTCTAAATTATCTTTATCAAAATCCTCATTCGCTTTGTCCAAAAAGGCCTGATATTCCTTATCAATTCTATCTTGCTCTGCATTCGCCGCAGCTTCTTTATCGGCAGCTAAAGCCGCAGCTTCCCGCTCTTTAATCAGTTTATTGATCTCGTCGATTTTATCTTTTGGCAGCGACTCTTCAGGCTTAATTGTTCTCGCCTCTTCGAAGTTTCGAAGTGCTGTTTTCAATTCATCTGAATCGATGTTTTTCTGTCCTAAAGCAATTGCTTCTTGGTATTTACGCTCGCGTTCGGCAGCGGCAGCAGCTTCTGCCTCAGCGTTGTCAAGACGTTTTCTAGCTTCAGCGATTTGATCTCTTGGGTAGCTTTCTTTCGGCATGAAATCGAGCGCTGTTTCATACTTGCCTATTGCCTTTTCGTAGCTCCCCTCTTTAAAAAAACCGTCTCCTGCAGCTACAAGTTTATCGTATTGTTGGCGCAGTTCTAGCGCTTCCAAAAGCTTCTCAATTTCTGCAAGTTTGTCTTTGGGTTCGCGCTCTTCTGGCTTCAAATCACGGGCTGCTTCAAAATCTGATTTTGCCTCTTTGTAGTCTTCCGTTTTGATGCGATTGTTACCAGATGCGATCAAACGCTGGTATTCCGCTTCTCTATTCGCTAGCGCATTTTGTTCATCGAGTTTTTTCTGGGCTAAAGCCAACTTTTCTGGCGCTGGTTCTTTATCTGGGAAAATGTCTAATGCTGCCTCAAACTTAGCAATGGCATCTTCATACTTCTCCTCGCCCATTTTCTGATCACCCTTGGAAACAAGTTCATCAAACTCTTTGAGCATCTTTTCCATGTTCTCCGCCAGCTTCTCTAATCGATCAAATTCATCCTCGATTTCTTCCTGAATTTGCTCTGTGTAAGCGAAATCAAATTCAATAGAATTACGCTGTGGATCAAAGGTAGCTATACCAATGGGTTTGTCTAGAATTGAGGTATTGAAGCCTTCTTGCATTTCGAAGATCGACATGTCCATCGACATTTGAAAACCACCCCTCATGTCTTCCTCAGGAATGTCTTTTGTGCGTAACTCAATGGTTTTAGCGACGAAATCGAGCTTGGAGAATTGAATCTTGTAATCGAAACCAAGAGGCAATTCCAAGCTGTATTTACCACTACTGGTAGTGGTAAAACTATCGTATTGTTTTCCGTTTTGATAGACGGTTACCTGAACAGATTCCAATTTTTTCATCGAAAAGCTGTCCTTGATATTTCCTTGAATATCGAGGATGTCACTTTGCGAAAAGGCCAAAGTACCAATGATGGTGAAGCACACCATCATCGCAACCTTAAAAATGGTTCCTATATTAAAAGCTTGTTTACCTTGCATTAATTCGGATTCGGGGCGAATATCTTTATTATAACGTAAAAATATGGAATTTAGTTATTGGGAACGAGCGTCTTTCTTAGGAAATACTAAATATTGCGTGCTTGGTGCGGGAATTGTTGGACTCTCAACAGCCTTTCACTTGGCTAAAAAGCTGCCTGGAAAAGACATTCTGGTGGTAGAAAAATCTCCTTTTTCTGGAGGTGGCAGCACAAAAAATGCAGGTTTCGCATGTTTTGGAAGTCCTACTGAAGTATTGTCAGACCTAGAATTGATGGGCGAAGCGGCCTGCAGCGAGCTCATTCAACTTCGTTATAAAGGACTTCATCTTTTGAGAGAAACATTGGGCGATGAAAACATCGAATACAGTGCTTGTGGTGGTTTAGAATTATTTTCTCAGGTGGATAAAATTAAATCCAAGAGAAATTACGAAACCGTGCTTGAAGCGCTTCCAAAACTCAATAATTTCATGTTGAATGCCCTTGATGAACATCATATTTATGAGGCATTGGATGATCCTGCTGGTGTTTACGGACTCAAAAGCATTGAAGGAGGCATCAACAACCGCCTCGAAGGGTCTATAAATACAGGAAAAATGATGCGCAGTTTGATTAAGAAGGTTGAAGACGCCGGCGTGAGAATCGTTCGAGGAATGGAACTGCTCTCATTTGAAGACAAGAGCGAGGGTGTGCACTTGCATTTTGACTTTGGTAAATTGAACTGCGATAAATTATTTATTTGTACCAACAGCATGAGCAGAAGTATTTTGCCCGATGCTGACATCATGCCTGGGCGAAACATGGTGATGGTCACTTCCCCCATTTCGGAATTAAAATTAAAAGGCACTTTTCACATGAGTGAGGGTTACCTCTACTTTAGAAACATTGGTGATCGATTACTGATTGGCGGCGGAAGGCATTGGGCAGGTGAAGAAGAAAACACTTTGGAACATGGAAGCAATCCCAACATCAAGAAAAATCTCATTGAACTACTTGAGAAACAACTCTTAGTAGATATCCCTTTTCAAATAGAACATGAATGGTCTGGCTTTCTTGGTCTGGGTAAAAGTAAAATGCCCATACTTAAAAAAGTGAGTAAGAACACCTATTGCGGAATTAGGATGGGCGGAATGGGGGTGGCCATTGGAAGTGAAATTGGCAAACAACTAAGTGCTTTATTTCTAAAAGAATAACCTTTTTGAACTGCTTGCGTAGAAAGGAGAAACAATTCTTTTATCATGCGTGAGTTACTTTCAATTTTGTTCGCCTGCTTGTTGATAACAGCAACAACAGCACAAGGAGTAGATAGTACGGCTACAGACGACTTCAATGTTGACTCAAGTACTACAAGCACCGCAGTTCCAGCACTGAAGCTTAAGCCTAGAGTAGGTTTGGGAATTGGTCCAATGGTTTTTATTGGTGATGTTGGTAGTGGTAACAAAGCCAACCATCTTGGTGCCGGTAAAATGGCACTTACCCTAGATGTATCTAATCGATTAAATTCGTTTTTAGATGTTCGCTTATACAGTACTTTTGGGAAGGTACAAATCACAGACTATGCTGGCGATACTCCCTTCGAATTTAAATCAACACTAAGAAATGGTGGAGTGTCTTTGACCTACAACTTCGACCACTTCTTAAAGCCTAATCGTTCAATTGAACCTTGGGTATCTGTTGGTTTTGAGAGCATTGAATTCCTTTCAAAAGCCGATTTAAAAGACGCCAATGGATTTGACTATCATTATTGGAATGATGGTAGAATCATGAACATGGATCAAAATGGAGCTAATGCAGACGAAGCCATTCAGATTTACAAAGACGGTGTTTACGAAACTGATTTAAGAGAAATGAACCTCGACGGAAGAGGGAGATATGCAGAGCGCACTTGGGGGATCCCAGTGGGTGCCGGTTTCCAATTCTTGTTGAGTGATCGTTTCCAAGTACGTTGTGGAACTCAAATGACCTTTGGAATGAGCGACCTTATCGACAACCGCACTGCAGATAGTGATGGTCCGCGAAAAGGTAATGCCGCGAATGACCGCTTCCTATACAGTTCAGTTGCGCTCAATTACGATTTGAGCATTAGACCGAAAGTAAGGGAATTACCTCCAATGGAATTCATGGATGAAAATGGTGAAATGATGCTTGTGAGTTTGAGCAACGATGGCGATAATGACGGCGTTAACGATATGGATGATGAATGTGCTGGAACTCCAGAAGGTGCTCCGGTAGATAGCAAAGGTTGCCCTACAGATTCTGATGGCGACGGTTATGCTGATTACATGGACGACGAGCCAAATTCAGCACACATGAATGTTGATGCTTTTGGTGTTGCCATGAGTGATGAAGATACCTACCAGCGCTATTTGATGTGGAACGATTCTATTCCATGGAAAACAAGTACATGGTCTGAAAACTACGCCAAACTTAATTCAGATCCTGGACACTGGAGTAACCGCTACAGCGTTCAGGTTGGAGCTCAAAGTGAAGGCCTCTCTCAATCACAAATCAATGCGATTCTTTCCTTGAAAGACATCACGATGATTACAGAAAACAACGACCAGATTTACGTTGCTGGGAACTTTGAAAACCTTCCTGATGCGGTTAAGCGAAAAATTGAGCTAAGCAATAATGGAATTCAAGGAAGTGTTGTTTCAAAAGATGGTGAAGAGCCATTGGTTAACGTTGGTGAAGAGGCAATAGTCCTGGAGAACTCAATGCGTGAAGAGATGCGTGTTGAAGAATTGGAATTACTTGCTGCAATGCCTATTGAAAATGCACTAGAAACGGTGAATGTTAATGATCCTGACAGCGCTATGCTTGCAATCGAAAATGCAATAGAAGCCGTTGGTGCAAACGAAGAAGGTTTTGTTTTTAGAGTTCAAGTGGGTGCATTTCGAGGCACCTTGAATGAGGACATCTTCGCGGGAATTAATGATATTATTTCTTTAACCGGGCAGGATCAACTTACAAGATACATGACCTCGAGCTACTCAAGCCTAGAAGAAGCTGCAGAGCGCAGAGTAAAATTGTTGACTCAAGGTTTTGAAGGATCGTTCATTGCAGCCTTCAAAGATGGTGAGCGCGTAACATTGGCTTCTGCAGGAGCAAAAGTACTTCGTCCAGAAAACGACATCACTTATGACCTTGAGAACAACTCAATTGACCCAAGCTTTGTTACTTTCAAAGTTCAACTTGGTGCATTTGATTTGGAAATCCCTACTGCTACTTTGGATAGTTTCCTCGAACTTGGCGGGATTTCTTCAGACAAGAACAAAGATGGATTAACCCGTTACTTCTCCCTGTCCGTTGATTCATACGAAAGCGCAGAAATGCTGATGAATCAGGCCTTGGACTTGGGCATTGAAGAAGCCTTTATTGTTGGTGACTTCAATGGAACTACCATTACCGTTGGGGAAGCACTAAGCATGAGGGGTGAAGTTGCTCCTGTTACTGCTAGTCAAGATTAAGATCTTCAGCTATTTTTCGGACCACATTTTGTCCGTCCATAGCTGCAGAAACAATACCACCGGCATAACCCGCTCCTTCACCACAAGGGTACAAACCTTGAACCTGAACATGAGCTAAAGTTTGTCGATCACGTGGAATACGAATTGGGGAGGATGTCCGACTTTCGGGAGCTGTGAGTACGGCCTCGTTGGTGAGATATCCTCTCATTTTTTGTCCGAAAACCTCAAAAGCCTTCGCCAAACGCTCCGCAATAAATGGAGGCAATACTTCACGTAAATTCACAGCCACCAATCCCGGTTGGTAAGAACAAACAGGCAAATCTTTCGATACCTTGTTTTGAACAAAATCAATCATTCGCTGTGCTGGAACTGCCTGCGTTGATCCTGCCGCTTTCCAGCATGCTTCTTCCACTTCTTTTTGAAGATCCAAAGCGCCAAAAGTTCCTGTGTAGCCTGCTTTGTCGAGCAATTCATCGGTGATTTCAACAACGATACCCGAGTTCGAGTAAGGGTTGTTTCTTTTCGATGGGCTCCATCCGTTGGTAACTACTTCTCCTGCAGCGGATGCGCAGGGGGCTATAATTCCGCCCGGACACATACAAAAGGAGTACACTCCTACTCCATCAACTTGTTCTACTAAAGCGTAGGAGGCTGGGGGAAGGTGCTCGCCTCGCAATTCTCCTTTGTATTGAATTCTATCAATCAAATCTTGACTGTGTTCGATGCGAACTCCTAAGGCGAAGGGCTTTCTTTCCAAGCTCACACCTGCATCGCGAAGCAAATAAAAAACGTCTCTTGCAGAGTGTCCCGTAGCCAAAATCAATGCTTCTCCCCGAAAATCTTGCTCTCCGGCCTTCGCCCCAATGCATCTTCCCCCTTCAATAATCAAATCGTCTATTCGAAGGTTAAAATGCACTTCACCTCCAAATTTCTCAATCGTTTCGCGCATATCGACGATAATCTGAGGCAATTTATTGGTTCCAATGTGCGGGTGGGCATCGATCAAAATATCTTCAGACGCACCGTGATGAACCAAGCGTTGAAGGATGTCTTCAATTTTACCTCGTTTGTGCGAACGGGTGTACAACTTACCGTCTGAATACGTTCCAGCACCGCCTTCACCAAAACAATAATTTGAATCTTCATTCACAATGTGCTCCTTATTAATCGCCGCAAGATCTCTTCTTCTGTCGCGCACATTCTTTCCTCGTTCGAGAACAACAGGCTTCAAACCAAGCTTCAAACATTCTAGTGCCGCGAAGAGTCCGGCCGGACCAAAGCCAACGATAACAACTCTCGGCTTATCCGCTACGTTTTGGTAATTCGGTTCGAATTTAATTTTCGTATCCGCTTCACCCACAAGAAAAACCTCCAATCGCAATCGATAGACTACAGGACGTTTGCGAGCGTCTATAGAACGTTTGAGCAGTTTAATTTCACCAATATCTTCTGCTTGCACCCTTAAGATTGAAGCCGCCATGGTTTTCCAAAAGTCCTGATTTTCATGATCAATAGGAAGTGCAGTGATATCGATAATTCTCGCCATAGCTGCAAAAATACACTTCTGAGCTCATATCTAAATCAACTAAATCTTCATCTGCGCTGAAAAGGGCTATTTCAAATCATCGGAACTTGTACATTTGTGCTTCAGAAAACGAGTTTATGTCAAGCGAAATTGCAACAAGCATTCAGTACAATAATCCTGGTTTGAACAACCAAGAATTGATCGACCTATACAAAGCATTACTACTTCCTCGAATGATTGAGGAGAAAATGTTGAGTCAACTCCGACTCGGGAAGATTTCCAAGTGGTTTAGTGGAATTGGTCAGGAAGCAATTTCTGTTGGCGTAACTCAAGCCCTTCATCAAGACGAGTTCATTCTACCTATGCACCGTAATTTGGGTGTTTTTGTAGGGCGAGGAATTCCTTTGAGCAGACTATTTGCTCAATTTCAAGGAAAAGAAAGCGGTTTTACTAAAGGTCGCGATCGTTCTTTCCACTTTGGAAGCATCGAGCACCGTGTTGTTGGAATGATTTCCCACCTTGGTCCGCAACTCGGTATTGCAGATGGTATTGCCTTGGCCAATAAACTTGGGCAAACGGAAAAAGCCACCTTTGTATTTACTGGCGACGGTGGAGCAAGTGAAGGTGATTTTCACGAGGCGGTTAACGTAGCTGCAGTGTGGCAATTGCCCGTGATTATTGGTATTGAAAACAACTCTTGGGGACTTTCCACACCGAGTTCAGAGCAATTTCGTTGTGCCCAGTTCGTTGATAAGGCCATTGGCTATGGAATTCCTGAGGAGGATGCCATTTTGGTTGATGGGAACAACATTTTGGACGTGTACACCGCAGTTAAAAAAGCCGCTGAATCGATCCGCAAAAATCCTCGTCCGATCATCATGGAGTTCAAAACATTCAGGATTCGCGGACACGAGGAGGCTTCTGGCACCAAGTACTATCCTGAGGGCATTATTGAACAATGGGAGCAATTAGACCCTGTGGTGAACTTCGAACAGTTTTTGCATGAGGGTGGTGTAATTGATGCCGATTTCATTGCTGCTGCGAAGAAAGAAATTAAAGATGAGATCAGCACTGCTTTGAAAACCGCTTACGCTGAAGACTTAATTACCGTAAGCACTGAACGAGAAGTAGGCGATGTTTTTAAGGACTTTACTTTGGATGAAGTAGCACCTGGAAGCAGCACTAAAGAGATGCGTTTTATTGATGCTATTTCCGATGGTTTGAAAACCGCAATGGAGCGTCATGACAAGCTCGTTTTGATGGGACAAGACATTGCAGATTACGGTGGTGTTTTTAAAGTAACAGAAGGTTTTGTTGATGATTTTGGCAAAGACCGTGTTCGCAACACTCCCCTTTGTGAATCTGCAATTGTGGGCGCTGCGCTTGGTTTGAGCATGTCGGGCTACAAAGCCATGATGGAAATGCAATTTGCAGATTTCGTGACTTGCGGATTTAATCAAATCGTGAACAACCTTGCAAAACTCAACTACCGTTGGGATGAAAATGCCGATGTGGTGGTTCGAATGCCTACAGGCGCAGGTGTTGGTGCTGGTCCGTTCCACAGCCAAAGCAACGAAGCTTGGTTCTTCCATACACCCGGCTTAAAAATTGCCTACCCTGCATTTCCAGCAGATGCAAAAGGGTTGTTATTGAGTGCTTTTGAAGACCCTAACCCCGTTATGTTCTTTGAGCACAAAGCCCTGTACAGAAGCATTAGTGCTGAGGTACCTGAAGGTTATTACACCATTCCTTTTGGTAAAGCCGCTCGTTTGAGAACTGGCGATAGTGTGAGCATCATTACTTATGGTATGGGTGTTCATTGGGCCCTTGCTGTGCTCGACAAGCACCCAGAGATTAGCGCTGATTTGATTGATTTGCGTACCCTCTCTCCTTTAGATACCGAGAGCATTTTCGAAAGTGTGAACAAGACCGGAAAAGCCATTGTGCTTCATGAAGATTGTTTGACTGGTGGTATTGGTGGTGAAATCTCCGCACTCATACACGAGCACTGCTGGAAAGCCTTGGATGCAGCTGTTGTGCGTTCTGCCAGTATGGACACTCCGGTGCCTTTTGCTGTGCCTTTGGAAAACAACTTTTTGGCAAGCGATCGCTTTGAGCAGCAACTCTTGCAATTGTTGGATGCCTAGTGAAGTATTCAAGCTAGGGCGGTTTCGAAGCTACTTCGATGAAAATCATCTTGAAAGCGACTAACATTCTGCTTTCTTCTATGAATTGGTGGATTTGTTTTTCTAAAAAAAACGACGTAATTTCTTAGGAATTAAGACCTTAACAATTATGGCCACAAATCGCTCTCAACTTAAACAGGCTGTGCACTCCATGCTCAATGACGTGGTTGAGCAGTGCTTTCATCATTTGATTCACTATCCGCATCAAACGGCAAAGATCAACAAGATTATAAAAGATGCTACAGATGAAATCAACTATCAGTTGATTCGCATTGACGCCCATGATTTTAATGAGGAATCCTTGGAATTGAATCAGCATTACCAAATCATTTCCAAAGACGTTCATAAGAAGAGCATCCGCCTTTTGAGCGATTTGCAGAATGTTCAGAAAGAGCAATCAGCTTAATTGGGGCTTTTTACCTTCTTCCTCCGCCTTGTTGGCGAACCACTTTAGGGTTTTTAATCGCTTGTTCGATGGTTTTGATGTCTTTCTTCATCATACCACGCTTATCCAATCGTTTCGCTTCATTGATTAATTGAATGGCCTCATTGCGCTTGTTACGAGAAGCGGCTACCATTGCCATGTTCAATTTAGCCATGGCCTTATCGTGGTCCATATTCAGCCCCAGTTGAAGTGCTTTTCTGAAGTTCTTATCAGCACTGTTCAAGTTCGTACTCACTTCAGTTAGCCCAATCAAGTAGTACCAGTAACCTTGTTGTTTTTTCCAAAGTTTATCTGGATTTACTCGATCTAGCCACGTTCGCGCTTTGGCGAAGTCTTGTTTTCTAAGTTGAAAGAGTGCAACAATCATTCGCAGGCTTCGAAGGTTAATCAATACCAGTATTGCCGAAACGAAAATCATTCCTATGCCCGAGCCCCAATTACCTGTTACAAACAAATAAACAGTGTAGGCCAAAGAGAGGGCTGCTATTAAAATCTTTATTATTCTTGTATCCATGCTTGCAGTTAATCGCATGCAAAGCTAAAACTTATAACGCACATGGCACGCATCACGTGGAAAAGCATACAAACAGAAGCCGACTTTCGAGAGGCAATCGCTGAAAGTAAGGAACGAACTGTCATCATCTTCAAGCACAGCACGCGCTGTTCTGTGAGCTTCATGGCGAAAAAAAATTTAGAAATGCAATGGGATATTGATGAAGCCAAAGCGAGCATCTATTATCTAGACTTAATCGCTTTTCGACCAATATCCAAGCTAATTTCACAAGAGCTGGGCGTTGAGCATCAATCTCCTCAGGCCATTGTGCTTAAAAACGAGTTGGTTGTTGACGCGCGTTCGCACAGTGAGATATCAGTGGATGCCTTACACACATTCTTGTAAAATTGCGTATCTTGTGCATGCTATAACCTGAAAACAACCGCATGCAACGTCTACTCCTTTTAAGCACCTTTTTGGTGTTTACGCTTTGTCTTTACGGACAATCTTCCAATTCCATCCACATCAAAAACGCGTATTTCATTACTGGTCAGCCCATTTTCGGTTTGGGTTTTGAGCGTGCTGTACACCCTTCTCTTTCACTCATGCTTAGCGCTGAATACGGCAGGTACGCTTCTGTGGAAGAAGAACTACTCAGTGCTAGTATAGAGAGTTACAATCTCAGTGGCTTTGGTCTTCAAGGAGAATTGAGATGGTATTGCTTTCAAGCCAAGCACGAGCAACAGCGCGGATTATTCTTAGCTGGAACATTAAAACAGCGTTGGATGACTGAATATCAAGCTGAAGGAATATCAGCTTTTCAAAACCAGCTTGAGCTCAATAATTTGAACGTTCAAGAGCGTTGGGCCAGCGGACGTTCGATTGGATTACTCACAGGATATCGGGTGACTTGTGGAAGCAGCAAACTCGCTTTTGAAATCCTTGCTGGAACCGCCTATGAATGGCAAGATTGGCGCAATGTTTCAAGCACTTCCACTCCCTCATCAGACAGCAAAACGTGCCGCTTTATTCCCAGAGCAGAGTTAGGCATTGTTTACACGCTCTGAACGAACTCTTTTTACTAAATTTGTACCCGATTTTTAACGGGATAAAGGCCATGAGCATCATTAAAGTTCGTGTTGTTGCAGACACAGAAGAAGACATCTTTCGCGATATTGAAATTGAAGCTACTGATACCTTCGAGCGGCTTCATAAGAGTATTATTGCTGCTTTCGACTTTAGAGAAGACGAAATGGCCAGCTTCTACATGAGCAATGATCAGTGGGAAAGAGGAGAAGAAATTGCGCTTATGGATATGGGTCCTGCCGATGACGGCCTCCCTTTCAAAAGCATGAGCAACACTGTATTGTCTGACATGATTACCGAGCCCGATCAGAAAATCGTTTACGTTTATGACTTCATTCGCATGTGGTGTTTCTACATCGAAGTGGTAGAGATGAAAAAACGTGCGCTTTCAACGATTTACCCCAAAGTTTCTATGGTCTTTGGTACTAGTCCGGAACAAGATCAAAAAGAAACCGATTTGTTTGATGACCTTCTGATTGACGGAGAAGATGCTCCTGCCGCTAAAGTGAAACCAGAGCTCACTGGAGACCCTGAGATCGATGCGTATTTGATGGAGGATGATGAAGATGAAGATGGTGGTTTTGAAAACATCGACGACCTCGGTGATGAATACTACTAGAATTAAATGAAGCCCCTACTTATCGTTGTTGTTGGTCCTACTGCAATTGGAAAAACAGCGCTTTCTATAGCGCTTGCAAAGGCCCTGAACACGGAGATCATTTCCTCAGATTCAAGGCAGTTTTACAAAGAACTCGCTATTGGTACTGCCAAACCTACGGAAGAAGAAAGGGCTGAAGCCGTTCACCACTTTGTTGATTTTCTGAGCATAAATGAGGAATACAGCGCTGGTCAGTTCGAACGCGATGTGATTGCATTCCTCGACAACTTTTTCAAAACAAAGTCATGTGCTGTCATGGTTGGCGGTTCGGGTCTTTTTGTAAAAGCTGTGATAGAAGGCTTAGATGATCTTCCACGAAATACCATTCATCGCGAAGCACTCAACGAGCGTTTTGAAAAAGACGGAATAGCTCCGCTTCTGGAAGAACTAAAATCACTCGATCCAAAGGTTCACGATTATCTCGATGTTCACAACCCACAGCGTGTGATTCGCGCATTAGAAGTATGTTTAGCAAGTGGTAAACCCTATTCTGCTCAGCGTTCGAATCAAGCGAAAGAGCGCCCTTTTGATGTGCTGCTCCTTGGGCTATCGGGAGAACGGGAATGGATTTATGAGCGGATCAATCAGCGCACCTTGCAAATGATGGAAGAAGGATTTCTAGATGAAGCCCGATCTGTTTTTGAGTACCGCAACTTGAACGCCTTAAAAACCGTGGGTTATACCGAGCTTTTTGCTCATTTGAACGGCGAATATGATTTAGAAAGGGCCGTTGAACTTATTCAACAAAACACACGTAGGTTTGCTAAACGACAACTTACCTGGTTCAAAAAGAGCACAAATACCCATTGGATGGACGCCCAAAAGCCGGAGGAAATTGTTAGTTGGGTAAAAAATGAGCTCGCCAATCGAACAAGCGAGAGCTCAAATCGTTAATTGAGAGCATGCAGACCATTATTGACGAACAAACCGTAAAAGATTTAGAATTCGACCTCATTCGAATCATGCTTCACGACATGTGCAATTCTAGCACGGCGAAGGCAAAAATGGCTGAACTTGCCCCATTTAGAAAACCGAATGAACTCGAAAAAGCTTTGCGCGAGCTCAAAGAGTTTCACCGCATTCGTACTGAGGGCTTCTCTTTCCCGGCCATTGACTTTGATGAGTTATTAAAAGAGATCAAGCTCCTTAGTATCCCAGGCTCTGTTTTGCCTGAATTTAGCTTCCTCA
>Ga0209652_1002289_pt1 | contig 14918 bp, 14 predicted proteins | sample SaaInl74LU_5_DNA_FD_184641 | JGI IMG/M metagenome (GOLD analysis project Ga0209652, IMG submission 184641) | Marine microbial communities from expanding oxygen minimum zones in the Saanich Inlet - ESP_74LU_5_DNA (SPAdes) (version 2) | ecosystem: Environmental > Aquatic > Marine > Intertidal zone...
AGTTGCGGCCACGGGTGTAGTAGGCGAACCCCTCCTGTTGTACTCGCTGAGGATCATACAGATTGCGCCCATCAATGATAAGCGCTTGATTCATGGTCTGTTTAAGACGCGGAAAGTCAGGTGACCCATACTCAGGCCAGTCTGTCAGCAGCATCAACGCCACAGCACCTGTACAAGCCTCATAAGCGCTGGCGGCAAGTGAGATGCCAGCGACACCGGCATAGCGCTCAGATAGGGCCTGCATCGCCTCAGGATCATGCACACAGATCTCTGCGCCCTGGGCTAGCAATGCATCGATGACCCGCAGAGCCGGCGCGTTATCAATATCCGCAACGCCCGCTTTAAACGCGGCTCCCCAGATAGCCACTTTACGACCGCGTAGATCACAGTTGTAGTGTTGCCAGACGGTCCGGAAGGGCCACTCTTTGTTCACTTCGTTCTGAGCCAGTACGGTGTCGATCAACACGGAACCTTGGCGTCCAGAGAGGAGCTCAGCGAGCCCCTGTAAGTACTGGGTGAACTGGAGTCCACCGAAACCACAGCTCGGTTGTAGGTAATGCGTGCCAATACGTTTGTCGGTGCTCATGCCACGGCGAATTGCATCCATATCCAGATTGAGCTGATCACAGAGGCCAGCCATCTCATTGATATAGCCCAGACGCAGTGCGAGCAGGCCGGTAATGGCGTACTTCACAAACTCGGCTTCGCGGCAGGTCATCTGCTGGATAGTGCGCTGACCCAGATGAAAAGGACGCAGGAGTGCAATTAGACGCGCTTTGGCCGTTGGGTTATCTGTGCCTATCAGCAGCGCTTCAGGGTTCACAAACTGCTGCATCGCCTGACCCGCCTGCAGTAGATCGGGCAGGTAGACCACCTGTTGCAGCTCACCCTGCAGTAGTGCCTGCATTCGGTCACACATTCCCACGCCAAAATTGCTTTGGTTGACGACGAGGAGAGGGCCTTTGCAGTTCTTGGCGATGCGTTCAATGAGTTCTAGCGCTGCGTCTGATTCGTCGGGTGCCATACTCAGCCAATGCACCTCTGCATTGAGCGCTGCATCGCTGTTGACGCTCAGGCGTTCATGCAGCGCGGCGTTCTGCAGTGCGGCAAGAAGGCCCGGTTCAGATCTTAACTGGCTAGAGACGGGTTCAGTCTCGCCGGACTCAAGAAATACAGTATTGCCATAGCTTGCCAGCTGAGCGCGTGCGACCCAGGCGCTCAGCTCATTGCCCCAGACAGAGATCTTCATCTTAGTTCTCCTCCTGTAGCTGCTGAATAGCGGCAAGCAGCCCACTAGTTGCCTGGTCGTAACCAGCAGATGTGCGCTGGCGAAGGGCATCGATTAAGTCATTTGCGACCTTTTTGCCGAGCTCAACGCCCCATTGATCAAAGGGGTTAATTCCCCAGATAACCGCTTGGACGTAGACCTTGTGTTCGTAGAGCGCGATTAAACTGCCAAGGCTCTCGGGATTAAGTGTCTCCATCAGAATGACGCTGCTCGGTTGGTTACCGGCGTAGCGCTGCCAGGGTGGCCGCTCTGAATCGTCATTCAGCGCTGCATCCCCCAGAGCCAGTACGCGGGCTTGCGCCAGGCAGTTAGCGAGTGCCAACTGATGCTGCTCTAACAGACCGGCTTCACGTCCCTCATAGCGACGTGCAGGAACGATAAAATCGGACATGACCGATTCAGTCCCCTGATGCAGCAACTGGTAGAAAGCGTGCTGCGCATTGGGACCGATCTCACCCCAGAGAATGGGACAGGTACGCTGATCGGTCAGCTCGCCATCATGTTTGACGCTCTTGCCGTTACTCTCCATCTCCAACTGTTCGAGGTACGCCGGCAGGTGAGCCAGACGACCGTCATAGGGGAGAATTGCATGGGCGTGTATATCCTGGAAGTTGATATTCCAGATGCCCATGAGCGCCATTAACACCGGTAGATTCTCTTTGTAGGGCGCTTGGGCGAAGTGGCTATCCATCGCGTGAGCGCCGGCTAGCAAATCTCTAAAACCCTGTATTCCTATGGTGAGAGCGATCGGCAGACCAATACCGGACCAGAGCGAGTAGCGGCCACCCGTCCAGTCCCAAAACTTCAGAATGCTGTCTTCTGCGATACCCCAAGCGATCGCCTTTTCCGGCGAAGCGGTGACACCGATAAAGTGTTGCTGAATCAACAGTTCGCGATTCAGGCCACTGCGCTCTACTAGCCAGTCTATAGCGGTCGCGGCGTTCGCCAGTGTATCCAAGGTGCCGAATGATTTGGATGAGAGCACGAAGAGTGTCGTCTCTGGATTGAGCTCAAGCAGCAAATTTGAGAGTTGGCTGCCATCCATCGAAGAGACGAAGTGGATATTGATACCTTCTGCGGTTTGAGGTTTGAACTCGTGCAGCGCCTCGCAGACCATCAATGGTCCCAGATCTGAACCACCGACACCAATATTAACCACTTCACTGATAGCTCGGCCGCTGTAACCGCGCCACTGGCCGGCATGGATTTTGTCGACAAATTCTGACATTCGCTCCAACGTGGCCTGCACGCCATCAACCAAGTTATCGTTATCAACGATTAGCTCGGATCCTGGCGGCATGCGAAGGGCCGAGTGCAGGGCAGGTCTATTCTCTGTTGGGTTAACGATCTCACCGCTCAGCAGCGACTGGATCGCTTTCTCGAGTTGGCGCTCATCAGCAAGCTCCAGAAGTTCTGCGAACACCTGGTCATCAATGCGTTGACGACTAAGGTCGAGCAGCAGATGGGCGGCGTTGAAGGAGAGTTTGTCGAAACGTTGTTCGCTTTGTAGCAATTCGCGCAGGTGAACCCCGCGCAAACGTTCGGCAGATGCCTGAAGTTTATTCCATGCGGGGCTCATAAGCGGCCTCTATAAATTCTTTGATTTGATAAAGTCGCGCAGCGCGTCGCCGGTCTCGGGGTGTTTCAGACCGAAGGCAAGGTTAGCCTGAAGCAGTCCTGCCTTGTTGCCGCAGTCATGCACGGTACCGCGCATTGAGTAGGCCTCCATCGGCTGCTCGGCTAGTAGTGCGAGCATTGCATCGGTCAGCTGAATCTCACCACCCGCACCCGGCTCAGTGGTTTTTAGGAGTTGCATAACGCGGTTAGGAAGAATGTAGCGTCCAACAATTGCTTGATTAGAGGGCGCCTCATCGCGCTTGGGTTTCTCAACCATGCCCCGAATCGGTGCGCCAACGCCCGCTTTTAGTTCAATGCCGCCGCAATCCACGATACCGTAACGATCGACATGCTCCTGCGGAACACCCTCTACCATGATCTGGCCGGCGCCGTTCTTTTGGTAGCGCTTCACCATCTCAGAAAAGTCACACGAGAGGCCTTCATCGTCGATCACCATGTCGGGTAGCATCACCGCGAAGTCTTCGTTCCCCACCACGTGTGCGGCACAGCGCACAGCGTGGCCCAGGCCTTTCGCGCTCGGCTGTCGCACGGAGATGACCTCAATTCCCTTTGGAAGGGTGTTCTCTACTGCATCAAGCAGCGCCTTTTTATTCTTCAGCGCGAGCATCTGCTCAAGCTCGTAGTTGGCATCAAAGTGGTTTTCTATCGCCTCTTTGCCCGACCGTGTTACCAGCACAATCTGACGGAAGCCAGCGCGCATCGCCTCTTCAACGACGTGCTGAATAACCGGTTTATCAACAACTGGCAGCATCTCTTTTGGAATCGCCTTGGAGGCGGGGAGTACGCGTGTACCGAGGCCGGCAACAGGAATAATCACTTTGGATAGCATTGTTTTTCCTTAGATTCAGGCGTCTACTCGCAGAGCCTTAACGCGACAAGTATATGTCCAATCTACAAGTCTATGACAGAAATATGTCTGTTTTGTGAAGCAGGATACATGCCAGATCAGCTAGATATCAATTCACTGATCTGGCGATGCACTGTCGATTGCAGGCTGCGGAGCGGTTCTTTCGCGTGCAGCTTTTTGCAGATCAGCATTGGCTGTACGTTCGACGGTCTGTATACGCATGTGCAGGGCCGTTTTTGCCAGCATATGCGCGGCGATGGGTGCGGTGATAAAGAGGAACAGCGTAATTAGCAGCTGCTGTACATGCAGGTCACCCGTCACGAAGCTGGTGAATATCAACGAGGCGATTAGCAGCGAGCCCATGCCGAGCGTCGTTGCTTTGGTTGGCGCATGTAGACGAGTGAAGAAATCCGGCAGCTTTATCAGGCCGATTGAACCGATCAGAACCAGCGCTGCACCAAAGACAATCAGTACCGACAGCAGCAGCTCAAGCAGCATAGGGAGTTGTGCACTCATTCGATAATATCTCCTCGCACCATGTACTTGCAGAGAGCGGCGGTGCTGACGAAGCCGAGCATTGCAATCAACAGTGCAGCTTCAAAGTGAATCGTTGATGACTCTGCAATGCCGTAGACAATGATCAATGCGATTGAGTTGATGTAGAGGGTGTCGAGGCTCAGTACGCGGTCCGGAATGCTGGGTCCGCGTGCCAGACTAATCACGTTGAGCAGCAACGCTACAGCAATGAGCGCAAAAGCGATGTATAGGGCGGTCATCAGCATTGGAAAATCTCCTTTAGCGGACGTTCGTAGCGCTGTTTGATCTCGGCAATCAGTTCCGCTTCATTGTCCACATCGAGTGCATGGACATAGAGCCACTCTCGGTCCTCGCTGACATCGGCGCTTAGCGTACCGGGTGTCAGTGAAATAGTTGAAGCGAGAATGGTGATCGGTAGTTCATCGCGCATGTCCAAAGGCACCGCAATAAAGCTAGGTGAAAGGTCGCGATTGCGCCCGAGTATCAGTGCAGCAACACGCAGGTTCGCCACCATGATGTCCCAAATTAGTACCAGAAAGTAGTTAACAATTTTCAGCGGCTTGTGCGCCTTTGGCTGTGGACTCTGCACCGGTGCACAAAAGCGCGGAATCGCTATGGCGAAGATCAGTGCCAGCAGAATATGACCCGCTGCAATGCTGTTATTAAGAAGCAGCCAGGCGACAAACAGCACTAAGCTCTGAAGTGGGTTAGGGAGCCAGTGTCTAACCATTATTGGCCACCTCCATTCAGTAAGATCTGCGGTGTCTGTGCCAGTTGGTCCAGTTGCGCTGCGGTGGCTGCCGTGAAGTCTACAATCGGACCGGCAAACAGAGACATCAGCGGTGCAGCCAGCAGCAATAACCAGATCGCGGCAAACTTCGTGCTGCTGCCCGCAACGGTGTCGGTGTTCTTACCCTTGGCACGCCAGAAGATCGTTGAGCCGGCACGGGAGAAGGCGATCAGCGCGAACAACGTTGCGATCAAAAGTGTACTCCAAGTCCAACCTATCTGAGTAATGCTCTGGGCCGACTGCAACACCATCAGTTTGCCGATAAAGCCTGAGAAGGGCGGCATGCCGATCAGGGCAAGCGCCGTAATAAAGAAGGTGATGCCGATGGCAACTGGTTGAGCGACCGGACGAGAGCGCACAATCATATCGAGCGCACCACCGCGCTGCTCTGATATCAGCTCTGCGACAAGGAATAGTGCCGCGCCCGCTAGCGTTGAATGGGCTGCGTAGTAGAGCCCTGCGCTGATCGATGCAGGTGTATTAATCGCCAACGCCGATAGCAAAGTACCCACAGAGACGATAACCAAGTGACCGGCTAAGCGCTTCAGGCTGGGGCTCGATAGCACACCGATAGCGCCAATCGCGATCGTTAGTATCGCCGTGCCCCAGAGCCAGGGCTGGATGATATCGGCAATCTCTCCGGCGTAGTCGCCGAAAATCATACCGTGCACGCGCAGCAGACAGTAGACGCCCACTTTGGTCAGAATCGCAAACAGCGCCACGATCGGGCCCGCAGCAGTGGCGTAGGTGCGAGGTAGCCAGAACTGTAGTGGAAGCATTGCCGCTTTCAGGCCGAAGACCACGAGCAGAAGCAGGCCGCCCACTTTCGCTAGCTGCAGCTCAGCACCGCTAAGCTCACGCACGCGCAGTGCCATATCCGCCATATTGAGTGAGCCGATGGCGCCATAGAGTACACCGAGTGCGAATAGGAAGATGGCTGAGCCGACCAGGTTTAGCAGAACATAGTGCACGGCAGCACGCGTCTTGTGTTTACCACCCCCGTGAATCAGCAGCGAGTAAGAGGCGATCAGTAGAATCTCAAAGAAGACGAACAGGTTGAAGATATCGCCAGTCAGGAAAGCGCCGTTAATACCTAGGGCCTGAAACATCATCAGCGGGTAGAAGTAGCGTCCGGCCTCATCCTGACCTGCGCTGGCGTAGAGGAGCCCAGCAAAGAGTAGCAGAGAGGTGAGCAACAGCATCAGCGATGCGAGGCGATCGGCTACCAGCACTATACCGTAGGGCGGTTGCCAGTCTCCGAGCGCATAGACCGCAATTTCACCTGAAGCGCTCTGATTGATCAGTACGATGGCAACCAGCAAGTTCAATCCGGCCGCTGTCAGAGCGAAGATTCGCTGGCGCGTCAGGGTGGTACGGATCGGCGGCAGAAGTAGCAGGATGCCGGTCAGCATCGGGATCAGAACCGGAAGAATGGGCAGGTGGTTCATTAACGCTGCTCCCCGTTCTGATCGTCCTGTTTCTCGGTACCATCGACATGGTCGTTACCTAGGTCAGCACGCGCGCGCATCGCCAAAATTACCGCGAAGGCGGTCATGGCAAAACCGATCACGATCGCAGTGAGTACTAGCGCCTGTGGTAGCGGGTCGGGTATCGGGAGATCCTGGTTCAGCACGGCAGCGCCATCGATCACCAAGCGGCCGGATGAGAAGATAAATAGGTTACAGGCGTATGCCAAAAGCGTTAGGCCTAGAACAACCGGGAAGGTTCGCCCGCGTAGCGTTAAAAATGTGCCGGTAGCGGTCAGAATGCCAATAGCCAAAGCGACTAACATCTCCATTAGATATTCTCCCCTTCGGTTGAACGCTCTGTGGTACTGAGTTTACCGAGGTTCGATAGTATCAATAGCGTTGCTCCCACAACGGTGAGGTAGACACCTAGATCAAACAGCATGGCACTGGCCACCTCAAACTTGCCTACGATTGGCCAGTAGAGGTAATCGAACCAAGAGGTTAGGAATGGGCGCCCGAAGAGCCAGGATCCCAAACCTGTCGCGACCGCGATCAGCAGACCGAAACCAATAAGGTACTGGTAGTCGAGGCGAAGCTTGCCCTTCATAAACAGCACGCCATTCGCGATGTACTGCTGGATCAATGCGATTGCGGTGATCAGACCGGCGATGAAACCGCCGCCCGGTAGGTTGTGACCGCGCAAGAAGATGTAGGCAGACACCAGCAGTGCAAGTGGTAGTAGCGCTTGGGACACCATTGCCAGCATCACTGGGTGGCTGTCCGTTGACCAAGTGCGCCCGCCTGAGTCGGTTGTTGGCATGAACAGTTTCATGCGGCGAATCAGTTTGTAGATACCTAATCCGGCAATGCCGAGTACGGTAATTTCACCTAAGGTATCGAAGCCCCTGAAGTCGACCAGTATAACGTTAACGATATTGGTACCCCCACCACCTGTTTTCGAGTTGGCAGTGAAATAGGTTGAGATGGTCTCAAGGTCGCGCGTCATCATCGCGTACGCCAGTGTAGCCATTACACCACCAACGCCGACGGCGACACCGAGATCACGGAACACCACGCCGGGGCTGGACTCTTTCGGTGTCTGTTGCGGTAGGAAAAAGAGTGCCAGCATTAGCAGAATGATGGTGACAACTTCAACCGAAAGTTGAGTCAGCGCTAGGTCCGGCGCGGAGAAGCGCGCAAACATTAATGACACGATCAGTCCGACAACTGAAACCGCGATTAGTGCCACGACACGCTTGCGGTGCCACACCAGCGTCATAACGGATGCAAGGGAGAGAATGGTAATGGCGCCGAACCCAATTAGATCGGGTGGGAGCTGCGGGTGACTTCCAGCAGTTTCAGCAATTTCCATCAGAGGTAGCGCAGTAACGGCTAGGGTGAACACAAACAGCGTTAATACGTAGTTCTGTAGTTTGTTGGTCTCGATTCGGGTGTAAAGCTTTCCGGCCGCATCAACGCAGAGCTGCACTAAACGTTCAAACTCAAGCTTGGCATCGCGATCAACAAACTGCGCCTGGAAAGCGAACAGACGGCGGCGGATGTTGTAGATAATCAAACCAATGATGAGCGCGGCAATACTCATCATCAGTGGGATGTTGAAACCGTGCCAGAGGGATAAGCTGTACTCCGGCAGTGGACCTTGCAGTACAGCACTTGAGGCACTGTTGAGCAGGTCTCCGACTACAAAGGCTGGGGCGATACCCACCAAGATACAGAGAGCTACCAGAATCTCGACCGGCACCTTCATATAGCGTGGTGGCTCATGTGGCGTGCGTGGCAGGTTTGTGGGCTCACCGCCGAAGAAGACGTCGTGTATGAAGCGAGCAGAGTAGGCGACTGAGAAAGTGGCGCCAACGGTGGCAAGTACCGGCAGTATCCAAGAGAGCGCACCCAAAGCACTCTGCTGTACCGTCTCATTGAAAAACATCTCTTTTGAGAGGAAACCGTTCAACAGCGGAACCCCTGCCATAGCCAAAGCGGCAACGATCGCGAGTGTCGCCGTGTGCGGCATATACTTCCACAGTCCGCTCAGCTTGCGCATATCGCGCGAGCCGGTTTCGTGATCAACGATACCAGCCGCCATAAAGAGAGACGCCTTAAAGGTCGCGTGGTTGATAATATGGAACACCGCAGCAACTGCCGCTAGGTCGGAGTTGAGGCCGAACAACAGCATGATAAGACCGAGGTGGCTAATGGTAGAGAAGGCCAGCAGCCCTTTGAGGTCATGCTTGAACAGAGCGATGTAGGCGCCAACAAGCAGTGTTGCCATCCCGGTAAACGTCACTAGGAAGAACCAGAGCTCGGTACCCGAGAGTGCAGGGTAGAGTCGGCCGACTAGGAATATACCCGCTTTTACCATGGTAGCTGAGTGCAAGTAGGCCGAGACCGGTGTCGGTGCAGCCATGGCGTGAGGCAGCCAGAAGTGGAACGGGAACTGCGCCGATTTCGTGAAAGCGCCAATAAGGATTAGCACCAAAATAAATGGATAGCGTTCTGATTCACGAATTTCGTCACCGCGCGCGAGTATCTCAGTAAGGTTATAGGTACCCAGGGTATCGCCCAGTAACAGTATGCCCGCTAACAGTGCCAGACCACCCATGCCGGTGACCGTTAGCGCCATACGCGCACCTTTGCGCGCCTCCGATTTATCCGACCAGAAGCTGATCAGCAGGAAGGAGCTGATACTGGTGAGCTCCCAGAAAGCCCAGAGCTGCAGCAGGTTTTCTGACAGCACAATACCGAGCATCGCTGTCATGAAGAGAATCAAGTAGGAGTAGAAGCGCCCCATATTGTCATTGGCCGACAGGTAGTAGCGGGCATAGAGAATAATCAGCAGGCCGATGCCAAGAATGAGTAGCGTGAAGAGCAGGGCGTAGCTATCGAGTCTGAACGCAATCTCTAAGCCAAGTTGCTCAACCCAAGTATAGCTCTCTACAAGGGTAGCCCCACTGAACACCTCGGGTGCATTCAGGAGTACAAGTATTAGCGAGATAGCTGGGAGAAATGCAGTAGCCGTCGCACAGGCTGTGCGCGACCAATTGCGGGTAAGTATCGGCACCAGAGTGCCGAGAATCGTCAGTAATGGAATCCAGTACAACCGTTGATACCTATTTTTTATAGCGCTTAGTTGTTTATTTATTACATCTTACTGAAAAAGAGGTGAAAGACTAAGTTAGTGTAGGTAATTTTCGTAAAGTGAGGCAGTTTAGATTGGCCAGAGAGTCTGATTCTTCAGTAGCTCGTCTTTACGTGCCTGCCACAACTCAGCATAGGTCATGCCAGCAGTAGGGTGTTTAAGCTCAGGGCAGAGCTCGGCTATTGGCCAGAGTACGTGTGCATGTTCTAGCAGGTCGGCTCTTGGGAGGCGAATGTCAGGGGTATCGATCAGTCTCTGATCGAAGCAGAGTAGATCGATATCGAGCGCACATCCCGAAGCTTCGTTGCCTCGCTCGCGCCCATTTTGAGCTTCGATGCTGTGTAGTAGCGCATTGACTTCGCCAATACCTAGTTGGGTCTGAGCGCTTACAACCAGGTTCAGGTAGTTAGCGCCGCCGCGAAGGGCGTGGCTTTCGAACCAGGGCGACTCTGTGACTGAATCGAAGCTCTGACGCAAAGCTCGAAGAGCGCTCTCAAGGCGCGTTTGCGGTTCGATGTTGCTTCCGAGTCCAAGTAGGATCTGGGCCATCAGCTGAAGTCACCACGTGTAATAGAGACACCAACGGACTTCGCTTCCGGAACTGCATTGGGTTTGTGAATAGTCAGTCTGATCCCCAAAATGCCAAATTCAGATTTAAGATGAGCCCAGAGTTGTTCCGCTAAGGTCTCCAGTAGCTCAGCTTGCGCCTGTTGGCAGAAGCTAATAACCGACTCGCTGATGGCTGCATAATTGAGAGACGCATCCAGATCATTGTTTTCGGCGGCGGGACGGATATCGCAGGCCATCTCTAGATCGATCAGTAGAGGCTGAGGTTCGATTCGCTCGCGCGCGTAGATACCTATGATGCAATCGAAGCCGAGTTGGTTAATGAAGATCTTATCCACGCTGGGCCTCTCCCTCTGCTTGCACACCGCCAAGCGGGTGAAGTGTATCCATCGGCCATCGAGGGCGTGTTTGGATTGCAAGCCCCGTTGATTCGCCAGCCATCAGGCGCTGGCAACCGGCGTAGGCGATCATAGCACCGTTGTCGGTACAGAAAGCGGGACGAGCATAGAAGAGACCGGCGCGCTCTTTGCGCACGATCTCATCAAGTTTTTCGCGTAGTTTGCGGTTAGCGCTGACCCCCCCAGCTATAACGAGCTGTTTGAATCCCGTCTGTTGCAAGGCGCGTTTGCATTTTATTGCCAGCGTATCGACAACGGCCTCTTCAAAAGCAGCAGCAATGTTACTGAGCGTTTGAGGTTCCAGTTTGCCATCTTCATCCTTTGCCGCCTCGACTGTGTTGAGGGTGAAAGTTTTGAGGCCCGAGAAGCTAAAGTCTAGACCGGGGCGATCCGTCATTGGGCGCGGGAATTTGTAGGCTGAGCTGTCGCCATTCTGCGCAGCTTTTGCAATCAATGGACCGCCGGGGTAGTCCATGCCCATCATCTTGGCGGCCTTATCAAAGGCTTCGCCCGCCGCATCATCAAGTGATTCACCGAGCAGTTCATATTCGCCGATGCCGTCCACGCGCACTAACTGGGTATGGCCGCCTGAGACTAGTAGAGCGACAAATGGGAAAGACGGGGGTGTCTCCTCCAACATGGGGGCTAGAAGGTGGCCCTCCATGTGGTGAACGCCAATCGCGGGAATACCCAGCGCAAGCGCTAAAGCGCGACCGGTAGAAGCGCCAACCATTAGCGCACCAATCAGACCCGGGCCCGAGGTGTAGGCCACTGCATTAAGATCGCTCAATTTAAGGTCTGCCTGCTGGCACACCTCACGGATTAGCGGAATCAGTTTGCGCACGTGGTCACGTGATGCCAGCTCAGGTACAACGCCACCATATTCTGCATGCATCTTAATTTGGCTATATAAGGCGTCGCCTAACAGTCCTTTTTCGCTGTCATACAGGGCGACGCCGGTCTCGTCACAGGAGGTCTCTATACCAAGTACAAGCATGGTGTGCGGTGCTCTCAAGTTAGTTTGGTTGTGGCTGGGTATTATCGAATAATTGGGGCGGCGGTTAAACCGTTAAAAAGCAGTTGAGCGGGGTTTACACTCTAGAAGCTCATCTATATCATATGGCGCCCTTGGAGTTTTTGCTCCTCGGATTTATCAAAGTTAACTAATCAAGGTAATAGAAACAATGCCTGCCGTTAAAGTAAAAGATAACGAGCCATTTGACGTTGCACTGCGTCGCTTCAAACGTTCTTGCGAAAAAGCCGGTATCCTGGCTGAAGTACGTAAGCGTGAAGCGTACGAAAAGCCAACAACTGCTCGTAAGCGTGCTGCAGCAGCTGCTGTTAAGCGTCACGCTAAGAAGCTGCAGCGTGAAAACGCTCGCCGCGTACGTCTCTACTAAGTATTAACGCAGAGACGCGTATAGAGTTCCTTGCAGTCGAACTCACACACGTGTCCAACGATTAGGTCATCTCAGATGTCGGCAATCAAAGCCCAGATAACTGAACAGATGAAAGATGCGATGCGCGCTAAAGATAAAGCGCGCCTCGGCACTATCCGTTTGATGCTCGCTGAGCTCAAACGTATCGAAGTGGATGAGCGCATTGAGTTGGATGATGCACGTGTACTTGCAGTGCTTGATAAAATGGTCAAGCAGCGTAAGGATTCGATTGCCCAGTACCTGGCGGCTGAGCGCCCGGAGCTGGCTGATAAGGAGCAGCAAGAGACGGAGGTGATTAAAACTTTCTTGCCGCAGCCTCTCAGTGATGATGAAGTAAACCAGATTATCGATGCAGCGATTGCCGAAACCGGCGCGACTGGAATGCAGGCGATGGGCCAAGTTATGGCTATCATCAAACCGCAGCTCCAAGGCCGTGCAGATATGGGCGACGTCTCTAAACAGGTCAAAGCGAAGCTCTGATAGCGTCTTCGCTGACAAAGAACAGCGAAGTAGCAGATGGCGATACCACAGCACTTTATTGATGACCTGTTAGCACGCGTAAACATCATTGATGTAATTGACGCGCGTATCAAACTGAAAAAGACCGGTAAGAACTACTCGGCTCTTTGCCCTTTTCATAAAGAAAAATCTCCCTCATTTTCGGTAAACCCCGATAAGCAGTTCTATTACTGTTTCGGATGTGGCGCCGGCGGTAATGCGCTCGGTTTTGTTATGGACTATGAGCACTGCAGCTTTCCCGAAGCGGTTGAAGAGCTGGCAAAAGGCTTAGGTCTTGAGGTGCCGCGCGAGCACGATCGTGGCCGTGATATCGAGCGCGAGAAACGTGTTAAGCAGCAGTATGACGTGCTTGAGCAGGCGAGTGCTTTCTATCAGGCACAGTTACGCCAGCATTCCGAGAAGCAGAAAGCCGTCGACTATCTCAAAGGGCGAGGCCTCTCTGGTGCCATCGCTAAACGCTTTGGGCTAGGCTTTGCGCCGCCGGGCTGGGATAACCTACTCAGTGCAATTTCCGCAGAGCGCAGCGATGCCGAAGAGTTACTGTTGAAGTCCGGACTGCTGATTGAGAATGAAGATCGTGGCCGCAAGTATGACCGTTTCCGCGATCGAATCATGTTTCCTATCCGTGATGTACGCGGCCGAACTATCGCCTTTGGCGGTCGAGTGCTCACCGACGAAAAACCCAAATACCTAAACTCACCAGAGACGGAAACTTTTCACAAGGGAAGGGAGCTCTACGGGCTCTGGGAGGCGCGTCAGAGTAAAGGTAGTCTTGCGCGCCTGATGGTGGTTGAGGGCTACATGGATGTGGTGAGCCTGGCACAACACGGCCTGGATTGGTCAGTTGCCACCCTCGGTACCGCCTGTACTGAATCTCACCTCGAACGCATTTTTAAAGTCGTTCCCGAAGTGATCTTCTGTTTCGACGGAGACTCCGCGGGTCGAAAAGCGGCGAAGCGCGCGCTGGATAACGCCATGCCGGTTATGCGCGATGGTTTGATGGCGCGCTTCCTCTTCCTACCGGAGGGTGAAGACCCAGATACACTGATTCGGGCTGAGGGGTTGGAAGCGTTCACTGAACGTGTGAACGAGGCGCTCCCTTTTAGTGAGTACTTCTTCAAGGCGCTCTCTGAAGGATTGGATTTGGTGAGTATGGATGCCAAAGCGCAGTTCTGTACGCAGGCACTGCCGCTCTTGCAGTCTATGCAGCCATCGGTGCTGCAGCAGATGATGCTGGATCGCATCTCCGATATGACCGGTTTGACTATGGAGCAGATCAACTCGGTGGTCGCACTCCAGTCTAAGTTGGCTGTGCAGGTTAGTCAGCCTCAGCGAGCTAAGCTGCGGGCTGAGGTGCAGGCCGGTGAGTATACCGGAATGCCGATGCAGGATGATTATCCCAGTGATGGCTATGCCCCGTCTGACTATCCAGCTCAATATGCCGAGACTGATTATGCGTTCACCGGGCTCGCAGGCGGGTCCTCAGATATGCCGTTCTCCGCGGGTGCATCCAACCGACGTGCAGAGCGCCCGGCAAAACAGAGCGGCTCGCGCATCGATCTTATTGCCAGTGCAATTTCGATTGTACTGCACCGCCCTGAGTTAGCGCGCCTAACATTTAAGGCAGAAGAGCTTGAGGGTGTGCAGGGGCCGAATCTTGATCTACTTCGCGATCTTTTAGAGTATTTTCAAGAAGATGAAGAGCGTAGTTTTGGTACGCTGATGTTTGATTGGGAGCAGGATGCGACCAAGGCTCCGGGCCTGCTGGTGCTAAACGAGATATCGCACTTGGATCCGCTGCTTGAGAGCGTTGATGCCGAGAAATTACTCAGCGATGCGATGTCGCGCATTATGGAGCGCAAATTAAAAGCTGAGCTCGAACAACTAAAAACCTGGTCGCGTGAAAGACCGCTTACAGATGCCGAGAAGCAGAGGCTTCAGACCCTTTTATTGTCGGCGAATAAGAAGTAGGTAAATTTGTGCGATATCGGGGATTATGAACTACATTTAGTTGCAAGTTTATGACGTCAAGTGCAGTTGCAGCTCGGCTAAATTCCCCGGCAAGAGGCAGTTGCACTGAAGTTGGCGCACAAATGTCACATTTGTTATAATTATGCGCTTGATTTTTTGAACGTCCACCGTGGATTTTCATAGGAAACGTATGGCAGATAATACCGAAACGCAGCAGTCACGTCTTAAAGAGCTTATCGCTCGTGGTAAAGAGCAGGGCTACCTCACTTACGCCGAAGTAAATGACCATCTGCCAGAA